>Ga0209591_10004967_pt1 | contig 14936 bp, 14 predicted proteins | sample MAT01_FD_187207 | JGI IMG/M metagenome (GOLD analysis project Ga0209591, IMG submission 187207) | Freshwater microbial communities from Lake Fryxell liftoff mats and glacier meltwater in Antarctica - MAT-01 (SPAdes) (version 2) | ecosystem: Environmental > Aquatic > Freshwater > Ice > Liftoff... | reverse complement strand
CAGTCGATGGCCCCCACAGCGCAGCATCCAGATCGCGCTCGCCGATGAAAAACTTCGGCGCGATCCGTCCAGCGCGAACCAGCACGCCCTCAACAAGCAGGCGTCGGGTCTGCTCGTCGAACGACGCCGATCCTGCGGGGAACGCGAGGCAGCCGTTGCTGCGCAGGACCCGATGCCACGGCAGTCGCGCAATGCCGCTTGATTGCGCGAGCACCCGCCCCACCAGACGTGCCCGGCCCACCAGTCCCGCGAGCGCTGCAACCTGGCCGTAACCTGCGACCCGGCCGCGCGGGATCGTGCGCACGGCGGCAAGGATCAGGTCGGGTGGATCGGGTGCGGCTGGGGTGCTGCGTGGCATGCGCTTGCGGGCATTCGCGGGTTCCGCGCTAGCATAGCCGGGCACAATCGTGATTGGCCAAGGGATGCGCACCATGCACAGCTTCGAAGACGTCCGCAGCTTCCTCGTTTCGCGGCACACGCTCAACAACAACGAGCCGTATGTGATCAGTTTCGAGATGGACCTGGCCGAAGGGCGGCGGCAGAGCGTGTTCCTGGCCGAACTGGATACCGACAACGGGCGCAAATACCTGCGCGTGAGCACCCCGGTTGCGCCGATCGGCAAGCGCGACGCGGCCAAATGCCTGCGCTTCAATTGGGAGCAGCGGGTGGGCTACCTCGCGCTTTCCGACATCGAGGGCGAATCCTATCTGCACCTGTGCGAGAACCGTCCTTTCAGCGGGCTCAACGACGACGAGCTGGAGGCGATGATCGCCGAACTCGCCGGCCTCGCGGATGGCCTCGAGCGCGCGATGAGCAAGGGTCGCGACGTGGGCTGATCCAGTGTGCGATCGTCCACTTCGGATGCTTCAGATCCGGAACCATCGATCGCATCGCACGGCACCAACCATCGTCACCGCACGCAACCATGCCCGCTGAATTATTGCTCATCCTCGCCCTGATCCTGTGCAACGGCTTCTTCGCGTTGTCGGAGCTGGCCGTGATGACTTCGCGCAAGAGCCGCTTGCGGCAACAGGCGCAGACCAGTCGGCGCGCGCAGGCCGCACTCGACCTGGCCGATCGCCCCGAGCGCTTCCTGTCCTCGGTGCAGGTGTACCTGACCGTGCTGACCGTGCTGTCCGGATACTTCGGCGGCCAGGCGATGGGCCTGCGGCTTGGCGCCTGGCTGCAGCGCTTCGATGCGATCGCACCGTGGGCCGACGAGATCGGGGTGGCGATCAGCGTCGGCTTGATCTCGATGGGGTTCATCGTGCTCGGCGAGCTGGTGCCCAAACGCCTGGCCCTGATCGCGCCGGAACGGATCGCCACCTATGTCGCGCTGCCGATGCGGATTGCAGCGACCGTCGCGCTGCCTGCCGTGGTGTTGCTGGCGGCCATGACCAGCGGCCTGCTGCGGATGTTCGGCGTGCGTAATACCACCGCCGAACAGGTCACGGAAGAGGAGATCAAGCACCTGGTGGCCGAGGGCGCTGAACAGGGCGTGATCGACGATTCCGAACGCAACATGGTCAATCGCGCGCTGTCGTTCGGCGAGCGCACGGTCGAGAGCCTGATGACCCCGCGCACGGAAATCACGTGGCTGGACGCCAGCCTGCCGCTGGAAGACAACATCGAAGTGATGCGCGAGTCGCCCTACTCCCGCTACCCGGTCAAGCGCGGCAGTGAGCACGACATCGCGGGGGTGCTGCAGATCAAGACCCTGACCGATGCATTCGGCGGCAACAAGGTGGACCTGTTCCGCAAGCTCTCGCCGCCGTTGTTCGTGCCCGAAACCGCGCGCGCAGTGGCGCTGCTGGAGAAATTCCGCGAGTCGGAAACCCCGCTGGCGCTGGTGGTCGACGAGTACGGCGATATCCAGGGCATGGTGACCCTCAACGACCTGCTGGTCGCGGTGTTCGGCCGCATGGCGCAGTCGGTCGAAGACGGCGAGACGCCGATCGTGCAGCGTGAGGACGGCAGCTGGCTGGTCGATGGCCGGGTCGGCATCGACGACTTGCGCGAGTTGCTCGGCGTGACCCGCCTGCCGCTGGAGGACGAACACGACTTCCGCACCGCCGCGGGACTCATCACCGTGCACTTCGGGCGCATTCCGCACGTGGGCGAACACTTCACCGGCGGCGGGTTTCGGTTCGAGGTGGTCGACCTCGACGGTGCGCGCGTGGACAAGCTGTTGATCGCGCGGGTTGCAGAACCGCCGGCATGAGCGGCGTTCTCCCGTGAGCCAGATGCACTCGCGCGAGCGCACCTCCGAACTGCTGGCCGGAATCGCCAGTGCGCCGGGCGATGATGCGGTTACCCTCGGTGAGATCGCCGATCGTTTCGGCGTGCGCGGCTTCGGCATCCTGCTCATCCTCGGCACCCTTGCCGCATTCATCCCGACCCCGGTGGGTGCCGGTGCGGTGGCAGGTCCGGTGGTGATGCTGATCGGCGCGCAGATGCTGTTCGGGCTCGACCGACCGTGGCTGCCGCGTTGGCTGCGCGCACGCAAGGTATCGCGGGCGACCGTCGGGCGCTTCGTACAGCGCATCAGCAGGATGTTGCACTGGCTCGAGCGCCTGAGCCGGCCGCGCTGGACGGTGCTGTTCACCCAACTCGGTCCGCCCCTCACGGGCCTGCTGCTGCTCGGCCACGGACTGGTATTGGGCTTGCCGATTCCGCTGACCAACTATCCGTTGGCACTGGTGCTGCTGCTCGCCGGCGTAGGCCTGGTAGAGGATGACGGCATCGTGCTGGCCATGTCGTGGGTGCTGATGGCAGCGACCATCGTCACTTTCCTGGTGTTGTCGGGCACCCTGGTCGAGTGGGTCGGCAAACTGTTCGCCTGAGGCGAAACCCGAGCCTCGATCTCAACTCGATCCAGGGCGCGCGGCGAGCAATGCAAGCAGATCGGCCTGTGGCATCGGATAGCCAAGCCAATAGCCCTGTCCGAGGTCGCAGCGCAGGTTGCGCAGGATCTCCAGCTGCGCTGCAGTCTCCACGCCCTCGGCCACCGCTTCGATGCCCAGCGACGATGCCATCGCGATGATCGCCGAGGTCAGGGCGAGATCGTCGCGATCGGTCAGCAGGTCCTGCACGAAGCTGCGATCGATCTTGACCCCGTCGACCGGCACCCGGCGCAGGTGCGACAGCCCGGAGAAACCGGTGCCGAAATCATCGAGCCAGATGCGGATGCCGAGACGGCGCAGTTCGGCCAGGGCCGACAGCGCCAGTGGTTCGGAATCCAGCAGCGCGCTTTCGGTGAGCTCCACGTGCAGTCGCTTGCACGCGATTTTGTGCCGGTTCAGGGTCGCGGCGATCTGCTGCGGCAAGCCGGGATCGCGCAGCTGGCGCACCGACAGGTTGACCGAAACGAACAGCGGTTCGCCGGCCAGTTCCGGCCATTGGCTGGCATCGGCACACGCGTGCTCCAGCGCGAAGCGGCCCAGCCCATGGATCAGCCCGAAGTCCTCGGCGATGGCAACGAAGGTCGCTGTCGGCACCAGACCGCGCTGCGGATGCGTCCAGCGCAGCAGCGCCTCGGCACCGGCGATGCGATCGGTGCGCAGGTCGACGATGGGCTGGTAGTGCAGTTGCAGATCGCCGGCGGCCATCGCCTCGCGCAGATCGTGTTCGAGGTGCAGGCGCTCCTCGGCGTGCTGGGTCATGGCGGCGGTAAAGAACCGGTAGCAGTTCTTGCCGGCAAGCTTGGCCTGGTACATCGCGATATCGCCGCTCTTCAACAGCTGCTGCGGATCGTCGCCATCGTCGGGGTACAGGGTGATGCCAATGCTCGCATTCAGATGCACGCTGCGACCGCCGGCTAGCAGCGGCAGGCGCACCGCCTCGAACACCGAGTCGGCGAACAGCCGCGCGCGCTCGCGCAGGTCGCCGCCGAACAGCAGTGCCACGAACTCGTCGCCGCCGAAGCGCGCGATCATGTCGCCGCTGCTGCCGGTGACCTCGGGCTGCATCGGCATACGCACCAGCGCCAGGCGTTGCTCCAGCCGTTGCGCAAGTTGGCTCAAGGCCTCGTCGCCGGCATCGTGGCCGAGGGTGTCGTTGATGCGCTTGAAGTCGTCGATGTCGATGAACAGCAACGCAAGTCCGGTTCCGCTGCTGCGACCCACCAGCATCGCGCGCGCCAGCGACTCGCGCAGCACCAGCCGATTGGGCAGGCCGGTCAGGCTGTCGATATAGGCCAGCCGGCGGATGTCGCGATCGTGCGCGGACAGGCTGGCGCCGAGTGCGCTCATGCTGCGCATCAGATCGCCGATCTCGTCGCGGCGATCGGTATCGATGCGCTGCTGGAAGCGACCCTCTTCGAGCGCGCGCGCGTGCGCTGCCAGCGCGCGCACCGGACGCACCAGCTGCATCGCCACCAGGTACATTCCCAGTCCGATCAGCGCCAGCAGCCCGGCCAACGGCCACAGCAGCGCATCGCGGCGCTCGCCGGCGATCATGTCCGCGCGATCGAGCAGCGCCACCTCGGCTTGCGCGGCGACCCGCGCGTAGCTCTCGCGCGACAGCCCGACCCGGACCCCGCCGAGCTTTTCGCCACCCAGGTACATCGGTTCGGTCACGTCGACGATCGTATCGGTCGGCTGGACCAGCGTTGCGGTCGCTGCCGCCGCCGCTGCGGCCAGCGGACCGTCCATCGCCTGGCCGAAGCGCGCGATGGTCGGACTGCCGTCGTGCAGGATGTTGCCGTCGCGATCGAACACCAGCACGTAGACGATGTCGGCCTGCGCCAGCGCCGGGCGCGTGAAGTCGCCGATCGCCTCGAGGTCGACGAAGTACACCGGATTGGTCAGCGCCTCGGATAGCAGCTGGGCCACGGAGCGTCCGCGCCGCTCGAGCGCCATGCCGCCTACCTCGCGCACTTCGCTGGCGACCAGTTCGGCCATCTGCCGATCGCCCTCGCGTTGCACGCGCACGACGCCCCACAGCAGGGCCGCGATCAGCAGCACGCTGGTCGCCACCACGATCGCATAGCGGCCCTTAAGGCCGATGCGCAGCATCACTCGACCTCCGCGCGGATGCGCCGCGCACCGATGCCGAAGGCTTCGAGCGCACGCTCCGACGCGTCGTCGATCTCGCTGAAGCGCACGGTGCCCCACAGCGCCTTCAATGCAGGTATCGCTTCCGGGTCGCCCGCGGCGCCGAGCAGCACCTCGCGCAGGCGCGCGGCGACCTGCGGGTCGAGATCGCTGCGCACGACTTCCATCGCGCGCGGCACGAACGAGCTGCGATGGAACACCTGCAGGTCGGCGCGGAACGCCTCCGGCACGCGTTCGAGATCGCGCCAGTCCTGCTCGCTGAAGGCGCCGGCATCGACCAGGCCCTTGTGCACCCAGGTCGAGATGTTCAGCTCCGAACGGGCGAACACGAATCCCACCACGTCTGCACTGGGCCGATCCGATGGCGAGGCCAGTACCACCAGCGGCAGGCCCGCGCCGAGGATCTCGATTGCGGGCAGGAAGTAGGCGCTGGTGCTCGCATTGTTCTGGAACGCGATCGAACGCCCGCGCAGATCGGCCAGCGAGTGGATGCCGCTGTCGACCCGCGCAAACAGCACCGACTGGTAGCGCGATTGGCCGCCGCGTTCGGTCAGCAGCAGCACCCGCGCATCCGCGCGCTCTTGATAGATCGCTGCCGACCCTGGGGTTTCGGTGATCCAGTCGACCTTGCCACGGCGCAGGTAGCTCAGCATCTGCTGCGCATCGCGCGCCATCAGGATGCGCCCGCTGCGAATACCCACCGAGGCCATCCGCGGCACCACATAGTCGAGCATCGGTCGCAGGCGCCCGTAGTCGTCCTTCGGATTGTCGCTGACCCGGCCCAGCACCAGTTCGCTGCCGGGCGGCACGACCACGTCGGCAGCGCCCGCCGGGGCGGCCAGTGCAATCAGGATCGTCGCCAGCACGAGGAGCGGGCGGTTCAAAAGCGACATTGCGAGTGCGGCCTGACCAGATGGGGAATCGCGACGGTTCGATCCTTCGCCCGGCGTCGCACGCAAAGCTGAGCGCTCAGTTTACATGCACAACATCGACGCCTATGTTGCCGGTCGACTGCTCGCAGCGGCAGTCCGCGCCGCCTCGGCCACCCCGGACAGGCGCGCGCAGCGCTGTGCATCGGCCAGGATGCCGCGTACGAGCATCACCTCGCGGCGCGTCGGTACCGCCCGCAGCAGCAGCCGCCGAAGGCGTCGCATCAGGGTCGCCGACCCGCGACCCTTGAGGAAATCGATCTCGAACAGGGTCTGGTCGAGGTGCGCGAACAGGCCCTCCAGCTCGTCGGCGGTGGCAGCGGGCTCGGCGTCCACCAATGTCGCTGCAGGTGCCATGCGCTCAACTGCTGCACAGCGCAACTCGTAGCAGAGCACCTGCACCGCCTGAGCCAGGTTGAGCGAATCGTAGACCGGGTTGGAGCCGATGTTGACAGCGGCGTGACAGCGCTGCACCTGGTCGTTGCTCAGACCCGAGCTTTCGGTGCCGAACACGATCGCCACGGTGCCATGGCGCGCATGCTCCAGCACCTCAGGTGCTGCAGCGCGCGGGCTGAGCTCGGGCATCGGCACGCTTCGCGGTCGCGGGGTGCAGCCGTATACGCGCACGCAGCCGACGAGCGCGGCATTCAGATCGGCAACCACCACTGCGGCAGCCAGCACATCGTCGGCGCCAGCGCACAGTGCGGTCGCCTCCGGCGCGGGAAAGATCGCGGGCGCCACCAGCACCAGTTGCGACAGTCCCATCGTCTTCATCGCGCGCGCGGTGGAGCCGATATTGCCGGGATGGGTGGTGGCCACCAGCACGATGCGGATGCGCGGCAGCAGTTCGATCGGGTCGGTCGACAGCATGGGCCGGATTGTCCCGCATCCGGGCCACGCGTGACACGGGCCCGACCTGTCACGGCAACTCCCACATCCCTGGGGGTCGGATCCTGGCAGCCGCCCCGCCGCATGGACTTGCTCGGAGGCTGCCTGACCGGCAATTGCGGCCGTTCTGCTAACCTTCGCGCCCCGCGCAGCTGCCGCGGCCCGCTCTTTGCCCCCGCCCCGAACGGAACACACGCCATGCGCCTGAGCGCAATCACCATAGCGATCAAGGCCGCGCGCGCCGCCGGAGCCATCATCACCCGCTCACTGAACCGGCTCGACAGCATTCCGGTGGTCGAAAAGCAGCGCTTCGACTTCGCCAGCGAGATCGATCGGGCGGCGGAGGCCGAGGCGATCCGCGAGATCCGGCGCTCGTTCTCCGACCACGCGATCCTCGCCGAAGAAGGTGGCGCCAGCGGCAAGTCGCGCTTCACCTGGGTGATCGACCCACTCGATGGCACCAGCAACTATCTGCGTGGTTTTCCGCACTTCTGCGTATCGATCGCACAGATGGATCGCGACGAGCTGATCCTCGGTGTGGTCTACGATCCGATTCGCGATGAGCTGTTTACCGCATCCAAGGGCAGCGGCGCGACCTTGAACGAGCGCCGCATCCGGGTCAGCCAGCGGATGAGTCTGGAAGGCGCGCTGCTGGCCACCGGCTTTCCGTTCCGCCAGCGCCAGCATCTGCAGTCGCACCTGGGCATGGTGCGCGCGGTGCTCGGCGAGGCCGAGGACATCCGGCGCACAGGTTCCGCCGCGCTGGATCTGTGTTACGTCGCCTGCGGGCGGCTGGACGGTTTTTGGGAAATCGGCCTCAAGCCATGGGACCTGGCGGCCGGCGCACTGATCGTGCGCGAGGCCGGTGGACGCTGCATCGATTTCCGTGGCGAGCCCGGGTTCATGGAATCGGGCAACGTGGTGGCCGCCAATATCAAGGTCAGCGAGGCCATGTTGGCGGCCATCGGACCCGAACTGTCGCCGGAGCTCGCGCGCAAATAGTCTTGCTCCGCGGCGAACGTCGTCGCCGCGGAAAGCTCCGGGTCAGCGCCCGCTCAAGGACGCCGTTCGAGTTCGGCCAGATCGCGCGACTTCGGCAGCAGGTCCTGCTTCTGCACGCCGAACAACGACAGCAGCGGACAGGCGACGAAAATCGACGACAGGGTGCCGATCACGATACCGAGCATCTGCGACTCGGCCATCAGCTCCAGTGATGAGCCACCGTACAGGAACAGCGCCAGCACGGTGAGGAAGGCCACCACCGAAGTCAGGATGGTGCGCGACAGGGTCTGGTTGATCGAGCGGTTGAGCACTTCGACCGGCCCGACCTTGTGCATGGCACGGAAATTCTCGCGCACGCGGTCGAACACCACGATGGTGTCGTTGATCGAGAAGCCCATCACCGACAGCACGCCGGCCAGAACCACCAGGTCGAACTCCTTCTGGGTCAGCGCGAAGTAGCCGACCACCAGCACCACGTCGTGCAAGGTGGTGATGATCGCGGACACCGCGAACTTCCACTCGAAGCGCGCCGAGATGTAGATCAGGAACCCGAAGGCGACCACCATTACCGCGATGATGCCGTTCTCGGACAGCTCCTTGCCGACCTGCGGGCCGACGAAGTCGCTGCGCGTGACCTTGGCCGGGTTTTCATCGGTATTGACGGCCGTGAGCACCGCATCGGCGGTCTGGTCGATCGCCGCTTTGGCGACCTGCCCGTCGGCGCCCGCCTGCTCGGCGGCCGCGCGCGGCTGCAGGCGCACCACCACTTCACGGGCTTCACCGAAGCTTTGCACCATGGCGCCTTCATAGCCGGCTGTTTCCAGCGCGGCGCGCATCGCGGGCAGGTCTGCGGGCTTTTCGAAGGTGAGCTCGACCAACGTGCCGCCGGTGAAGTCGAGGCCGAAGTTCAGGCCGCGGATCGGGATCGCCAGCAACGCGACCAGCAGCAACACACCCGCCACGATCAGCGAGGTCTTGCGCAAACGCATGAAGTCGACCTTGGTGTTCGGTTTTACGATTTCGATGGGCATGGGACTGGACCGGTCAGATCGCGAGACCGGTCAGCTTGCGCCGACGGCCATAGATGAGGGTGGCGACCCCGCGCGACACCGACACGGCGGTATACATCGAGGTCAGGATGCCGACGCACAGGGTTACCGCGAAGCCCTTGATCGGACCGCTGCCGAAGGCGAACAGCGCGATACCGGCGAGCAGTGCAGTGATATTGGCATCCGCGATGGTGCTGGAGGCCTTTTCGTAACCGCTCTGGATGCTGGCCAATGGCGAGTTGCCTGCGCGCAGTTCCTCGCGGATGCGCTCGTTGATCAGCACGTTGGCGTCGACCGACATGCCGATGGTCAGCGCGATACCTGCAAGACCGGGCAGGGTGAGGGTCGCACCGACCAGCGACATCACCGCCACGACCAGCAACAGGTTCAGCAGCAGCGCGGTGCAGGTGACGATACCGAACACGCGGTAGTAAAACAGGAAGAAGATCAGCGTGAACAGGAACGCGAAGCTCACCGCAGTCCAGCCGCTCTCGATGTTCTCGCGGCCGAGGCTCGGGCCGATGATGCGTTCCTCGACGATGTCGATCGGGGCTGCCAGCGCGCCGGCGCGCAGCAGCAGCGCGGTCTCGGCGGCTTCGTCGGACGACTCCAGGCCGGTGGTCTGGAACTGCTTGCCGAACGGACTGCGTACGGTAGCGTCGCTGATCACCTCTTCCTTGATGCGCTGGGTGCGCACTTGCTTGCCGTCGACCTCGCGCACTTCGGGCACGCGCTCGATGAACACCACCGCCATCCTGTTGCCGACGTTCTCGTTGGTGAAGTCCTGCATGCGTTTGCCGCCGACATTGTCGAGCGTGACCGAGACCATCGGCGAGCCATCCTGCGCGTCGAAGCCGGCATTGGCACCAACCAGCTGGTCGCCGGTGGCGATCACCTGCTTGTTGAGAAGGATCGGCCGGCCGTCGCGGGTGTAGTACAGCTTGGATTCCGGCGGCACCCGCCCGGCGACTGCCTCGGCGACGCTGCCGCGCATGTCGACGGCGCGGTACTCGAGGGTGGCGGTGGCGCCGAGGATGCGCTTGGCGGCCGCAGTGTCCTGCACGCCCGGCAGCTGCACCACGATGCGCGAGGCACCCTGCTGCTGGATGCTCGGCTCAGCCACGCCCAACGCATTGATGCGGTTGCGCAGGGTCGAGATGTTCTGCTGCAGGGCTGCGTTCATTTCCGCCTGCAGCGCAACGTCGTTCATGTTCGCGATCAGGGTCACGCCACCGTCGATCGCGGGGCCATCGGCCAGCTCGAGCATCGGCAGATCGGTGGTGAGCAGGCGGAACGCCGCGCGGCGGGCATCCTCGGTGACCAACGTGACTACCGTACCCTGCACGCCGCGGGTGACCGAGCGATAGGTGATCTTGTTCGCGCGCAGCAGTGCCGTGATGTCGTCGATGACACGGTCGCCTTGCTTGTCGAGCGCGGCGCGCTGGTCGACCTCCATCAGAAAGTGCACGCCGCCGCGCAGGTCCAGACCCAGCGCCATCGACTTGCCACCGACCGCAGCCAGCCATGCAGGCACGGTGGAGGCGAGATTGAGGGCCACCGTATAGCCGTCGCCGAGCTGGCTGCGCAGGGCTTCCTGAGCAGTTGGCTGCACCTCGAAATCGCGCAGCCGCACCAGCAGGCGCTTGCTCTGTTCGTCGATCTCGACCGCCTTGAAGTCGATCTCGGCGGCCTTGAGCACGCCCTGCACCCGTTCGCTGAGCGCCGCGTCGATCACGCTGCCGCGATTGGGCGACACCTGCACCGCCGGATCCTGCGGAAACACGTTGGGCAGCGAGTAGAGGACGGCCAGCGCGATAACGATCGCGGCGACCACGATTTTCCAGCGTGCGTATTCGAGCATGAGGTTTTCCTGCGCGTCCCGTTACGGGGCGTGGTGGCTTAGGCCGACTTGAGGGTGCCCTTGGGCAGCACCGTGACCACGGCCTGCTTCTGCACCTTGACCTGCACGCCTTCGGCGATTTCCAGGGTGACGATCGAATCGGCGATCTCGGCGACCCGGCCGAACAAGCCACCCGCGGCCACTACCTCGTCGCCCTTGGCCAGGCCACCGAGCAGGGTGCGGTGCTCCTTGGCGCGCTTCATCTGCGGGCGAATGGCGATAAGCCAGAACACGCCGAAGAACAGCAACATCATGATCAGGGGGGAAAGCAGGCTCGGCTGCGCGGCGGCAGCGTCTTGCGCGTAGGCGGAAGCGATCAGGAAATCCATGGACAGTCACCCGGGGCGTTCGAGGATGGCCGGCACGCCGCAGGTACGGCGACCGGAAAGGGAAAAATGGCGCCGGATTATGCCACTTGGCGCCGCATCCCGCACGCCGCCCCGATTTTCATCGGGCCGGAGCGCGGCGATACAAGGCATGCCGCACGCCGCCGGCCCGCGCCTCGCGCCAGCATTCCCAGTGCGCCGGCACCGTGGGCGCCATCTCCGCAGGCGACTCCAGATAGACCCAAGCCAGCCGTGCAAGCCAGCCGTGCTCAAGGGCGGCACAGATCGCCGCCCACGCATCGGCGCCGAACGGCGGATCGACGAACACCACGTCGAAGGGCTGCGGCGACTCGCCCAGCGTGCGTTCGGCATGCGCCTCGACGAGGCGCGCGCCTTCGACCTTCAAGCGCAGCAGGTTCTCGCGCAGCGCCTGCGCGGCACGCGGATCGCGCTCGATGAGCACCACCTCGCGCGCGCCGCGCGAGATCGCCTCGATGCCGAGAGCGCCGGTACCCGCGTATAGATCCAGGCAGCGGCTGCCCACGATCACCGGTGCGAGCCAGTTGAACAGCGTCTCGCGCACCCGATCCGGGCTTGGGCGCAGCCCCTCGACAAGGGCGACTTCCAGCTTCGATCCGCGCAGCGAGCCGCCAATGATCCGCACCTTCCCCGGTGCGCCGAACGGCGCGCGCACCCGCGGCGCGACCGACGGCGGGGAGCGGCGCGACGGCGGTCGTGTGCTCATTGTCCGCACCGAAGCCGCGCGATTTCGGCGTTGCTCCGCGCACTCCTGGTATCGATGTTCATTGCCCGGCTCCACGGCGCGTGGCGCGAACCGGCACCGCGCTCGCACACCCAACAGCCGGGCAGGCTAGCGCGAATCGGGCTTGTCTGCCCGCGGCGACGACGCATCGGCGGGCGGTGCTACTGGCACCGGGGGCTGCACGGGCTCGCTGGCGGCAGCACTGTCTTCCGTTTGTCGATGGGCCGCCGCGCGAAGCCGCACCAGCTTGTCCTTGAACACCCGCGCTTCCCACGCGCCGAAGCGCCACAGCAGATGCAGCACCACACCCGCCGCAAGACCCACCGGGATCGCACCGAGAAACACTGCGGCCAGTATGTCGCCCGCGCCACTGAAGTCGCCGTGGGTCATCGCCTGCAGCCCTTCGCCGAGCCGGAACTCCTTCGCACCGGGACTGATCCAGTGAATAATGTTGTAGCCGGTGACGTAGCAGGCGGTAAACAGCGGCACCATGGTCAGCGGATTGGTCGCAAAACACAGTGCGCCGATCAGCGGAAAATTCGCGCGCAGCAGCAGCGCTGCGGCAAAACCCAGCAGCAACTGGCCCGGAATCGGCAGCAGTCCGATCACGGCGCCCGAATACAGTGCCGGGACCACATGCGCGGGCTTGAACGACCACAGCCAAGGTCGCTTTCGCGCGGCCTCGGCAAACCAGCGGATCACCGGATACTTGCCGACGTTGGCGCGCCGCGGCAGGGGCTTGAGCAGCCGACGGAGCCGCTGCAGGCGCAGGCGGTAGGCGCGCAGATGAGTCTCGAATTCCCGTTTCATGCCGCCCCGGCGTGCGTCGCGGTGTTTAAGAGCGCAGGACTGGCGCGCAGGAACGGCCGAACTTCAGCCGGTGGGCGACAACGTGCTGCTACCATTCTGGCCGATTTCCATGGCGTCTGCCGCGCGATGTTCAATTTCTTCAAGCGCAAATCCCCGCCGCCGCTGGCGGTCCAAGCAGCAACTCCAGTCGCGCCCGAGCCCGCGCCTGCGAGTGTGCCAGCGCCAGTGTCCGCATGGCGCGAGCGCCTGCGCGGCAACCTTTTGGGCCGCTCGCTGTCGGCACTGCTGTCTGGCAATCCGCGCCTCGACGACGCCCTGCTGGAAGAACTCGAAACCATCCTGCTCAGCGCCGATGTCGGCGTGACCGCCACCACCGAACTGGTCGACGACCTGCGCAAACGCATCCAGGCACGCGAGTTCGCCGACACCCGCGGCCTGCTGACCGCACTGCGCGCCGACCTGACCGGCCTGCTGCGCCCGGTCGCGCGCCCGCTGGTCATCGACGACGCGCACAAGCCCTTCGTGCTGATGGTGGTTGGCGTCAACGGCGTCGGCAAGACCACCACCATCGGCAAGCTCGCCCAGCACCTGCTGCGCGAAGGCGCCAGCGTGATGCTGGCCGCAGGCGATACCTTCCGTGCCGCCGCGGTCGAGCAGCTCAAGGCATGGGGTGAGCGCAATGCCGTGACCGTGATCTCGCAGGGCGCGGGTGCCGATTCCGCCTCGGTGGTGTTCGATGCGCTGCAGGCGGCGAAGTCGCGTGGCGCCGACGTGCTGATCGCCGACACCGCAGGTCGCCTGCATACGCAGACCGGACTGATGGATGAGCTGGGCAAGATTCGCCGCGTGCTCGGCAAGCTCGATCCGAGCGCGCCGCACGAGGTGCTGCAGGTGATCGACGGCACCACCGGCCAGAATGCGATCAGCCAGGTGCGCGAGTTCCGCGCGGCCGCTGGCGTGAGCGGCCTGGCGATCACCAAGCTCGACGGCACCGCGCGCGGCGGCGTGGTGTTCGCGCTGGCGCGCGAGTTCAACCTGCCGATCCGTTTCGTCGGCGTCGGCGAGTCGCTCGACGATCTGCGCGTGTTCGATCCCGAGGCATTCGTCGACGGCCTGCTGCCCGACAGCATCGGGCGTTGAACAGCCGATGAGCGCGTTCGCCGATCGTGTGCTGGCCTGGCATGCGCTGCACGGTCGCCACGACCTGCCGTGGCAGCATCCGCGCACGCCGTATCGGGTGTGGCTGTCGGAGATCATGCTGCAGCAGACCCAGGTCGCGACCGTGACCGGCTACTTCGCGCGCTTCCTCGATGCGCTGCCGAGCCTTGCGGACCTGGCCGCCGCCGATGCCGATCAGGTGCTCGCGCTTTGGGCTGGACTTGGCTACTACACGCGCGCCCGCAACCTGCATCGCGCAGCGAAGATGTGCATGCAGCAGCATGGCGGCGAACTGCCACGCAACATCGAGGCGCTATCCGCCCTGCCCGGCATCGGCCGCTCCACAGCCGGCGCGATACTCGCCCAGGCCCACGGGCAGCGGCATGCGATCCTCGATGCCAATGTGCGCCGCGTACTCGCGCGCCACGCATTGATCGAGGGCGATATCGCCAGCGCCACGGTCCTGAAACAGCTGTGGCAGATCGCCCAGACGCATCTGCCGCAGGCACAGTTGGCCGACTACACGCAGGCGATCATGGATCTGGGCGCTACCGTGTGCAGCGCGCGTGCGCCGCGCTGCACCCAATGCCCGATCGCTGCCGATTGCGCAGCACTGGCAGGCGACGCGGTGGCGCGTATCCCGCACAAGCGCCGCGCGCGCAAGGTGCCGCAGCGCGCGACCCGGCTGCTGGTGCTGCAGGATCAAGACGGCCGCATCCTGCTCGAACGGCGACCACCCAGCGGCATCTGGGGGGGGCTGTGGAGCCTGCCGCAGATCGATATCGATCAAGACCCGCTGGTCGCGATCGCGCGGCAGTTCGGCCAACCCGCGCCCGGCGCGGTCGAACTGGCGCCGATCCAGCACGCCTTCACGCACTTCAAGCTGCGCATGCTGCCGTTGCGTGCCACCCTGCAGCAGCTGTCGCAGGCGGTTGCCGACGACGGCGGCCTGCGCTGGGTGGATGCGGCATCTCGCAGCCAGCTCGGCCTGCCGCGCCCGATCAGCAAGCTGCTCGACCAACTCAAGGAGCAATAAGATGCCGCGTATGGTGTTCTG
>Ga0209591_10004963_pt1 | contig 14943 bp, 14 predicted proteins | sample MAT01_FD_187207 | JGI IMG/M metagenome (GOLD analysis project Ga0209591, IMG submission 187207) | Freshwater microbial communities from Lake Fryxell liftoff mats and glacier meltwater in Antarctica - MAT-01 (SPAdes) (version 2) | ecosystem: Environmental > Aquatic > Freshwater > Ice > Liftoff... | reverse complement strand
TTTAAACGGATGACTCTCGAGCGACGCTCACGGGGAAGCGCCACCGAGCGTCGGGGATGCGACCGACCATCAAAGCGGGCGAAGCCCGCAGGGAGGGAGGGCCCCGACGTCGGTGGTGCAATGGCTGGATCTCAGTAGAGAGTCATCCGTTTAGTGCCGCCGGCGAGACTTGCGGATCGAAACGCTCTGGTCGCGGCGCTAGCCCGGCAGCTCGTCCTTGCCGCCGTCCTTGCGAATACGGCGGTAGATGGTCGCGCGCGACATGCCGAGCGCCTTGGCGGCCACCGCGACGTTGCCATCGGCCAGCTTCAGCGCGCGCTCGATGAGCGCGTTCTCGACCGACTCGGCGCTCGGCAGGTCGACGAGTGTGCCGAACAGCACCTCGAGCACCTGGGTGAGCCCGACCCGCGGTCGGTCCTGCGCCGCCTGGATCTGGCTCAAGAGCCCACGCAGGTCGTCCATCTCCGCGATGCCCTTCTCGCCTGACAGGGCCCCAGCCAAGGCAACCGAAGGCGATACAAAGACCCCGGCCAAGGCAGCCGAAGGCGATACTGAGGCCCCGGACGCCGCATCCGCCGGTCCGACGGTCGCGACCAACCCAAGCCCGACGCCCGACCCCGAGCGCGCCCGCACCTCGCGGTCATCGGTGCGCACCGACTCGAGTAGGCCAATCGGCAGGTCGCGCGGCTCGATCACATCGCTGCCCGAGAGCAGCACCGCGCGGTTGATCACGTTCTCGAGCTCGCGTACGTTGCCCGGGAACGGATACTTGTCGAGCGCCGCCAGCGTCGCGGGCGCGATCGTCTTGGGGGGCTTGTTCTCCTCCTTCAACGACTTCTCGAGGAAGTGCTGCGCCAGAAGCGCCGTGTCCCCCTCGCGATCGCGCAGCGGCGGCAGGTGCACCGGGAACACCGCGAGCCGATAGTAGAGGTCTTCGCGAAAACGCTTCTCGCGCACCATCTCCATCAGGTCGCGGTGGGTCGCCGATACGATGCGCACATCGATCGAACGGGGTCCGCTGCCCCCGATGCGCTCGACCTGCCGCTCCTGCAGCACGCGCAGGAGCTTCACCTGCAGATGCAGCGGCATCTCGCCGATCTCGTCCAGGAACAGGGTCCCGCCGTCAGCCATCTCGAACTTGCCCTTCTTCAGCGCGACCGCGCCCGTGAAGGCACCGCGCTCGTGACCGAAGAGCTCGCTCTCGAGCAGCGTCTCAGGGATCCCGCCGCAGTTGACGGCGACGAACGGTCCCTTCCGGCGCAGGCTTTCGTAGTGCAGCGCACGCGCCACCAGCTCCTTGCCGGTGCCGCTCTCGCCTTGCAGCAGCACCGTCACTTTCGAGTCGACGACGTGCTCGAGCATCTCGAAGAGCTTTCGCATGCGCGGCGAGCGGGTCAAGATCCCGGTGAAGCGATAGCGCTCCTTCAGGATGTCGCGATAGTGCTCGAGCTGCTCCTGCTGCTTCTTCGCTTCGAGTGCGTTCTGGACGGCGCCGATGATGCGCGCCTTGCCCTCGGACTTGGACACGAACAGATGCACGCCGCGGTGGAGCGCCTCGAGCTCGTCGGCCGAGGTGCCGTGTGCGGTCATCATGATGATCCGCAGCCCCGGGCGCGCCGCCAGGAACGGCTCGACCAGGTCGAGGCCATCGGCGTCCGGCAGGCGCAGATCGAGCAGCACGACGCCGTCGAAGCCATCGACCTCGATGGCCTTTCGCCCCGCGGCAGCATCGAACGCAACGTTCACGTGGAAGTTGAGTTTCTTGAGATCCCGTGAAAGGACCTCGACCCACGACGGCTCGTCGTCGATGATGAGCACCTGGTTGTCGGTCGTCATCGGGCCGACCCCAGTTGGAACCGGTTCAGGGCGGTCGCGGGGCGGGAGAGCGCGTGAGCACATCGAGTGCGGCGGATAGTTCGGATCGAACGCGAGGCGCCGGCGCTGCCGGCGATTCTGAAGCCTGGGCGGCGCTGGTCGAAGCCGCGCGCGTCATGGGCGAGCTCGGCGGGGCTGGTGTGTACATCGTGCATCTTGACGAGATGCCGCCGCGGTTGGAGGTGGTGGAGGCGCCCGCGCTCACGTCGAGGGCGGCCACAGGTGATACGGCGGAGCATGCGCGCGATGGCGGCACCCTGTCGAGTCCACCCGCGGCGGCAGCCATCCTACGGGCGGCCGTCGCTTCGAGCGAGGCCGACGGCTTCTCGGCCATCCGCTGGAGCGCGTCGCGCGCATTGGTGGTCGCCACCGGGCCCGCCGTATCGCCTTCGGCTGCCGATGCTGGCAGGCCCGCCGTATCGCCTTCGGCTGCCGATGCTGGCAGGCCCGCCGTATCGCCTTCGGCTGCCGATGCTGGCAGGCCCGCCGTTCCCGCGGGGGCCAGGATCTTCGCCTGGGTGCAGCGCGAGATCTCCCGCTATCGCGACTTTGCACGCTCCGAGGCGGTGCTCGATGTGATGGGCGAAGGCGTCGTCGTCGTCGACGGTGATCACCAGATCGTGCATGCGACCCGGCGGGCCGCCGAGCTGCTTGGCGTCGCGGACCCGAGCGCCGCCGAACAACGTCCCCTGCGCGAGCTGATGCCCTATGTGGTCGATCGGCTCGAGCCCAACGAGGTCGCGCGCGGTGCCAACGGCCCCGACAACAAAGTCACCTGGGTCGCCCATCATCCGGCTCCGGCCGTCGGCGCGACCACGCCGCGCCCGGGGCTCGTCCTGCGCCTGCGCTCCGAAGCACGCTTCCTCGAGACGCGGCGCGGCCAGCTCCAGCTCCTGTCGGCGCTGCGCCACGATGTGCGCTCGCCACTGACGGCGCTCCGTGGTCTCGTCAGCGTCCTCCAGGAGGAGCCCGACATGCCGCGCGAGGAGCGCCAGCAGCTGCTCGAGCTCTTGCGCCAGGAGGCCGAGCGCACGGTGATCTGGGTCGAGGACTACCTCATCCTCCTGCGTCTGCGCTTCGAACCGCGCCCGCTGAACCTGGTGTCGCTCACGCCCGATGCACCGCTGCGCGCCCTCGAAGCCCAGCTCGCACCCCACGCGAAGGAGCGCGGCGTGAACTTCGCGGCCGAGTTCCTCAACATGCCGCCGCCGCTAGGCGAGGCCAAGTCGTACATCGCGTGCGACCCCTCGCTGCTCGACGCGTTCCTGAAGAACCTGGTCGGCCACTTCCTCCGCCTCGCCGACACCGGCGCGACCGTCGGCGTGCGCATCGAGCCGAGCGGCACGTTGGTCGTCGAAGGCTTCGGCCCGGGCCTCTTCGCGCAGCACCCGCCGAACCCGTTCACGACACTCGCACGCTCGACCGCATCCGGTAAGCGCACGCCCGGGGTCGGCCTGGGCCTCTTCCTCGCCAAGAAGGTGGCCGACGTGCACGGCTGGCCCATCTCGGTGACCAGTCACGAGGGGCGCGTGCGCGCGATCGTGCGCTGGACGGGCGCGCCGGAGGGGGCGTGACCCCAGGGCGAACCCAGCGAGCGAAAGGCCGCCTTCTCGGGATGCCACATCAGCGAGCGAAGGTCCGCCTTCGGTCGGGATGCCGCGACGACCTGGAGCCCGCCCGGATGCCCATGTTCTCCACGATGCTCGCGCGACCGGGAGGAACGGCGCCCGAGCAAGGCGGCCCGAAGGGGCGGTTCGGAACCAGGAACCGCGCCGTCCTTCTCTTGAGATTCTTTCTCAGGTCCGCAACACACCCAGGTGACCTTTTCTTGGAGTGTTCATGTCGTTGTCATGGTCGTCGCTCTTCCTCCTGTCGTTGCCCTTCGCCGCGCTCGCCGCCTGTGACGATGCCGCCACGACCAACGGTGCTCCCGACACGAGCGTCAGCGAGACGGCTCCCGACGCGACCGAGCCCGATACGACGCCGCTCGACGACAGCGCCCAGCCCGAAGAAGTCCAGCCCGAGGTGACGCCCGAAGTGATCGTTCCCAAGGGCCTGCCGATCCTCGGCAACGGCAGCAACAGCCCGGCCGGCCTGGTCGTCGACGTGTTGCTCGACGACACCTACTCACTCTCCTCGCCGCGCGACCTCGCGTTCAATCCCGACGTGGTCGATGGCGTCAGCCAGCTCTTCGTCGCCGACGCCGACATGAACATGTACGTCGTGACGAACCCCGGTACCCCCGAGGCCCGCGTGCGCTCCCGCAGCGGCTTTGGCTCGGACCACTTCATGGCGGCCCCGGTGAGCCTCGCGTTCGGCGACATGGGCACGTTTGCGACCGCGCACGAGGTCGACTGGATTACCCAGGACTCCACGCCGGCCGACTTCATGGGCCCGACCTTGTGGCCGGCCGACAGCGGGGAATTCGACGGCGGCTGGGCCTCGCACCTCGACATGCTGCATAACAGCCCGAACGCCGTCGGCATCGCCTGGGACAATGCCAACGCGTTCTGGGTCTTCGATGGTTATCACGCGTCGATCACCTACTACGACTTCCAGAAGGACCATGGCCCAGGCGGCGAGGACCACTCGGACGGCATCATCGTGCGCTGGGTCGAGGGCCAGGTCGGCTACGTTCCGGGCGTAACCTCGGACATGCAGCTCGACCACGCGACGGGCCTCCTCTACGTGGCCGACAGCGGCAACGGCCGCATCGCGGTGCTCGACACGAACTCCGGCAGCAAGGGCGCCATCATCCGCCCGAACTACGACGGCGCCCAACAATACGCCTGGGAGGACGCCACGTTCCGGACCCTGGTCGACCTGAAGGCGCTCGGCGGTACAGTCCCGACCGGGCTCGCGTTGCACGACGGCAAGGTCTTCGTGACGGACAACTCCAGCGCCAAGGTCTACGCCTTCGAGCTCGACAATGGCGCGCCCCAGACCGAGCCCGTCGACTGGATGGACCTCTCGTCGATTGTCCCGGCCGGCAACCTGGGCGCGCTGACGTTCGACAAAGAGGGACGCCTGCTGATCCTCGACGTGCAGGGTGCCCGCGTGTTGCGCCTGTCGCTGCCGGTCAGCCCCTGACCTCATGAAGACGACGACCCCGGCGACCCCGGCGACTACGGATGCCCCTGCGCCCCTGCGCGCACCTCCTGGCCGCCTGGTCGCGCTGGAGCTACGCGTCCTTGCCGAGCTACCGCGCTTCTTCCTCGGCACGCGCACGCTCGATCACCTGAGGCGCGGTGATGGCCACGCGGTGATGGTGGTGCCTGGCTGGGGCCTCGACGATCGCGCAACGATCCCGCTGCGGCGGGCCCTTGGCCGCCTCGGCTATGCGGCTTACGGCTGGGAGCTCGGCCGCAACATGGGCATCCGCCAGGGCCAGCGCCAGCGCCTCGTCGCCCGCCTCGCGACGCTGGCGGCCGCGCACGGCGGTCCGGTCAGCCTCATCGGCTGGAGCCTCGGCGGCGTCGTCGCGCGTGAGCTCGCGCGCCACGCGCCAACCCACGTACGCCGTGTCTTCACGCTCGGAAGCCCGATCAGCGGCAGCCCCGAGGCGAACAACGTCACGACGCTCTTGAAGCTCTTGCGAAAGCGCCCCGCGGCAGTCGATCGCGCGACGTTCGACGCGCGCCGGCCGGCGCCACCCGTCGCTTGCGTAGCGATCCACTCGAAGACCGATGGCGTCGTCGCCTGGCGTTGCTCGCTCGAGGAGCCGGCCGCGCACACCGAGAACGTCGAGGTGCGCGGAAGCCACGGCGGCCTCATCGTGAACCTCGAGGTCTTGACGGTGCTCGCCGAGCGCTTGCCGCGTCCTCCGCAGCCGGCCTGACGCACCGTCGCGACCGGTGCGCGGACTGGGGCTCGATGGGTCGGATGGGTCGGAATGGGTCGTATTCTCTGGTGCACGCCAAACGTGCATGGGCGCTGGCAAGCCAGCATTGCCACTTCGCTTACGACGGCCCGCGCGTTGCAGCCTTCGCGGTCGAAACCGTAGGAGGTCACCATGTTGAATCGTGTCGTGAGCGCCATCTTTGCGTCCGCTTTGCTGGCAGGCGGGTCCGCGCCCGCCTTGGCGGAATCACCCGGTCCACTCATCGAGATCCGCATCGGCAGCACGCGGCCGCCCCCCCGCGTGATCGAGGTGCGGTCGAGCCGTCCGAGCCCGGGCTTTGTGTGGGTCGAAGGCGCGTGGGATTGGCAGGGCGACTGGGTGTGGCTGCCCGGTCACTGGGAGCACGCCGAACGCAACGTCTACTGGGTCCGCCCCCGCTACACGCCTGAATATGGACAGTGGCGCTATGCGCCGGGTCATTGGTCCAACCAGCGTGTGCATGAAGGCGACGATTACCGTCGCTGGCGCGACGAACGCCGTAAAGAGAAGCGCAATGGTCGCGGCCACGGCAATGGGAAACACAAGTAACGCATCCGCGCGACGCGCCGTGCCGCCAACCCGCAGTAGCTGAGTCGCTGACATGTTGCACACGGGGTATGGCAATGGCAGTGTACGCCCCGTGGACGCCGCGGCACTGGTCGAGCACTTCGAGATTCACGGCTGGGTGGTGCTTCGCGATGTGCTCGCGACCGCCCAGCTGGCCGAGCTGAAGGCGGCGTTTGAGGCGCTCCTGCCGCCCACGTTGATGCCCGCGCTGCCTCATTCCGATGGGATTCCGCACCCGATCGAACCGTCGCGCCGCCACCCAGCGTTCGCGCGCTGGCTCGCTGTCGCCGGCCCGTTCGACGCGGCGGCAAGGTGTCTTGGCAGCGCGCGCGTGCAGTTGCTCCAGGACGACCTGCTGGTCAAACGTCCCGGTGCGGACGACACGTTGGCGTGGCACCAGGATGCGAGCTACCTCGGTGGACTCGATCCCCTGCGTTCGGTGTCGATCCGATTCGCGCTCGACAGGGAGACCCCCGAGAGTGGCTGCATGTGGGTCATCGACGGATCCCATCGCATCCGGTCTGTCACCCCTTTCAGCCAGGACGCACCGCGCAGGGTCGAGGACGCGCTCGCCGACGCAACCGCCACCCTTCGCGCCGCGGCGCGACCGCTCGAACTCGAGGCCGGCGACGTCAGCATTCACGACGCGTACACATTCCATGCAAGCCACGCCAATCACTCGCAGTGGCCGCGCCGCACGCTCGTAGCGAGGGTCATCGCGAGCGATTGCCGGTTCGTGCACGCCCGCCTGCCGCCCGAGCTCGCGCCGCACTTTCCGACGACCTCTGGCGGGTACCTCGACCCCGAGCGCTTCCCGCTGTTGCCACTCGATCGATAGGGCATACGGCGCCAAGCCTTGACAGGAGTCGTTCACGACGGACCCTGCTTGAATCACCAATCGATTGAGTGCGCATTCCGGTGATGGTGAACACTCAGATCGGTGATGGTGATCGGAGCGAAGCGACGCTGGGTTCACTTTGTTTCGGCAGGATCTTCCTTCCGTCTGGAAGGCCCCTTCAACACGAGAACATTCGTGGCGGCGACTACTATTACTGAAGGAGCTGAGATGCTGACACTTTATTATTACAAGGCTTCCGCGCCGCACGCCCCGAAGCCCTCTGAGCCCGGGCCGCGCCCAACCCGCCCTCCTGCTCGCGGACGACAAGGGCCTCACGAACGCGCCCCCCTACGACGCGACCGCGCCCCCTGAAGCAGGAGCGCGCCCTCGTCGACCGCTGGCGCGACGAGCCCAACCCCGACAACAGCTCTCATACTCTCGTCGGTCGGGTCCGACGCTCATCAGGTGCGCATTCCGGTGATGGTGAACACCCAGATCGGTGATGGTGATCGGAGCGAAGCGACGCTGGGTTCACTTTGTTTCGGCAGGATCTTCCTTCCGTCTGGAGGGCCCCTTTAGGGACCGCCGCAAAATAAGGTGTTGACAACCACGGCGCGGAAGATCTCTGTCTCGTCATGAAGAATCGGGCAGAGGCAGAAGCGGCAGTGGCGGAGCGATTCGCGCGGATTCGCGACACTCTCAATGAACGAGCGCGGCGTCTCTTTGTCGCGGGTGAAGCCCTGGCGTTGGGGCACGGTGGCATCGCGATGGTGTCGCGTGCAACTGGGTATGCGTGTCGAACGATCGGTATCGGTATCCACGAACTGCGTGAGCAAGAAGCGGGTCGTGCGCCCTTGTGGGACAAGGCCCGCTCACGACGACCAGGCGGTGGCCGCCGGAAGACGACCGTCAAGGACGAGGGGTTGCTTCCTGCGCTGCGCAAGTTGGTGGAAGGCGCGACACGTGGTGACCCTGAGTCGACGTTGCTCTGGACATCACGGAGCCAGCGAAACATCGTCGCTGAGCTCGCGCTGCTTGGACATCAGACCAGCATGAAGATGGTCTCGCGATTGCTCAAGAAGGAGCTTGGATACAGCCTCCAAAGCAATCGGAAGCGGCTCGAAGGCGCTCAACACCCCGACCGAAACGCCCAGTTCGAGAACATCGACCAGAAGGCTCGCCAGGAAATTGCCAAGGGCAACCCCGTGCTCTCGGTGGACACAAAGAAGAAGGAGCTGGTCGGCAACTACAAGAACGGTGGTCGTGAACTCGCTCCCAAGGGCCAGCCAACGGACGTAAAGGTGCACGACTTCGTGGACAAGAAACTCGGCAAGGTCGCCCCCTATGGTGTCTTTGACATCGCGAAGAACGAAGCCTGGGTGAGCGTCGGCATCAGCCACGACACCGCCGAGTTCTCCGTCAACGCAGTCCGCTCATGGTGGCTTGGCGCAGGCAAGGACAACTACCCCAGTGCCGACAAGATCCTGATCACCGCCGACTGCGGCGGCAGCAACGGCTATCGCCTGCGGCTATGGAAGGTAGAGCTCCAACAGCTGGTCGACGAGATCGGAATCCCCATCGCCGTGAGCCACCTGCCTCCAGGCACGAGCAAGTGGAACAAGATCGAGCATAGGGTCTTCTCGTTCATCACTCAGAACTGGCGCGGCAAGCCTCTCATCACCTACAAGGTGATCTTGGGACTCATCGGAGCAACGACAACGAAAACCGGACTCAAGGTCCAGTGTCATCTCGATGAGCGTATTTACGCCAAGGGCCGCCGAATCACCGATCGCCAACTGGCGGAGGTCAATCTCGTTCCCGACGTTTTTCATGGTGAGTGGAACTACACATTAGACCTTCTGGTGGAGACGGCAAATCGATCCAGTAGTTTTGCGGCGGGCCCTTAGTCCAGATGGCGGCCAAGAACGCGACCTACGTCGTCGACGCGCGAGCAGTGACCGAGCTCGAGCCATTGAAGGCGTTGCTCGGGCGCGGCGACGTTACCAAGCTCGTCCACAACGCGAGCTTCGAGCGCTCGGTGCTCGGGCGGTACGGCATCGAGGTGGCTGCCATCATCGATACCCTCGAGGTCTCGCGGGAGAGGCACGGACGGGCCGCGGTTGGAGGGCATAGCCTCAGCGCGGTCTGCGTGCGCGAGCTCGGGCGAGCTCTCGACAAATCCGAGCAGGTGAGCGACTGGACACGTCGGCCGCTGACGGGCGACCAGCTCACATACGCGGCGTTGGACGCGGAGGTGCTACTTGAGCTCGCACCTAGGCTTGGCCTAAACCCGGCTCTAACCTCTCGATCATGCGTTAGAATAACCACCTGATGATCGAGCCGACTTCTGGATGCTCGTCACACTTTTCGCCTGGATGGTGTGTCCCAGCCCCTGCCGCCGGAGCAGGACGCGCCTCAGCCGGAGCTCTCGGCGTGATTGCGCGTCCTGCCCGTCATCAGACACTCTTACCTCTGGAGTATCGCCGAAGGCCTACTCTTCGTTCGGCTCTGATCCATCCAAATCTTCCAACCGATTCTCTTTCTGGATGAGTCCCCATTCCTCTGCGAGTTCACGTAGGTGTCGCGCATCTTCCGGGTCCAGCGCGTTCTCCCGGGCGACGATCTCATCCTGGGTCGCTAGCGAATACCGCTTGCGCTCGCAAAAAGATCCCAGCATCTCCCGCTCGGCCTCGTTCATCTCGTCGACGACCTCTTGCGCGAAGTAGACATGGGCGACAATCCCCTTCCGTTCCTGTTCCAGGGCATCGGCCCTCAGCTGGGCGTACCTGGCGTCTGCTTCAGCGCGATCGGCGTTGGCCTTGGCGACTCGACGGGCGTCAGGATTTCGCGTTCGTCGATCTTGCAGATTCGCAAGCGCTTCCGCGGCACGCCAGTTCTCTTGGGCGGCCTTGAACAGAAAGACTTCCGGCCTCGAGTCACGATAGGCTTCCGCCGACTCCAGATCGGCAAAGAACTTGCGGTAGGGCTCGCCCTCCGCGTCTATCCCATCGAGCTTCTTTCCACGCTCGATCCACTTCGAGAGCGTCGATCGATTCAGGCCAATGAGTCCGCAGGCGCCGCGCCTTGACCGCACTCCGCTCCGAATCGCTTCGAGGAGGGCCCCGCGCCTGGCCTCGTCGAAGGGCTCCCAAGTCTTTGGCGCGAGAGTCAGGGGTTTGGGCCGATCTTCTTCGACCTCGTCGTTCCGACGTGACTCCCGGCCGGCATCCTCTTTGTTGTTTTCATTGATAGCCATGTTTTTGCTCGACTTTCTTTTGGCTGTAGGCCTCAGCGCCAGCCCATCGCGCTCGGCAAGCGCGTCGTCGCATCAATGCAACAGCGCGATCGTCTTCGGCATGGTCGCGCCGACCGACCGGCGTGCCTTGCTTTCGCGCAGCACTTCCCTCACTGCGCACCTCACGCGAAAATCGGTGTTCGTCTCCATCAACGGCCCATGGCACAAGCCGACCGGTCGGCCACACAGGCACACAAGTCGCAAACTCTCGTTTTTATTTAGAAAACACCATTCATAAAGACCATCGAATGGGCGCGCTGGTCCTGCCCAAATGGTCCACTTCGGTCCACAGCGCAGCACTGGCTCAAGCTATTGCCTGTGGCCACTCTCAGGCCTTGCGCTTGGACTTGCCGACCCCCGGATCCGGGTGCCCAGGGCCTCCGCCACGATCATCGCTGCCCGGTTCCTGCGGATCAGGTCTTCATCGGCTCGTTGGCCGCCGCGGTCACCACCTCATCCACGCCACCCCCGCCCGATCCTTGGATCGGCTCGACGAGCGCCCCCGTTCGTTGCAGGTGGCTCGGATCCGTCGGTGCCCCGGCGGGACACACCAGGGACACACGCCCTCGTCGGAGGCTGAACAGCCATGCCGTGCCGTGACGGTATCCAGGTCGGCGATTCACTCGCTATTGCGGAGACATGGGGCACCTGCGGCGGGTGCCGCTCGCCTCGCCGGATCGGGCCTCATGTTCTCCTCACAGTAGAACGGTTGGTAAGCGATAACGGTCGCGACGTCGGGCACGTCGTTGTGTATCAGGCGGCACCCTTGCGGGTCCACGCCTGCACCCGGCTCTCGATCGCGGCAAGCCCGATCGTCAGCTTGTGAAAGAAGCTCGGGTGGTGTGGCACGAACGTGAAGTCGGGGTGCTTCGACCAGACCGCTTGCAGCCGCCGATCGAGCTCGACCGCTTCGGCGAGGCTCTCGTTCCGGATCGGGTTGCCACCCTCGATGCTGATCCCACCAGCCGCGGCGGTCTCGAAGAACAGCACCGCATGATAGCGCGCCAGCTCGGCTTCGAGGGTCGAGTTGATGGCGGCGAAGTAGCTTTCGGGTCCTTCGGGCCAATAGGCGGCTCCATCGAGCGTGCCCCGATCGCACAACAGGATTCGGTCTGGGAAGAGCTCGGCCTGGGCCGTCTCGAGCTGGTGCTGCGTATGGTAGATCGCGAGCTGCGCGGCGCGCTGCGGGCCCGGCAGCCGCGAGCGCGGGAAGCCGCCGCCAAAGAGGATGGTGCCCGACTCGGGCACGACCATGATCGACTCTCCGAGCTCCCGCCGGAACAAGTCGATCGCCGTGGTCTTGCCGGCACCCGGTCCGCCCGTGATGACGATGCGTACCCTGCCATTGCGCTTTATGTGTTCACTCAAGCCCGCACTCCTAGAATCGCGCCGACACGCTGCTCACAGCGTGAGCAGCAGAATCACGACGACCACAACCAGGACCGCGACGTTCAGACCGACGAGCAGTGGCGACGGCGGCGCGGAGGGCGTCCCGACTTGCGCGGGGTGATGCGGTCCTGGCCGAGGTGGCGCGTCGGCGGTGACGAAGAGCGATGTCTCGGTGACGGGCGCACGCGGGTGTGGCGCAGCGGCGAGCAGGGCTTCGGTCGAGATCGCCTGCGTGGCGATCGCGTCTTCGAAGTCCTTGCCCCGGCGTCGCGAGCAGCACTTTGATCGCCACCGAGCGTTCGATGTGGATGTGGCGCGCCTTGAACAAGACGCCAAAGCCGCCTCGTCCGAACTCGTGTTCGAGGAGGTGGTTGTGCCCGAGGATCTCGCCGGGGACGGGCTCGCGAACCTTTGCCATCCCACGCCGGGACTCCAAGAAGCATGCCGCGACCGCACTGGGTGCAGACGCGAGGGCGGCGCGGCGGACGCTTCCGACGCGAGCAGAAGCGCACGCGCAAGTGATGGAATCCGCACGCGCAGGGGACAGGAAGATCGGGTCGTCGGCGCGGGACGACCGTGCGAGCTCGGGATCAGACGGCGGGCACACAAGGTGCACACCCATAGGGCGGAGGTACGCCATGTCCAAGGGTCGCTCGACGGTCGTGTTGATGATGATGCTCGCGACCGGGCCGGCCGCCGCTCGCGCCGATGATACCGTCACGCTGACGCTGGCCGGCTTGGCGATCGACCTGCCGCACAAGGATGGCGTCGACTATGTCGTCAGCGGCAGTTGGCGCACCGACGGGTCGAGCTTCGAGGGCGGCGACGCGATCGACGAGGTGCGGGACGGCAGGAGCATGTCCACGACGTGGGCCTCAATCGGCTGGTTCGAAGACGGCGGCTGCCTCGACCTGCTGCGGCTGGCGCCGATCGACGACGCCTGGGAGTTCCCGAGGTTGGCGCTCTGGGGGGCCCGGTGGACTGCGCGCGGTGGGATCTATCGCGGCGGCGGCGAGATGGACGGGCGCCCGATTGTCACCTTGTGCGTCGAGCGGGGTGAACGCAAGCAGCTCGTGTTGAGCCGCTTCGCGCTGGACCTTGCGACGACAGCGACTCGCACGCAGCTCTTGCGGGACGCGCGCAAGTCCGAGGTCCTGCGCCGCGTCTACCGGAGCTTCGCCGGAGACCGCACGGTCGCCAGCGCACCGGCCCGCGAGGCGCGCAATCGTGGCACCATCGCGGCCGCCCGAGAGGTCACGATGTTGTGGTCCGAGGTCACGTTCACGTTGCCCGACGACGGCAGCATCTGGATCGCAGGCGCCGACCTCTCCGGCATCGACCGCTTCGAGCGCATGGCGCCGGCGCTGCCCGAGCTATCGACGGCGGTCGCGCGCGTCGATGCGCCGTTCACCTGCGGCGAGGCGCTGGCGCTGGTCGGTGGCGAGGCGCTGGCCAAGCCCGCGACGTCGTTGCCGACCGGTTGGCTGGCGGGGCCGACCTCGACCGGACCGACACATCGCAGTCTCAGCGCGTGTCGGGCGTTCAAGTGGGGGGTGCTGGTGGTCGGCGTCGTGAGCGCCTCCAAGGCGTTCGACTATGGCCCGGTCGCCCCGCTGCTCGAGGCCATCGCCCACGGGGCCGACGTTGCGGAGCGCAGCGCGAAGCCGGCCGTCACGCTGGCAGCGGAGCTGCTGGCACGCGCCACACGACCGCGCGGCCACTCAGTCGAGACGAGATGATGCTCGTCCTCAACCTCGACCCTGCGGCGGGCTGTCGACCGGAGCAGCGACGAGCCGATCGACATCGGCGCGGCGCGCGGCGGACTGGCCGAGGAACGGGATCCGCTCGGCGGCGAGCCCGTCGAGGATCGCCTGCATCGCGCTGACGACCTCGTGGTAGCACCGCTGCACGATCGCCCGGTCGTCGGCGGCCGCGGGACCGAGCTCCGGCCAGGCGATCGGTCGCCCGAACGCGAGCGACGTCTGCGCCGGCAACGGCACGTACGGGAACAACCCAAAGGTCAATCCGAACGGCAGCGCGAGCGCCAGCGGCAGGACCTTGGTCCGGAGGCGGCGCCCCGTCTGGAGCACCCGCGCGAGGCCGTCACCGCGCGTCAGTACGATCCACTGCTCGTGGGTACCGACCGAGACGACAGGGATGATGGGCACGCCTTCACGCAGCGCGAGCGCGACGAAGCCGGTGCGCCCGGCCAGCTCGACCTGATTCCTTTCGCTCCAGGGTCGGAAGGTCTCGATGTCGGAGCCCGGATAGACCAGCACCAGGTGGTCTTGGCGAAGGGCGCGCGCGGCGCTTGCGTGGCCGGCCCGGAGGATCCCGGCACGCGCAGCGAAACGATGGGCCACGCGGTCGTATTGGATGAGGTCGTGGCCGAGCGGGTTCAGCACGCGCTCAGCTCCGAAGTGATCGCACACGGTCGCCATCGTGAAGAGCCCGTCCAGCGGCAGGAGCCCACCATTGTGATTGCCGACCAGCAGCGCCGGGCCGCTCGCCGGCAGATTGCCGATGCCGTGCACCTGGAGACGGAAGAGACGTCCGAGGGCGACCGCTGCCTCGCTCAGCCAGGCGATGAGCTCGGGGTCGCGCGCGCTGAGATCGTCTTCGAGTCGGGTCGGGTCATGGCGCACGATGTAGTCGGCCGTCGTTAGGAATGGCGCCAGGGGTGACAGCAGATGGGCGATGTCACGCCATCCTAACCAACGGGTTCCGCGTCGCAGCCAGCTCATCGTGCACCTCTGCCATCCGTTGTGCGAAGGCCATGCCACGCGGCACCTCACTTCGCGCCGGGTGCCTGCCAAGCTGCCCGACCATGGCCTGTCACCTCGAAGCCTGATAAGACGCGCGGGCATCAGCCGCTGAAGCCAAGTCGCGCAAGCCTCGTATGCGAGTCAGCCCTTGCACAATCTGGGGTTGCGGCGGGTCGAAGGTCTAGCATCATCTTTTCCTTTGATGGCTGATTGGGAATGGTTATCATGCGCCTAGTCACCTTGATTGCTGCGACTCTCAGCGCCTGGGCATGCACGGACCCAGGAGACGGAAGCGCAAGGCCGGGAGCGTCGGATGGCGACGCGGGCCGGGACG
>Ga0209591_10004962_pt1 | contig 14944 bp, 11 predicted proteins | sample MAT01_FD_187207 | JGI IMG/M metagenome (GOLD analysis project Ga0209591, IMG submission 187207) | Freshwater microbial communities from Lake Fryxell liftoff mats and glacier meltwater in Antarctica - MAT-01 (SPAdes) (version 2) | ecosystem: Environmental > Aquatic > Freshwater > Ice > Liftoff... | reverse complement strand
TCGCGCTCATCGTCACTCTACTCACCATCGGCAAGAGATTTTAGCCAGTCAACAATGCGGCTGCTTTTACTGCGGTGCCATTTTTTCGCCTGAGCAGATTCAGCGTTGGACAGACGACTTTGAGGGAATTGGGAATACTGCAATTTGTCCCCACTGCGGCATCGATTCGGTGATTGGCTCTGAATCTGGCTATCCCGTCACCCAAACATTTCTCGCTCAAATGCAGCAGCACTGGTTCTCCTAAATCCATCAACGCATAAAGCTTGGTCGTTGGTGTTGGGTTGCTTGAAGGTGATGGTCTAAGGTTGCCCAGTCGGCTTGTTCAATCTGGTCGATCGCCCGATCAAGCTGCTCTCGGTAAGCATAGAGCGATCGCAGCAGTGCCTCTTGGTTGTATTTCGCCATCATCACGCCCAATTCAGGATTGCCGCCCCCCACTCGGCTAGTATCCCGAAACCCTGAACTAGCAAGCTTTTTTGCCAGTTCCAACACGGATTGATCAGCCTCGCTCACACACGCCGTAATCAAACTAGCGCTGACCATCACAGGCAGGTGAGAAATCCAGGCAACCGCGCGATCGTGTTCGTCTGGGGAACAAATATAAACGTGAGATTGCAGCGATCGCGCTAGCTCTTCCACTCGCTGCACGGCTGACAGCGGCGTAGTTGCCACTGGGGTCAGCACATAGGCACAATTTATAAATAACTCCCGTTGGGCTGCCTCAATGCCGCTTTCTGCGGTTCCCGCCATCGGATGCCCCCCCACAAAATTTGCCCACTTGGGCGCGATCGCCTGCATCACCCACCCCTTCACAGACCCCACATCCGTCAACACAGCATCGGCTGACAGGTAGGGCAGAATTTCATCCACGGTGGTTTCCATCACGCCCAACGGTGTACACACAAACACCACATCAGCCTGTCGCAAAAGGCTACGACTGACGCTAGCCTCATCCGCAACGCCCCGCGCGACCGCCCGTTCACAGGTTTCTGGCTTGCGGCTCACTCCTAAAACCCGATGTCCTTGCGATCGAAAATCTAGCCCCAACGAGCCACCAATCAATCCCAGCCCTACAATTCCAATAATCATGCTCTGTTAGTTCAAATTTGACTATGCTCAACATACTAAAGTTTGTGAGTTTAGACTTCGACGTGAGCGACCATCCAAATGGTGAGGGCGCAAAAGTGACATGCTCTTCTCGGACTACGGCTCAACCTCTAGATTCTTCTTTACGCTTCGCTACACTCAGGATGACAAACAGTACTTTTAGGCGCACTCAATAGCATCTCATCGATACTATCAAGTAGCTGTTTAGACTTACTTTCAGAAAACTTCCGTGCAAAAAGCGCATCTGATTCTTGCAATGCTGAAAAATCACTTGTATCAAAAACAGCAGGATCTTCTCTATCCACGCTCCAATCAATATGATGGAGTTTAGCGGCTACTTTGTTCTTGCTTAGCAGACGTTTTCTAAATTTTTTGATCTCGTTATCATTGTGATAGCAGTCTACCGCGTGCGGGGAATTGAGCAGAAGCGTCTGGAAGAATATCTCGTCAGATCCCCAAACATATCTAAAGAAATTAATATAGTTTCTGGCTTTTGGTGAATTTAAAAAACTAACCACGTAGTCTACGCTAGGTCGATTTAAACAAATCCATTGTGAGCCTCTGTAAGGAATCATCCCCTTAACAAATGAGCGACCTAGGGGCAGTTTTTTTAAAGCAAATTGAGCAATCCTCAATGGAAGCTTAAAGGCTTGAAGGGAGTAACCAATTAAATCTACAAAATGATATTTGTTGATTGTGACAAAGAATTGACGATCCTGTTCGTTCAAATGATAAAAATCAATGAAATTTTTTGGATAAAAATCCTTCAAGAAATCAAAAATAAAATCATTACATTTAATAGGATAGTCCTTTCCACTCAGAAAAATAAAATAGTCAAATTCATTTGATTCTGATGCGGCTCGAGTCAAATGTATCATCGCTTGAGTCAGTGAAAATCCACCATGATTAACTGAAATTCTTTTGATAAACGAGATATTATCAACATTTTTAAAGCAATCAAACTCAAGAATGTTTGACTTCAAATCAACATGTACAAAGAAATGAACATTTTCTGAATTGAGTGCGTTTATGAGCCGCTGAAAATGTCTTGGTTGATCGTGAGCAAGAATTAAGTAAGCTATTTTAATTTTCATCATGGGATAATTGAGAAATCAGAGACAGTGCCAATTTAAGTAAACAGATTTGATTAAATGTAAAATTCTGCAAACTAATCTCACTCTAAATTCCTCGATTCAAGGCGAGGGACTTAATATTACTTCCTTCTCTTTGAGAAGAAGAGTTAGGGATGCGGGGCTTCTGATTCAATCGCTTTATGCTACGTCAATACTGAAATACTTTGGCTTAGAGTGAAACAGACTACTGAACTGGGCGATCGCGTTTAGACAGGTTTGCCCATAAATGTTGTCCGCCTTGTAAGTCGCCAATACACCAGCCAAAAACCCAAATCCATTGAGTAAAATCTTTGCGGCTGGCAAAATTTGGGAAAATGCTCAGAATTTGCAGCAGCAGTTTCAATACACTTCGTCCGTAGTGTTTGAATACTTTGAATGAGGTGATAGCTGGATCATACTTTTGATATAGGACTACGTGTGACATCCCCCAGTTTTTTCCTTGGCGATAATGAGCGCGCATCTGCGTACGCAGTCGGTAATGAACCGTGGCATTAGGTACAAACTGAAGCGGAGTTCCAGCTAGGTTTGCCCGCCAGCAATAGTCAATATCCCAACTGGCAGTACAAGCTTCATCAGGATTTCCGATCGCTTCATAGACGGATCTCTGTAGACCCAAACTGCAACCGCTGGCGTAAGGTAAATCATAGAGCGGTTGCAAAACATGAGGCAAATAGCGTGGTCGCCATATAGTTGGTAGTCCTACTTCAGCAGACTGCTGCTGCAAATCTTCTCCAACAAGCCAATCGGGGTTGAGCTTGGTGTATTCGATCGCGGCAGCAACAAACTGATGCTCTTGGAGCGCATTTCCTAAAGCCGCAAGCCATCCTTCCCCCACTTCATCATCCGCCTCACAGAGTAAGAAGACATCTCCAGTTGCTGCCTGAAAGCCCACTGCATAGGAATGAGTCACTCCTCGTCTTGGTTCTGGCGGTTGATAAGCATTAACAATCTGTAGATTTTGCAAGCGATCGCGGTAACGCTTCACAATCTCCATTGAATTATCGGTTGAGCCATTGTTGACGACAATGACTTCCCACTCGCCAGCCCACGATTGGCGGGTCAGCGCTTCCAGTTGAACCGCGATCGTTTCTGCACCATTAAAACACGGTAGAATCACACTCAATTTCATAAAACAGTACCTAGATTAAGTGTTGAGAAATTAGATAATTGCAAGTTCACGTACCTGAGCAAAGGAGACGTTTTATCTATATGCAAAGAAACAAACTTCTGAATTCAGCGCGTTTATGATGAGACGCTGAAAATGCCTCAGTTGATCGTGAGTCAGAATTAAATCAGCTATCTTAACCTGGTGTATATCCAAAGTCGGCTTTCATCCCCAGTGCTAAATACTAGGCTCTGAAAGCTGAGGCGATCGCTTCTCAGCAAAAAAGTTTCGCACCCGAAGCCGCCGCATATTTACAGGAATGGTCCACATCCCAAGAAACAGCAAAAGATCTTTCAATCGTGGCTTTCCAATGCGGATAGATTCCCGAAGCAGCAGACTAAAAGCTTGCCAACTGGGATTAAAGGCAGCGTGAGAAGAAACTTCGACCAACAGAAAAGACGAATAGGCGCGAGGGGTTACTAGGCTGCGATTTAATCGAATCCAGTCTAAAGAGCGCTGCCAGTTGTGGGTTCGACTAATGCTGGTATGTTGATTGTCTAAGTACCAAATTGACAGCACCTCTGAAACAAATTCAACTCCTGCACCTTCTACAGCACAAGCGTGTAATATCCAATCCCAATCATCATGCTTATGGGCATCTGTGCTGAAAGGAACTTTCAACATTAACTCTTTAGAGGTGAAGAGAGTCGATCCTTGGATAACTCCTTCACCAAAAGAGTAGGAATCTTTCCGAACAAATAGATATTCACTGATGTGTTCTGATTGAGTCGGAACCCGTCTGGGAAGGATTGAATCTCCCTCTGCCGTTCTGACCGTAAGATAATGGCTGACGATCGGAAAAGTGTGAGCAGAGCGAGTCGCCGCTTCATATTGGCGTTCTAGCTTTTCAGGCATCCATTCATCATCATCATCCAGATGGGCAACCCACTTAGCTTGAGCGGCTTCACAACCTGCATTACGAGCGGGTGCAGCGTTGCCCAAATTGACGGGTAGCTGAATGATTCGGAGGCGGGGGTCGGCAATTTCAGCGAGCGATCGCTGAGTGGGTTCCCCATCGCCACCGTTGATCACGACAATTACTTCAATTTGGCTCAACGTTTGATTCAAAACGCTGTTAACGGCACGCTTAACTAACTCAGGTCTTTGATAGGTGGGAATGACTACACTCACTAGGGGTTCCACAGAATTAATCTCCTCAGATGTTGTTTGCTCAAACTGCTGCTTGATCAGAAAGGCATGAATCCAAAGACGCTCTATTAGACAGCGAAACGTTTAGACGGGCTGTGCCTGACTGAGTTGAACTCAGCAAATGCTCAGCATCAGATTGCACACCCAATGCCTCGTAAACTCCAAGAATAACAGCATCAATTTCTTCCAGAGACATACTGGCAGAGAGAGGTAATCGGAGAATGCGATCGCTAATATTTTCAGTCACCTGCAAGCTTCCAGCAGTGCGGGTAAACTTACGTCCGGCGGGCGAACTGTGCAGCGGCACGTAGTGAAATGTCCCTTGAATCCCTTTAGACTTCAGATGTTTTAGAACGTGACTTCTGGTTGCTAGGCTGTCTAGCATCAGGTGATAAATGTGAGCGTTGTGGCTACAGTTAGACGGAACTTGAGGACGTTTTGCTAATCCCTCGAACTCTAACTGAGAAAATGCCCAATGATAGCGTCCCCAAAACATCAATCGTTGCTCAGTAATCAGCTCACCCTGCTCAAGTTGAGAGTATAGAAATGCTGCCATTAGTTCGCTGGGCAAGAAAGAAGAACCAACATCTACCCAGGTATACTTATCAACTTCGCCGCGCATAAAACGGCTACGATTGGTGCCTTTCTCCCAAATGATTTCGGCGCGCTCAACAAGTGCTGGATCATTAACCACTAAAGCGCCCCCCTCGCCAGAAACAATGTTTTTGGTGGCATGAAAGCTGAACGCAGCCATATTACCAAAACTGCCCAAGGGCTTATCCTCATATTTAGCAAACGATGCCTGTGCCGCATCCTCTATGACTAAGAGATTGTGACGATTCGCGACCTCTAAAATGGCGTTCATCTCGCAGCCAACGCCTGCATAATGAACAGGCATAATCGCCTTGGTTTTTGAAGTGATTGCCGCTTCAATTTGTGTTTCGTCTAGGTTTAAAGTATCTGGACGAATATCCACAAAGACTGGCACTCCGCCCCGTAGAACAACGGCATTAGCGGTTGAAACGAAGGTATAGGACGGCATAATCACCTCATCCCCCGGCTGAATATCTGCCAAAATTGCAGACATTTCTAGCGCTGAGGTGCAGGAATTGGTCAGTAGCACTTTACAACTTCCAAGCTGAGTGTTCAGCCAAGCCTGACATCGTTTCGTAAAGGCACCATCTCCGCAAATTTGCCCGCTCTCGATCGCTTGCTTGATGTAGATCAGTTCATCACCCGTGGTGTTTAATCTTGAAAAAGGAATGTTAGTTGGTTTCATCGTATAAATATGGTATTTAACTCAAAAAACTCGTCTGAATTAGGCAATTAGCCAGTGGAACACATTCAATTAAAAATTTAGATCGCACTCTTCTAGTTAGTTTGTCTCAGCGGCTTCATGGAAAAAGCTGCTAATTTTACGTCCTTGCACAGAAGTCAGCGGTTCAACAGTCAGTGTTGAAGAAAATGCTTTGGCAAGTATCACCTGAAGAATGAAAGTAGAATTGCCAATCAAATATCGAGTTCCCAAACGCCGTGGTTCTAAACATAAGCGGGCAAATCACTCTAAGCCCAAATCGGAAATCCATTTAGGACAATCTGAAGTCACTCCAGCAAACCGTTTAATTACCGCTCCGCCCAGCATAATGACGTTTGCATTCAAGCGATCGCCATACAGCCGAATCCATTCTTCCTGTCTAGGATTGCCCATCCCTACAATCAAAACGTGGGGTTTAGCGGCGTTAATCTGTTCAATGACTGCCTCATTCTGCTCAGAGTCCTGCATTGAAAAGAAGCCATGATGCCCATCAACTTTGAGCGAGGGATAGTGCTGGGACAGATTGTTGCAAGCTGCGTCTATATGATCTTGTGCTGCCCCCAGCAAGTAAACAGAAAAACCATGGTGATCGCAGTGTTTCAAAACTTCAGGCATCAGCGCTGTGTAACTTACCCGATACTCAAACGGTAGTTTCAGCCCCATAAATTCAATTGCCTTTAAAATTCCAACTCCATCGCACATGGTAATTTCGACCGTTTGAAAGAAGTTATAAAACCATGGATGAATCATCGACATATTGAAGCTATGTACGTTGTAACTTCCAATGGTCAATCTGGAATCAGTTATGCAAGCTGAATGTATGGCATCAACCATTGCAGGAATAGTCATGCAGGTTATCCGACGACCTAGCAAATGAACATCTATGCTGGAAAGATCGCCAACGGACTTTGCATTAGATAAATTTTCAAAAACAGGATTAGAAAGCGTTATCTGCACCACGGAGTAGCTCCATAAAACGACTACGAAAAATTACATAGAAACTGATTCAAGGGACAGCCGGACTAAAATTCCGCTTGAAAAGAAGTTCGCTTGAAAATCTGGGGAAAGACTTAAAGCAAATCTGAAATCTACCAATAGAAATACCTAGTGGGTCATTTGCCTCAAGTTTAGCCATTTATAATAGCTGAAAGGCTTGCTGTATAAGCATCTTGATTTCTTCTTTTATTACAAGTGACCCACTAGTTAAGGTACAGTTTCCCGCTCAAGATTTCCGCAAACTTTTTCTCTCAAGACCGCAATTCAGTAAAAATCACAGTACTCTGCCGCTAAAGGATTGGAATATATTCTGAAGGAGATTTACTGAAGCTTTAAGATTAGGCTACATATTATAAAGGTGATATGAAGCCTGAATGAGCGTTCGCGTATGTCTACTAAACGTACATACACTAGCTACTAGCTGGCATGGTCGATATGACTTTTGCCGCTCATAATTTTGTTTGACGCAACTCATTTGCAACAGCCCACGCTTAGCAGCTAGTTTAAAGAGTCATGTTCTGTTGATTGGTAGTTTGATGTGATCAAATGTAACGTTCTGAGAGGATGAAAATGAATAGTCCAAGGGTTAGTGTTGTCATTCCTGCTTTCAACGTGAGCGGTTACATTCAGCAAACAATGGATTCATTATCGAAGCAATCCTATCAATCGTTTGAAGCATTAGTGGTAAACGATGGCTCAACGGATGACACCCCTGAAGTTGTCAGATCTTTTTGTCGCGCAGATAGTCGGTTTCGTCTGCTTGAGAAACCTAATGGCGGCTTATCGTCGGCGCGTAATTATGGGATTCGACACGCTCAGGGGGAATACATTGCCATGCTGGATGGTGATGATATGTACGAACCTGAGAAACTAACCACCCATGTGTCAGTTCTAGATAAACATTCCACAGTTGGGGTGGTTTATAGTGCTTCACAGGCAATTAGGGATGATGGTCAACCCACAATGATGCGGCTGAGTGGCAAGCCGATCGCCAAAGATCCTCTACAGGCAATGCTGTGCAAAAACTTTATTGGGCACGGCTCCAATAGCGTGTTTCGGCATCAAATTATTGATGAAGTGGGAGATTTTGATGAAACGTTGCGAAGCTCTGAAGATTCAGACTTTTGGCTCCGAATTGCAGCTACAGGGCATTGGCGTTTCTATCGAGTTTCGCAGGCGCTGAGTTTATACCGAGTGCGTCCTTTGGGTCTATCCTTTAATGTGGCTCAGATGCAATACTCCTACGAACAAGTGTTGGAAGGTGCGCGGCAGCGATCGCCCGAAATAGTTGAACCCCTTCTTCCCACTGCCTATGCCTATTTATATCGCTACCTGGCAAGGATTGAATTAACTTCTGGCAATGTTCCTCAAGCCCATAGCTTCATTCAAAAAGCACTCAAATCTGACTCGTCCATTTTCTGGCGTGATCCGCGATCGCTCTTAACACTGCTGGCTGTGCAACTTTCCCCTCTGGCAAAGCCGCTGATCGCTCAATTGCTGAATTCGACCAAATCAGCTAGAGGGAAAAGCACGTGAAGCCAATTTCATTGTTCAAAAGTGGACTTTGGATCACTTGTGCAACGTTTGCCACTCGGTTTGGTGCGTTGCTCAGTAGCCTGATACTGGCAAGGTTGTTAAGTCCTGCGGAGTTTGGGGTTATTGCGATTGCCTACGTCTTCTGGGCATTTTTTTGCTTATTTGTTCAGGATGTAGCAGGAACCTTCATCAACTACAAAGGAATTGAGCAAAAGTATGTCAACACAGTTTTCACCGTTAGCTTAACCGCTGGGTGTTTCTTTGGGCTGATAATGGTGGCAACCTCTCCCATCATTGCGAGCTTTTTTAATGAACCTGCACTAGTCGGGTTGTTATGCATCTTTGCAGTGAATGTATTCCTGTCCTCTGCCAACTACGTCTTTATGGGCGTAATGACTCGCAAGACATACTACAGATCTCTTGCCAATATCAGCCTAATTAGTTCTGCTACACGATTAATTTTTACCATTGGTTCGGCTGCACTCGGTTTAAGTTATTGGTCGTTTGCAGTGGGCGACACGGCTTTTTGGATTGTGAGCTGCCTTTTAACTTGGCGTTGCTCTAAACAGCAATTTCGGCTGCAACTTGATCCCGAAGTTCGGCGTGAAGTCGTGACTTTTTACCTAGGAGCGGTTGGTTCAGGTTTTGGCTATTATATGAATGCCAATTTGGATAACTTTACCGTTGGTAAGCTGCTGGGTAGTGTCAGTTTAGGTTTTTATAACCTTGCCTATCAGTTAACTATGGCAACCGTCACGATTTTTTCGTCTGTTTTTGGTCAGTTGGGAGTGCCAATGTTTGCCCAGTTAACCGACGATCGCGAACAGGAAACCGTGTTGTTAAAGGTAGTGCAGCGAGTTGCTCTATGTGCCGCGCCAATGTACGTCTTAATTTTTCTAATGGTGACTCCGCAACTGATTACATGGACGTTTGGAGCCAAGTGGGTTCCAATTTCTACAGTCATGCCGGGGCTTCTGGTTTCTGCTTACTTTCGGGTGGTTAACTTGCCGCTTGGCGCTATGCTGGTGGCGAAGGGTCGCCCTGATGTGAATGCACGGGTAAATTTTCAAATCGCCCCAATCGCGATCGCAGGGTTCATTGCTGGTGCTCACTGGGGAGGCATTGTTGGGGTAAGCATTTCCGCTGCACTAGTGCTTGGATTTGGATGGACTTTTTACTGGTGGTGGGTTGGATGTCGGCAATTACACTGGTCTACAAGTAAATTTCTGGTTCCTTGTTTCTTACCAGCGTTATTAGTTCTTCCAGGGCTGCTACTGACCCTAAATATGCCTTGGCTACTCCAGCCATTCGTGTTTATTTTGGTGTATCTAATCACCTTACGAGTTTTTACACCGAAGCTTTTTTATCAGTTTCAAACTCTAGCAAATCGTGCTGTGGGTCGATTCATTCACTCAAACAGTTAATCGAAATAAAGAGTCACGTTAAATTAAATCTGTTCTGACTTAATTGGTTATGCCAGCACTAAATCAACTGGGTTTGGGTGTTGCGATCTCTGGGACTCACTGCAACTCATGATAAATTTTTTACTCGGATTGCTGCCAACAGCGGGAAGTGAACGATACCGATTAACCCAGTTTGGGGCACTGTCTTCCACGGAGCGAATTATTTATTGGGCGATCGTTCTCACTCCTCTGTGGTGGTTGCTTGGTGCCCAAATTTTGCTTTTCCCCATCCTGGGAGCATGGTTATTTGTGGTTAATTTTGACCTAGATAAACTGCTAAAAGCCAGTGTTCCCGTTTCTATCTGGGCATGGTTGGCGATGTCATTGGCAATGGTTCTGACTGCGAGTATGGGCTTGTATAGCATTGGGTTTCCAATTGCAATAGCCATGGCGGCAATTGTCACCTTCTTAAAGTCCTATTTCATGATCTTCGCTGCCATGATATTGCCATTTCTGCAAAAGATTCGGTTACGCGTGATCACTCGTGCGGTGGTATGGCTGTCGATTGGGTACATTGTTGCAATGGCAATCCTTTTGGGAATGCTGTTTCTCAATCTTAATCCCCCGCCCACTCCCCCCTTAACGGTATCTCTCATAATTCCTCCGTTGGCAAATGTAATTCCAGGACGCAAAGATGCTTTGGCACTTATTCTGGCTGAGTTTCAGCCGTTCTTCGGAATTTCACTTCCCCGGATTGCTCTTTATACGGCTGATCCACCCATAGTAGGAGCGTGTGCTGTGTTCTCTTTGTTGATTAGCCTAGGTGAAAGCGATCGCAAGTTGAAATGGTGGGCGATCGCGGGTTGTTTAATTGCTCTCTTTCTCTGTTTCAGTCGTATTGCTTGGATTGCCTTGCCCTGCACATTTCTCATCGTTTATTGCTTCCGTAAACGTTGGCTTGGGTTAAGTTCTTTGTGGACAGGTGCAGGGCTGGGGCTGCTTGCTGCATCCCTGGGTTTAACGATTATTCAAATGTTTGAGCAGCCCATGGAACTCTTCACCGAGGCCCGTGCCGAATCATCCCGCGATCGGGCGCTGGTCGTTAGTCGCACCATTGACGCATGGCTAGAGTATCCCTGGTTTGGTTGGGGAGTTATTCGGGGTTCAGTCCGCTGGTACATCTACGACATTTCTTTAGGCTCATTCTCTACCTATCCCGCCGTTCTGTACCTGCATGGAATATTTGGATTCACAATTTTTATGGCAGCATTGGGATTAACGCTATGGGATTTATGGAAGAGTGCAAAATTGGGCAGCATTACCGCGCAGCGTGCCTTTGCCGCCGTACTTGTTCTTTGCCTTATGTGTAATGCCACCCCTTTAAGTTGGATGGCAGTTTACTTTTGGTATTTTTTCATCTGGTTAGGGGTAATTCTTAATAGAAGCTGCCCTCAAGATCAAATATTATCAGAATGGGAGCAACTGGCTGGATGTGGATTGTCAGAAACAAATGGCTAAACATGAAGTGAGTTTAAAGCACGGCTTTAAACTCACTTCATTGATAAAGCTAACCTTAGAATGAGCTTGGATATGGGTGCAGGCGTGTACGAATACCTAATGAGATTACTCAAAGCCTGATCTTATGAATAAGCTGTATTTAATTGGAAAACGCTATTGGTTGCCACTACTTTTGTTTAACTCTCTGGTTGTAGCAGCAGCAGCGTACTCCGTAAGTAAAACCCCAAAAGCTTGGACTGCTAGCGCAAAATTAATTTTGCCTGAGAGTACCAGTAAAACGGCAGTCAATTTAGGAACATTAGGTTCTTTGACCAGTGGAGCCTCAGCAGATGCCAACCAGGTGGAACTGCAAAAGGCAATTCTCCAGAGTGAGGTGGTAGCGGAGCGGTTGTGGAACAGCGACCCAGAAAAAGCAAAGTTTGCAACATTAGCAGCCTACAAGGGCTTATTCACTGTCAAATCAGCCAAGGAAATTTCAAATGCTCTTTCAATTTCAGCCAATGGTTCTAGTCCTAAAATTGCTGAGCGCCGCGCGATCGCGATGCTCAAAGAGTATCAAGAGCGACTCAATGACCTTCGGCAAAGTAACCGGGTAGCTCGAGAGAATTATAGTCAACCTGATTTGGAACAAGCAGAGGCCAGACTTCAGAAAGTTCAGGGTGACCTCGCCCGATTCAAATCGCAGACTGGATTGATAAACAACGAGGAGCAAACCAAGAGCATTGTCAACACCATGAGTACGTTGACTACATCCCTAGCTCAGGCGAATGCCCAAGCTCAATCTAATGCTCGGCGGATTCAAGTGTTGTCTAATCGGCTTGCTCTATCTCCCGATCAGGCAATTCGATCTTTAGGACTAGGAGAGAACAAGGACTACCAGTTTCTCCGCCAAAAACTAGTGGAACTGGAAGCAAATCTGATTCCTCTTCGTTCTCGCTTCACGGATGATAGCCCCAACGTCCAAAAACTACTGGGTCAACGAGAGGAACTGACGCAGAGGATTCAAGCCTACGTATCCCAGTCGGCAGGGGGTAAGCAAATCGACACAACTATTACTACTAGTGGCGAAGTGGGGCAGGGCAGGGCAATGCTGATTCAACAGCTAATTTTGGCGGAAGCAGAGACAAACGCTCAACGAGAAACGACGAAAGTGCTTCAGTCCTATCTGAACCAACTGAACGGCACCTTAAACACCTTTCCGGCAAATCAAGAGCGCTTATCCGATCTGCAGCGGCAGGTGGAAATTGCTGAAGGGATTTATAAGGGATTAGTGGCTCAGATTAAACAAACTAGTATTGACTCGTTTACTTCTTACCCTAGTGTTCAGGTGTTAGATCCACCCACTGTGGCTGCCAAGCCGTCTGCGCCTCAACCTACGGCTACGGCAGCAAGCGCCCTGATTGCGGCGTTGCTTGGCAGCACGGCATTAGTCTTGCTGCTGGAATCTCGCAATCCGCTGTTGCGTCCGGTAGACCTGAAACGGATGAAATTCCCGCTTGTGTTTCGGATTCCCCAACTGCGTTCTATGAGCAAACCAATCGGTCTCTATGATGGAACGGAGTTAGAGTTTCAGCGGTTAGCCTCTAGCATTAGCCTTCAGCCAACTGATAATCGACGTTTGATGATTACGAGTGCGACAGCCGGTGAAGGAAAAACGACCCTTACGCTCAAACTCGCGATCGCGCTGACTGATCTTGGATTTCGAGTTCTCTTGGTAGATGCTGACTATCGACAGGCAAGCTTGAGTAAACAACTGGGATTCGCTGACATCTTAGAGCCAAAATCTGAACCTGTCACTATCAAACCGGGGCTAGCACTGTTGCCAACTACGCACGTCGCCGGAAAGTTGGTGGGTTTGTTAACAAGAGGGCAATTTCAGCAAACCTTGCTGGCGGCAGAAACCACAGGACAGTATGACTACGTACTAGTGGACGGACCCCCGATTGACTTGACCAGTGAAGGAATTTTGCTTGCCTCACTGATTCAGCAAGTGTTATTTATCGTGCGTCCTGGTAAAAGCGAACGCAAGCCTGTTGCTGAAAGCCTAGAGCAATTAGCCCAACATGACGTAAAGTTGCTGGGATTGGTGGTAAACGATTTGGAATCTAAAAGCCGTGCTGCCTATCCAGACGACCAATCTGGCAGCATTGCGGAGCGAGTAAAGACTAACTTCGCAAAATGGCGGAATGCAACGCCTTAGTTAACGCCTATCAACTATGTAGTCCTCTTTCGTACCGCCTCTACCATCAACCACACCATGAAACGCAGAAAACTCTTGATATTAGGTGGTTTGGGAGGCTTAACTGCGGTAGGAGTGACAGGAGTTGCCTCCCGCTCCTCCACAACGCAATCCTGGATGCGCTCCATCTCACGGACTGTTGATCCATCCAGTCAAGCCGCGACAACAACCTTGCAAGTAGATTGGGGGACAACCCTGGCACAGGCTACCCCCTATTTATTTGGCTCAAACGATTATGAAATCACTAAGCCCGAAGCCTTAGAAGATTCTAAGTACAAGCAGATATTGAAGCAGCTAGATATCCGCTTGATTCGGATTCATGATGGCGAGCTAAGCGATCATTGGAGTAATGCCAAAACCAAAACCTGGGATGAAGCCAGACTTAAAGCAGCATTTGACGCCTATTATCCTCACAATCCAACGCTGGTACAGAACATTCCCCGCTGGCCTCAATGGATGCGCCAAGATAAACAGGGAGTGCTAGACCCGCGTGAGTACGATCGCTATGTCCAGTTTTGTGCTGATCTGGTGCGAATTCTCAACATCAAACAGCAACGTCGAATTCAGTTTTGGGAACCGTTCAATGAACGGGATGATATCTACGAGAATGCCGGTAAGCTTAGCGAACTCTGGAAGATTTATAACCTGACGGCAACAGCGATGAAAGCGGTTGACCCCACGATCAAAATCGGAGGTCCGATTCTGATTTACGACTCAGCAGAGCGATTGGAGTCTTTTCTACAGGCGTGCGGCCCCAATGTTGACTTTATCTCCTGGCACCGTTACGCCAGTGGCGATGCGAAAGAACCCACTGATTCAATCATGGATTTTACCCCAAACTACGGAAACCAAGTTCGCACATTTCGTGAAATTACAACTCGCATGATTCCCAATCGCCCCATTCCCTTACTGTTGAGCGAGTACAACATCAACTACACCTGGGACTCTGGAGAAAATCGTCAGAATACCCACATTGGGGCGGTTTGGTTTGCTTCAGTGTTAAAACACTTGGGCGAAGCCGCGATTGAGATGGCTACCTCCTGGCATCTGAAGGACGGCATCTATGGCATGATTGATCCTGACAATAATTTGCGTCCGGCAGCAACCGTGTTTGAATGGGGTCGCCGTTACTTGGTTGGGACTGTGGTCAAAACTCAGAGCAACCATCGCTTTGTAGAGGGTTTTGCCGTTCGCCAAGAAAACGGAGCGCGATCGCTGCTCCTGATCAACAAATCCGCAAAAGTGACACGATTGGGCTTAACCATGAACCCATCCATTCAAAGTCAGCCCACCGCCCGTCTATTATCTGAGCAAGGCATCAAAGAAGAGACGATCGCGATCGACACACCGATCGAACTGCCCGCTTATTCCCTGATATTGCTC
>Ga0209591_10004961_pt1 | contig 14945 bp, 8 predicted proteins | sample MAT01_FD_187207 | JGI IMG/M metagenome (GOLD analysis project Ga0209591, IMG submission 187207) | Freshwater microbial communities from Lake Fryxell liftoff mats and glacier meltwater in Antarctica - MAT-01 (SPAdes) (version 2) | ecosystem: Environmental > Aquatic > Freshwater > Ice > Liftoff... | reverse complement strand
TGGTCGCCTGGCGCTTGTCGTCGTCGATCGACGTGACGCTCGCGTCCACGACATGACGGTGACGCGCCACCAGATCAACCGGCTGCAATTCCGGTTTCACCAACGCCTGGACTGATAACACGACCGTCATCAGCAGGGCAATGCGCGCGTTGGCGGAACCGCACCGGAACAGAGAGCGAAGCGTAGATTCGGGCAAGGGTCGCATGATTACTTTCTGTGGTCAGAGACGACACAAAGCGCTTAGCTGCGGTGTGGAAAGACCAAGATTCACATGGATGACCGGAGGACCTGAGAAGACCGAGAAGCGGAATAACGATCTGCTCACTTCGACCCTCCGGTCCTCCATGTCCGATCCTATCTTTCAAAATTGCTTCTTATTTCGTCGGCTTGGCTCCCAGCGGCACGGTGCTGTACAAGCCCATGACGTAGTTGCCTTCGCCGACGGTCAGTCGCTTGGTCTCGCCGGCGCGGGTCTCTTCGGCCTGCAAGCCACGGGCCTTGCCGGGACCCCAGGCGTACTGGGTATAGATCGCCGTCAGGAAGGCATCGGTGGTCTTGAAATAAGGCACGGCACCGCCGTATTCAGCAGGAGCGAAATGGTCACGGAAGTATCCTCCAAGGATTTCCGTGCGCCCACCGGCGGTGGTGACGGCGTTGATCGCCGGGGATTCGGTCTTCATTCCGAAGACCCACAGCGTGCCGCCGGTGTTGGTCAAGTAGGTCGGCAGCTTGGGTTTCTTGGTATTGAAGGGATTGTTCTCAGTGTTGCATTGGCGGATCCACACCGACAGCGGGTGGTTGATTTCAAGATGGTTGAAGAACTCATCGATGAAGAGCTTGCCGCCCGCCGCCGCGGGAGCCGTGCGGATGACGCACCCAGCGACCGATTGGAAGCCACGCAGATAAACCGGCCGCTTGGTGGCGATCTCCATGGCGAAGACGAAATTGGGCCACGCCCCGATGCTGACGTTCTCCCACACCACCGCGTCTTTGCTTTCGCCCGCAATGCGAACCATCGGCTTGGTCGCGGCACCGAAGGTGGCGAAATCGCAACTGATGCCGGTCTCCATGATGCCGACCACGCGCTTGGCCTTGCCGCGCAGTACCACCGTGTCGCTGATGCGGTACTTGCCGCCCGAACGGAAGCACAGCGTGGTGGCGTCGGAATCGAAGGCCTTCTGGATGGCCGCGGTGTCGTCGTCTGCCGCGTCATCGATGATCGTCCACTTGGCCACCGGTTCATATGGGACCAGCGGCGGTTCTTCGACGGGCAGATTGAGCGATTTCATCTGTGAGGGAAACAGCGACGAGGTGGCACCAGCCAGATGTTCGACCAGCGGACTGGGGAGTTCTTTGCCGGCGTCATCCACGGCTGCGCGGTAGCCCTTGGTGGTGACGTTGCGCAGATAAAGTCCCTGGCCGGCCTCATTGCGGATCGCCACCTGATCAGCAGCGCCACCGTTCAGCACACCATCGAGCAGCACCAGTTGCGTCAGCGTTCCCGCACGGTTGAGGATCGCCGGCACTTTGTTATCGCTGGTCAGGCCGCGGATTTGCAGCGGGAAACGGTTCTCGATGCCGGCCACCCGCTGATGGCGAAGGGTGATCTTTTCCAACGTGGCGCTGGACGGCTGACCGGGCGTCTTGATGCCAAGATCGAAACCGTCGATGCTGACGTCGCGGATGAGCGCCGGGCCGAATTCGGTTTCGCTGAGGTCGAGTCCGATCGCGCCCGCACCGTCGCCGCTGCGGATCGTGACTTGTTCCAAGGTGCCCCAGTTGTGGCAGTTGTAGCGGATGGCGATTGCCCCTGGGTTGCCTTTGCCGGTGTCGACCGTCAGGTGGTGCAGGTAATTGCCGATCGATTCATTGTTATTGTAGAGACAGCGCAGGACCGCCTTCGGCTTGGCGGCATCACCATACCCAGGGCAGGAATCTGCCAACTTGATCACCGTGCCGCTGCGGCTCTGTCCGCACATGATGACGAAGTTGCGCCAGCCAAAGGTGTCGCTGACCAAGTAGGTGCCGTTGGGCAGGTAGACCGTGCGAAAGTGTTTCTTGCCCGCTTCGTCGCAGGCCTTGCGCAGCGCCGCGGTATCATCGGTACGGCCATCGCCTTTGGCGCCGAAGGTGCGCACGTCGAGGATCTGTGGATCCGGTGGAAATTCGATGGTCTCCGTCGCCTGCGCCGCAGCATCCAGTTGGCAAACCACGGTAGATATCAGCAGCATCAGCAGTACACGCATGGCGGATTCTTTCGTCTCAGGGTTCAGAAACGTGGCGTCTGATCGTGGCCGGGATCGAAGGCGAATGGGAGCACGCGGCTGGGCAATGCGCGCCGCGGATGATCGATCTTTTCCAGCAAAAGCTCCACACCCTCCATGCCCACCGCATAGTTTGGAACGATGAAGGTTGGCACGCCACCACCCACGGCCCAACCGGGCAGAGCATCAACCAACACCATCGCCAGATCTTTGCCAATGCGCCGGCCCAGCGCACGCGCCTCCGCGACGATGGCATGTGCACAATCCGCGGAATTGACTGCCACGCCGGTGACCCGTGGATCCGCTTCCAGCAGTGCCTGTGCATGACGCAGGAAATCCTGCATCGGTGAGTCCACCGGTGGACGCCAGACGCTGGCCCTGATGCCAGTCTGTGCGGCAGCGGCGAGGAATCCACGCTCGCGGTCAGCTTGGCTGTAGTGGGCCGCCTGCACGCCAGTCGCCGAGTAAAAGAGGTCGACCCAGGCAATGCGACGGTGTCCGGCTGCGATCAGGTGGCGTGCGGCTTGTTCTCCAGCTGCGTAGTCGTCCGGGCGCACGCTGTCGCTGTCGCGCAAAGCATTCAGATGGATGGCGGGAATGCGGTGATGGCGGATCAGCTCGGCCAGCGCAGCGGGCATCCGCCAGCTGTAATTGACCAGCATGCCATCGGCGGACAGCTCGCGCAGCAGACGCGGCACGGTGCCGCCACTGGTCAGATCCTCATCACTGAGTCTGGCCACCAGCAGGTGCCGATCCTGCGCGTGCACGCGACCGAGGATGCCGTCGAGCATGCCGCCCGGCAGGGCGCTGCGGGTGCCGTCGGTGCCCATCACCAACGCCAAGGACGACGTGCGGCCGCTCGCCATCGCCGCCGCCACATGGTGGGGACGGTACCCCAGTCGTTCGGCGGCCGCAGCAACGCGCGCGCGCAGGTCGGCCCCGATCCGCTCGCTGCCACGCAGTGCCGCCGAGATGGTGTTCTGGCTGACGTCCAGCTCACGCGCGAGGTCGTGCTGGGTGATCGGCCGACTCGCGCCGCCTTTTTTGGCGCTGGTGCTGGTGCTGGCGCTGGCGCTGGCGCTGGCGCTGGCGCTGGGCCGTTGTGCCGCTGTCCGCTGGGCCGCTGTCCGCTGGGCCGCTGTCCGCTGGGCCGCTGTCCGCTGTGCACCGGTGCGTGATGAGGTTGGCGGAGTGCGGCGTGGCATGGCTTGCTCTTCCTAAGGATTTACGTAAATTCACAAGTGTAATTTCGAAAAATGCGTTGTCACGGCACCGTGGTCAGCGCATTTCCATTCCGGACCCACTTCCGAAAGAGCTTCGTCATGGACCGCTCCCGCTTCCGCTCCTGCTGGTTCTGCATCGTGGTCCTGGTGACGTGCGGTGTCCACGCCCTGGGGGCCGCCGAGCAGGCCAAGTCGCCGTGGAATCCCTGGCCCGTTGGAGAAAGCCAGCCGCCGAACTTCTGGCCGGCGGAAGATGACCTGGGGCCGATGATGCAGTCTCGTCGTGAGAATCGGGCCTTTCCCGCGAGCGCGGTGAAATCGGCCGCCAACTACGATCAGGCCACGGCCACCGATCCGCTGTTCAAGGACAAGGGGCTGTGGCCCATGGTGGGCGGCAAGGAATTCTTCCTGGCCGAGTCCTGGCCCAAGTCGCGCACGCTGGTGTGGGCCAAGCCAGGCGTGCACGGTGTTCCGAAATCGCGCAAGGCCGGCGAGCTGGGCGTCACAGACCTCGCCAACTGGATTGAAAACGGCAAGCCGGCCACTCTGCCGTGGGATGAAGACACCGACCTCATTCTGCCGCCCGCCGACCAAGCGTATGACGTCAGCTTCCGCGATTGCGGGATCCGCCAGGCCTTCCGCCACATCACCGTCGGCCGCAACGCGGCGCTGAACGGCGGTGGTGATGGCACCGGTCGGCAGATCTGGGGCAACGTCTGGATCAAACGTGGTGGCTCGATCGGGTCGCAGGGCGCGACCGCCTTCCTGGGCAAGCGGCATACCTTTTATCGCAACGACAACGACGATCACGGTGCCGACTCACAGTATTTCAACTTCGGAAAACCCGACAACCGCTCGGTCGAGATCATCGGCAACGCCGCCACGGGCGACGAATTCCAGATCATCGGCTGCACCGTCATCCTTGGGCAGGACAGCCGACTGTGCCCAGGTCGCGACTCCACCCCGGCGATCAAGGGCGGCACCCTGGTGCTGATGGACGGCGCCTATTTCGGCAACTGGATCAATAATTTCCAACAGCTCGATCTGACCGTGCAGGGCAACGTCTGGGGCGGACTGCCGGAACGCCCGCTGACCCACAACTGCGTGTGGGCCGTAGCATACAAGAACCACACCCAGGCATCCTTCACCAATAAGCAGAGCGTGACCACCAAATACACCCGCGTGGTGTCGATCTGGTTGCAACCCGGCAGCAGTTTGAAAAGCCATAGCGCTGCGGGCAAGAAATCCGGTCATCTGGTGGTGACCTCGATGGGCGAACAGGTCGGCAATCTTGCCGGGCGCGCGCTGCCGGGCGACTGGACCTACGGCTTCGAAAAGGAAAAGGGCGACCAGTATCCGGATCGTCTCGAACGGTATACTTGGTTCGACAAACTGCCGCGCGGCCTGGACATCGCCATCGAAGCGGGGGTCACAGTGAGCAACGTCGAATTCGACCACTTCCGCAAAGGCGGGCTGCTGCCAGCCGATCCCGCGTCGGCGAAGGCGTGGACCGGCGTGACCTTCGGCAAACACAACCTAGCCAAGCCGGAAGAGTTGCCGGCACCGCTGCCGAAGCTGGGCAACAACGGCAGTTATTGAGGCTGAACCGCGCAGTGACGTCATCCTTACCATTCGCCAACGGAGTTCCACCCATGTCGCAGACCATCCTGGTCATCATCCGGTCGCTCGCCTGCTGCGTGACCGTGATGTCTTCGCTCAACGCCGCGGTTGCCGACGGCGCCGCGCACAAATCATCGCGCCCTGGCAACCAAGAGCCGTTGGTGACGGTTGAGAACGCGCCCACCGTCGTTCGCTCATTTCCGGTTCCTGCCGTAGCGGCGAAGGGACCCGCCGCGCACGATCCGCAATTCACGCTCAAAGCCGCGTGGCCGCAGCTCACTGGCAAGGAAGCCTTCGCCAGTCAGACGTGGCCCAAAGGGCGACTGCTGGTGTGGGCTAAACCAGGACAGAACGCCGGACGACGTGGCGAACTCAGTCCCATGGATGCCGCCAACTGGCTGGTCGATGGCAAGCCCGCGAGTGAAGTCATCTTTGACGAGGAAACCGACGTCCTGATCCCGGCGTCAGACAAGGTGTACACCGTCAATTTCCGCGAAATGAAATCCATCCCACGGCAGGTGATGCGCCATGTCACGGTGGAAGCGAACGCCCATTTCCGCGGCGGCGGGGATGGCATCGGTCGCCAGATTCATGGCAATGTCTGGGTCAAACGGGAAGGCATGATGTCGGCGCAGGGCGCGACGTCGTTTGTCGGGCCCAAACATACGTTTGTGCGCAATGACAATGTCCCGCTCGTCAGCCCAGGGACTTCCTTGTGGGGCAAGGATGATCAACTCGCGCGCTACATGCTGTCGCAGTATTTTTCCTTCGGTAAGGCGAAGGATGCCTCGGTCGAATTCCTGGGGCAGATCCTCGTGCTGGACGAGTTCATGGTCGAGAGCGGCACCTGCATCGTTGGCGAGAACAGCATGCTCCAGCCCGGTCGCAGTGCGAATCCGTGGGTCGGCAAAGACGGCACCATCGCGCTGATGGATGGCGCGTTCTTCGGCAACTGGTCGAACACCTATGAAGAAAGTGATTTGGAGGTCCGCGGCGGCAGCGTCCAAGGCGGTCTGCCGTCCCGCCCGCTGCATCGCCCGGCGACGCTGGCGGTGCATTGGAAGAACTGGACCAAGGACCAATACCTGGGTGGCAAACGTGATGCCGACCTGCCGGGCTGGTTCGTTTCACCGGGTTTCTACGACGACAGCAAACAAGGGACGTTCCAGCGCCGGCCCGGACTGCGCCTGGGTCAGGGCTCGACCTTGCGTTCGTTCACCACCGACCCGGCCATCGCCTTGCTGTCCATCAGCGAATACACGCCTGAGGTCGGCAATACCTATGGACCGCCGAAAGGTGCGCCCTTCGGGGCCGCCGATCCTAAAGGAAAACCGAACGAATATGCGGCCCTGATCCGCATCTGGACCTGGAGCCAAAATTTACCGCGTGGGATCGATGTGCACTGCGCCCCCGGCGTCACCATCGATGGCATCTCCTTCGTCGGGCTTCGGCCGAAAGGCCTGCTGCTAGCGCCTGGGCTGGATGCCACGTCGTTCAGCAAGGTGGCGATCAAGGGCGTCCTCCAGAAGGATCTGTCGTCGCTGATCACTCCACAGGTTGTCTATCAACGAAACGGCTACTGATACCAACCTTCCATCAACCGACATCTGGGCAGGAAAAATGAAGACCAGCCGCAGTGCCACAGAGGTTAAGTGAGGGCCGCAGAGTGATGAACTTCTCTGCGGCCCTCACCTAACCTCTGCGGCTCTGCGGCTGGTTCTCGCTTCGGCGTGCGGGAGAACGACGATTGATGGAGGATTGGCCTGAGCTCAAGTGCACACGACTGGCCGAAGCTTAGGAGAACGGCGACCGGCGGGACCGGTTTCGCCCGGGCGCTTTTTCCGAGTAGCATCCTGGTCGCGACGTGCCCGACTTCGTCCTCGCGGATCATTATCTAGCTCCGGGTGTGGTCGATGTGCCAGGTGCCGTTCGCCCATCACCCCAGCTCATGCCCGTGCGATTAGGAAACTCATGGTTAAGGTCCTGGGGGTAGACTCTCATTACCCTGCAGGAACCCATGCCACCCTCCCATACCGAACAGGTCCAGCAGCTTTTCGTCCGTCATTCCGGACTGCTGCATGGTTCGATCGCCAGCCAATGCGGCGACCTGGTCCTGGCGGAGGACATCCTGCAGGAGGTGTTCCTGGTGGTCAGCAGCCGCGCCGACAGCTTTGCGCTCGGGACCAACTTCTTGGCCTGGGCGCGGGCGATCGCGCGTTTCAAAACCCTGGAGCTAATGCGCGAGCGGCAACGCGATCGCGCGACCCTGTCGGATGAGGCCCTGGCGGCGCTCGAAGCGCTCGCCCCGGATGTCGAGTCGTGGCAGAGCCAACGCGAGGCGCTGCACCGCTGCCTGGAACTGTTGCCACCGGCGCAACGCCAGTTGACCGCTCTGGCCTATGGCGACGGGCTGACGCCGGCGGAGATCGCAGAGCGCTCGGGCAAGGCCGCCAACGTCGTCCATGTGTTGATGTCACGCGTGCGGAAGATCCTACGCGAGTGCGTGTTCGCTCGCCTGGGGCTGACGCCATGAGTCCGCGCGATGAGTTGCTCCAGCAGGTCGACGGCTACCTGGCGGGCACGCTGAACGTCCAGCAGCAGGCGCAGCTGGAACAGCGCCTGCGCGCAGAACCCGCGGCCTGCCGGATGTTCTGGGCGGCGCTCAACCATGAACTGCTGTTGCGGCAATACCCGTTCGCCGAGGCGGCGCAGCCGCGCACGGCGGCGGCGTCGATACCACGGACCGCGCCCTGGTGGCAGCGTCCCGCGCTCCGTTTTGCCGCTAGCGCCGCCGTGCTGCTGATCGCGGTGGGCGCACTACTGCTGCCGATCGTCCTGCCAGCGCGCGACATCATCGCCCGTATCGCCATGATCACCGCTCCGACCGGCGATGCCGGTCTGCTGCATCGCGCCAATCAACAGACCGAACCGTTGCGGGCTGACGTGGCCATTCACGCCGGCGACCGCATCGCGGTGGCACTCGGCGCCGCCGTGGAAATCCGTCTCGCGCACGAGGACACCGTCCTCGGCCTTGGCAGCGGAACTACCGTGCGCCTGACGCAGGATGCCAGCGGAACGCGGCTTGGCCTGGATCGCGGCGCCCTCAGTGCCGCGGTTGCCGCGCAGGCACTAGGGCGTCAACTCACCGTCACCACACCGCAGGCGACCATCGCGGTGATCGGGACGCGTTTCTCGGTCACCACGGACGACGCCCGTACCAGCGTCGAGGTCGACCACGGCCGCGTGCGCGTCAGCGCAGCGGATACCACGAGCATCGATCTCACCGCGGGCCAGGGCGCCGTCGCCGAACCCGGTAGGCCGCTGACGATTTCGTGGAGCGAGAATCTGCGCTGGGATGATCGTCGGCCGCTCGGCGTGATGATGCTGTGCCGAGAGACCACTAGCTGGGCGACCAATCCGCGCGGTTGGTTCGGCGACGCCAAGGTCGATGTCACCACGCCCGTCGGACTCACGGCGTTCAATCGCCGGCTGGATATACTGATCGACACCACCATCGCCAATCTGCGCGAGGTCGGCGCCCAGGGCGTGGTGTTCTGGGATCTCGAAGGGCTGGAGCATCCGCCTGGGTACGTCGGCGATCCGCGGCAAATCGCCACCCTGGCGCCCGAGATGGACGCCGCCGCCGATCGCATCATCGCCCGCATTCGCGCCGCCGGATTCGCGGTCGGCATGACGGTGCGCACCGAAGCCGCTGAACGGCCGGCGAGCGGCGGTCTGACGCTGCGTCCGGTCAGCGATCCGGTGCAGCAGGTCCAGGCCAAGATCGCCTATGCAGAGCGTCGCTGGGGCGCGACCATTTTTCCCATCATCGGCGAGCGCGGCGACGCGTTGGCGATGAGCACCATCTGCCGTCGCATCAGTGCCGCGTCGCCCGGCGTGCTGCTCATTCCCACTGGTGCCGACGTCGACACCTATCGCTGGGGTGCGCCGTGGCTGAATCCATCGCAACCTTCGACCAGAATCCCGTCGACCACGGCGCGCCAGACGCAACCGCGAGCGTTCGGCGTCATCGCTCCGCTCGAAACTGCCTATCTCCAACAGCACCACGACGACCTGGTGCAGGCGGTGAAAGCCGGCGACGTGATGACCTTCCGCGCTTGGCACCGCAACGCCGAACAGCAAACGGTGAAGGCGATCTACGCCGAGGCGACCGCGCCATGAGCTGTCTGCGGCCACCATATGTTCCGCCTGATCAACCGAAATCCCGCTATTCGATCGGCCGCCAAGACGCCAAGACGCCAAGGGCAGCGGAAGATACCGAGTTTTTCTACTCGCACTGCTCGCGATCTGCCAGTCACCGAATGGGTGACCGCCAGCGAGGTTCCGGGTGGTTGTCACTTGGCGTCTTGGCGTCTTGGCGGCCAATCCACTGCCTTATGTCGGGTCAATCCTGCCGTTCCAGACCGTCCCCAATCCGAGGTTCCCGATGACCACCCTCCCGCTTTCCCGTCGCCAGCTTCTGCGTGCCGGGGCCGTGGTTCTGGCCCTGCCGTGGCTGGAGAGCTTGGTGCACGCCGACGATGCGGTCGCGGCCAAAGGCGGACCGCCGAAACGAATGGTGAACATCTGCACCAACTTCGGGCTCTATGGCCCGGCGTTCTTTCCCGTCCAAGGCGGCCGCGATTACGTGGCCAGCGATTACATCGGTATCCTCGGCGATCTGCGCGAGCAGGTCACGGTGTTCTCGGGCATCGCGCATCCACACATGGGTGGTGATCACGCTTCGGAGGCGTGCTTCCTGACCAGCGCCAAGCAGCCGAACTCACCGAACTTCCGCAACAGCGTCTCGCTTGATGTGGTAGCCGCGAAGCACGCCGGCGCCGCCACACGTTTCCCGATGCTGACCATGACCACCGGCGATGGACCGGGCTTGAGCTACACCGCGAGCGGCGCCGGAATTCCCTCGTTACAGGGAGCATCGACCATCTTCGCTCGGTTGTTCCTGGCGGGGAAGCCCGACCAGGTGGAAGGCGAGATCGCACGACTCAAGCGCGGCCAGAGCATCCTGGATCGGATGGGTGATCAGTTCATCGGCCTGAAAGGCAGGTTGGGCGCGCAGGACCAGCAACAGCTTGCCGACTACAGCGAGGCGGTGCGCGACATGGAACGGCAGTTGCACGCCAACGAGGACTGGGTGCGGCGGCCCAAGCCGATCGTCGAGGAAAAGGCACCTGCCGACGTCAACGATCGCAACGATCTGATTGGCCGCGCTAACGCGTTGCTCATGCTCGCGCGCCTAGCGCTGCGCACCGATTCCACTCGCGTGGTGACCATCGGGATCAAGGGCGTCGAGGGCCGGCCGGTGATCGATGGCGTGACGCAAGACCACCACGGCCTGACCCATCACGGCAAGAACGAATCCAAGATCGAGCAGCTGCGGGTCATTGAACGCGCCCAGATGGCGGCTTTCCGCCAGTTCCTGGTGGAACTGCGCGACACCAAGGAAGGCAGCGGCACCCTGCTGGACCACACGCAGGTTTTGATCGGCAGCAACCTGGGCGACGCCAGCGGTCACGGCACCAGCAACCTGCCGATCCTGCTCGCTGGTGGCGGCTGGAAGCACGGCCAGCACATCGCGGGTGACCGCAGCAACAACACTCCGTTGGCCAAATTGTTCGTCTCCATGCTGCAACGCTTCGGCGTCGAAACCGCCACGTTCGGTTCCGGCACTGGCGCCATTGCCGGACTGGTGTGAACCCATGAATAAGAAAACCATGAAGCACCTGCGCCTCGTCATCCTGTCCGTCGCCTGCACCATCAGCGCGGTTGCCGGCGATGCGGCGGCCAGCTTCCAGTCGCGGGTCCTGCCGATCCTCAAGGCCCGCTGCGCCGAATGTCACGGACCGGAGAAGCTCAAGGCCAAGCTCGACCTGTCGTTGCAACGCAGCGCGGACCAGCTCGCTGGCGATCGTGATCTGTGGTTTCGCGTGCTGGAGCAGATCGAGAGCGGTGAGATGCCGCCCGCAGATGAAAAGCAGCTGAGCGCCAATGAGCGGCAGACCATCACTACCTGGGTCCGTGGCGAGGCGAGTGCGCTGATGCTGGCGAAATCCCGTCAGGTCGGGCGCAGCAAACTGCGCCGCCTGAGCCGCAGCGAATACGCCAACACCATCGAAGATCTGTTTGGCCTGCGGCCGAACGTCGACAGCCACCTGCCGGCGGATGGCCGCGTCGATGGCTATGACAAGGTCGCTAGCGCCCTGCCGTTGTCCGCTGAAGGCGCGCTGGGGTACTTCACCATGGCCGACGACCTGCTGAAGAAATGGGTGTTGCGTGAACCACGAAAGGAGGACGCCCAGCGCGTGGTGCGCGCTCCAGCGGTGGAACTTGGCCAATCCGCTGGCGACACCGTCATCCTCGACGGCGGCGCGACCATGGTGTCGTTCAACTCCGACGTCAATTCGGGACGACTGAATTATCACGGAACCCGCGTCGCCGGCCGCCATCGCGTGCGCTTCTCGGTCTATGGCTATCAGACCGACAAGCCGCTGCCGTTCGGTCTGTACACCACCAACAACGCCTATCCCCAGGTGGTGGAATTGATCACCGTGCTGGAAGCACCCCCCGGCAAGGCCGCGGTGGTCGAGTGCGACGTCGATCTCAAGGCCCGCGTCGGCATCCGTGCGATCCCGCTCGGTCTTGGGGTGCCGTCACCGAAGAACGCCCAGGCCAAGAACTGCAAAGCTCCGGGCCTGGCCTTGCAATGGATGGAGATCGAAGGCCCGGAGCTGCCCATCGCCGGCGATCGCTGGCTGACTGGCGACCTGCCGCCGGCGCTGCAAGCGGAACTGCGCAAGCCGCCACACGTCGCCGTCAGCATTGGCGGCAAGAAAAACCAAACCAAGTCCACGACCCGTACTGAGTTCCTCGCGCTGATGCAGACCACCATCACGCGTGTCGGCGCGCGGCTGTACCGCCGCGATCTGACCAGCGCTGAAATCTCCCGCCACGTCAGCGCCCTCGCCCAGCAGATCGATGCCGGAGAACCGCTGGCAGAGGCTTTCCTCGATCAGGTGACTGAGCTGATGACCGCGCCGGATTTCCTCTGCGTCATCGAACCGCCGGGAAAACTTTCCGGCTTCGCGCTCGCCTCACGACTGACGTACTTTTTGTGGAACTCGACGCCGGACGAGGAACTGCTGAAGCTGGCACGCAGCGGACGCCTCACTGACGCCGCGGTGCTGCGCGAACAGACCGAGCGCCTGCTGAACGATCCGCGGTCGCAGCGCTTCAGCCGTGATTTCGTCGACCAGTGGCTGGGCCTGCGCGCAATCAACGACACCTCGCCGGATGCCCACCTGTATCCTGGCTACGGTGAGTTCCTGAAATTCTCCAGCGTGCAGGAGACCCGCGGCGTCATTCGTCGCATGCTCGATGAGGATCTCAGCGTGCGCCTGCTGGTCGCCTCGCCGTGGGTGCTGGTCAATGATCAACTCGCCAAACACTACGGACTCTCCGGCGTCACTGGTTCGCACCTGCGTCAGGTCGAGCTGCCGAAGGACTCGCCCTATGGCGGCGTGTGGACGCAGTCGGCGGTGATGAAGGTGACCGCCAACGGCACCAACACTTCGCCGGTGAAACGCGGCGTATGGGTCGCCGAACGCCTGCTGGGCACGCCGATTCCACCGCCGCCAGCCGATATCGCGTCAGTGGAACCCGACATCCGCGGGGCCAAGACCCTGCGCGAACAACTTGCCCTGCACAGCAGCAAGGGTTCCTGTACCGCCTGTCATGCGAAGTTCGATCCCTACGGCTTCGCGCTTGAAAGTTTCGATGTCACTGGCGGCTTCCGCACGCGCTACCGCGAGCCTGACAAGAAGACCTGGAAAGACGGTCTGCCGGTCGATCCCAGCGGGAAGATGCCGAACGGTGGGACGTTCAACGGTGTGGCGCAGTTGCGCACCGTGCTGGCGGACAAACCCGAGCTGCTCGCGCGCGGCGTCGCCCGTCACTTGGTGACCTACGCCACCGGCGCGCCAGCCACCGCCGTCGATCAGCCGGCGATCGACGCGCTGGTCAAGGCCGCCGGCAAGGACTACGGCATGCGTTCGCTGGTCCACGCGGTGGTGCAGAGCGAGTTGTTCCAATGGAAGTGAACGGCGTGCGATCGTCAGCGTGCAATGTCGGTCGACGCGCGGCAGCAGCGCTGCTGCTCAGCCTGCTGGTGCAGGTGACCAGCGCGCAAGAAACACCACCGCGTGACGTCGTCGCGTTTCTTGATCAGCATTGCGCGAAGTGCCACAGCGGGGCCAAGCCGAAGGGCGATTTCGCGCTCACCCGTTTGGATCCCAGGACGCTGACCGCAACCACCGCCAGCGAGTGGATTGAGACCGCTCGGATGCTGATCATGGGCGAGATGCCACCGGCCTCGCGGCCACGGCCGGCAGCCGCCGCCAGCGCACAGGTGGTCGCCTGGTTGCGGGCGGAACTGAAGCGCGTGGGAGCGGATACCCACGAACTAAAGATCCAGCCAACCGGCAACCGTCTTGATCATACGCGCCTGTTCAGTGATCCGCTCGGCGCCCCGCTGGACAATCCTCCACGGCTGTGGCGCTTCAGCCCGCAGCTCTACTTCGGTCTGCTCAAGGCGTCGTCGGGCGAGCGCAATCCGCTGACCCAACCGATGAGCAGCGAACGCGTCGACGGCTTCTTTGACATGGCCGCTGGCCGCAGCATCGATGTCGGCACGTTGTCGACGCTGATGCGCAATGCGGCACGTATGGCGGCCTCGGCCACCGTGCACCACCTGGAAGGCGACAAGGTGGTGATGGATCGCGGCGGCCTGGGGTCATTCGCTGCGCTGCTCGATCCGCAGGTGGTGCCCGAGCGCAAGGCCCTGGATGCGGCGCTGAATTCCCTGCTGGTCTACCGCCGCACGCAACTACCTGGAACTGAGGAATACGCCGCGCTGTATGCGCTGTACCTGAAGACCCGGCGCGAGAGCACGGCCGCAGTGGCCGCGCGCGCCGTGTTGACCGCGGTGTTCCTGCAGCCGGAATCGATGTTTCGACTGGAACTCGGCCTGGGTCCGGCCGACCCGCAGGGCCGTCGCCGGCTATCGCCCGCCGAGATCGTCTTTGCCCTGGGCGGAGCGCTGCGCGACCAGCCGCTCGACCGCGCGCAGCTCGACCGCGCACGCAAAGGTGCGCTCGATACCAGCGAGGGCGTCGCCACCGAGGTGCGCGCCATGCTCGCGGCGCCACTCATTTCCAACCCGCGCATCCTGCGTTTTTTCCAGGAATACTTTGCCTACACCTCCGCCCCCGACGTCTTCAAGGACAAGGCGCTCAATCCCGACTTCTATGCCCCGGCGTTGGTGGGCGATACCGACCAGCTGATCCAGGTGATCCTGATGCGCGATAAGGACGTGGTGAAGGAACTGCTGACCACGCGCGAATCCTTCATCGGCAGCCGCTGGGATCTGGTGAAGAACACCGGCGGACCGGTCTATCCGAAGACCAACAACTTCCGCACCTACAACCTCGACGCCTGGCCGGAAGGCATGCAGCCGGTGCAATTGCCGGTCGACCAACGCTGCGGCATCCTGACCCAACCGAGTTGGCTGGTCGCACGCAGTCAGAACTTCAACAACGACGCCATCCGTCGCGGCAAATGGATTCGAGAACACCTGCTGGGTCAGGCCATCCTGGATGTGCCGATCACCGTCTGCGCGAAATTGCCCGATGATCTTAGCCAGACCCTGCGCACGCGCATGGAGGTGACGCGACAGGAGTATTGTTGGACCTGCCATCAGTCGATGAATCCGCTCGGCCTAGCGTTTGAACAGTACGATCATTTCGGTCGCTACCGCACCAGT
>Ga0209591_10004960_pt1 | contig 14946 bp, 12 predicted proteins | sample MAT01_FD_187207 | JGI IMG/M metagenome (GOLD analysis project Ga0209591, IMG submission 187207) | Freshwater microbial communities from Lake Fryxell liftoff mats and glacier meltwater in Antarctica - MAT-01 (SPAdes) (version 2) | ecosystem: Environmental > Aquatic > Freshwater > Ice > Liftoff... | reverse complement strand
TCGGCATCGCGCGTGAAGACGAGTTCCTCTTTCTTGGCCAGGCCGACCGCCACGAGATTCGACAGGCCGACGCGCTCGAGCGACGCGTAGGCCGCCGCCAGCTGGCCCTTGCCGCCGTCCACCACCAGCAGGTCGGGAAATGGACCGCCGGCCGCCACCAGCTTCGCGAAGCGCCGCTGCACGACCTGCCCCATGGCGGCGAAGTCATCGAGAAAGCGGGGCTCGGGGCTCGGGGCCCGGGGCTCGGGTGGATCTGCCATGCCGTCGCCACCGCGATTCGTGTCGCTCCCCGAGCCGCGAGCCCCGAGCCCCGAGACCCTGTATTTCCGGTACCCGCCCTTGGCCATGCGGCCGTCTTCGCACACGACGAGTGAGGCCACCGTCTCGCTGCCCTGCAGAGTGGAGATGTCGATGCACTCGATGCGCCGCGGCAGGGCCGGCAGGGCCAGCGCCTGCTGCAGGTCTTCGAGGGCCTGCAGGCCGGGACCGCCCGTGTCGGCGCGCCCGCGTGCGAACACCTCGGCGTTGCGCGTCGCGAGGTCGACGAGGCGGCGCCGGTCGCCGCGTTGCGGCACGACCAGCTTCACCTTGCGGCCGCTGCGCTCCGACAGCCATGCCTCCATCACATCGGAGTCGTCGATGGCCACCGGGATGAAGACCTCGCGCGGCGCGTCGTGTTCCTCGTAGAACTGCTGCAACGCCGCCATGACCACGGCCCCTTCCCCACCCAACACGTCGGTGGTCTGACTGTGCAGGGTGACGCGCTCCACGACGCGCCCGCGCCGCACCTGAAACACCTGGATCACGGCGCCGCCCTCGTCGATGGCCAACCCGAAGGCATCGCGATCGCCGAGTTCCGCGGTGGCCATCTTCTGCTGGCGCGCGCCGAGCGCCTGCACCACGCGCATCGCATCGCGGTGCTGGGCCGCCTCTTCGAAGCGTTCGTCACCCGCCGCCTCGGTCATGCGGCGCTCGAGGTCGACGGCCAGTTCCTCCACGCGGCCTTCGAGCAGCAGCCGCGTGTCGTCGACCGCCTGGCCGTAGCGCTCGGGACCGCACAGCTCTGCCACGCACGGCGCCAGGCAGCGCTTGATGTCGTACTCCAGGCACGGGCGCGGCCGCCGTCCGGTGATCACCTCGTTGCAGGAGCGCAGGCCGAACAGCTTGTGACTGAGCGTGATGGTGCGGCGCGCAAGTGAGGCCGGCAGGAACGGCCCGGCGTAGAGGTCGCCGTCCTTGGCCACCTGGCGGGCCACGACCACGCGCGGAAACGGCTCGGTGACGGTCAGCCGCAGGTAGGGGTAGCTCTTGTCGTCGCGCAGCAGGATGTTGAACTTGGGCGCACGCGCCTTGATCAGGTTGTTCTCGAGGGCCAGCGCCTCGACCACCGAGTCGGTCACGATCACCTCGAGGGTCGTGACCTCGTCGAGCAGCGCGTCGGTCTTGGGGCCGGTGCCGTAGGCGCCGAGATACGACCGCACCCGGTCGCGCAGCGATCGCGCCTTGCCCACATAGATGGTCTGCCCCTCGGGATTGCCATAGAGATAGACTCCCGGCTGCTCCGGCAGCCGAGCGATCTGTTCCTTGAGATCCTGAATGGCCATGGACTACGCTAGAGCCGCTCGTCGCAGACTCACACCACTCTCCATTCTAGCGAATGACCTTCACCGGCTTCATCGGCGCCGCCTGCATGTTCCCGCTGCGGCTGATCATCAGTGCCAGCGTGGCGTTGGGGATCCACCCCAACGTGCTCACCCTGATCGGCGTGATCGTGAACGTGGCGGCGGCCTGGGCCCTGGCCCTCGACCGGTTCGTGCTGGCCGGCTTCATCATGATTGCCGCCAACGTCTTCGACTTCATCGACGGCAAGGTGGCGCACATCACCGGCAAGCAGTCGGAGTTCGGGGCCTTCTGGGATTCGACGCTCGACCGGTTCTCGGACCTGGCGCTCTTCACCGGGCTGATCTGGCTCTACTCGTCGCTCGGCCGCGAGGGCTACGTGCTCGTGGCCACGTCGGCCCTGATCTTCTCGATCATGACCAGCTACGCGCGGGCGCGCGCCGAGTGCCTGATCGAGAAGTGCAAGGTCGGGTTCATGGAGCGCCCCGAGCGTATCGTGCTCTTCATGATCGGCGCCTTCACCGATCGCATGGCCGGCGTGCTGTGGGTAATTCTGAGCCTGTCGGTCATCACGGTGGCCAACCGCATCTACTATACCTATCTGGCGCTGAACACACTGCCGATGCCCGCGACCGACGGCGCGGTGGGCACGTTCTGGCGATTCTTCTTCTGGCGGGACGATCGCGCCACCGTGCCCTACGACATCTGGGTGATTGCGATCCTGGCGTTCGTGTGGCTGGTGCCACCCGACTGGCTGTACGACCCCACGGCCTCGGGCCTCGGCCTGCTCGGCGTTCTGCTGCGCTAGGCGCGGACCGTCAGGTCCACACCACCTTGCGCGCTTCCTGACTGATCACGACGCCCTCCGTTTCCGCACGACGGCCTTCGGCCCGGTGGCTGACTTGGTGGTCCTCTTCGCCACCGGTTCCTGCGCCTCTGCCACCTTGGCGGTGGGCTTGCGGCCCGCGCTCACCTGGTCGAGGCTGCGGCGCAGCGCCTCCATCAGGTCGATCACCTTGGGCGGCGCTTCTTCCTTGGCGGCGACCACCTCTTCGCCGGCGATCTTCGCGTCGATGATCGCGCGCAGGCTCGCCTGATACTCGTCGGTGTAGGTCTTCAGATCGAGCGGCGCCTCGTAGCTGGCGATTACCTGCCGGGCCAGCTTGGCCTCGGCCGGCGTGACCGTGCCGCGCACTTCACGCAGTTCGTCGATCTGATCGATGGTGCGGATCTCGGCGGCGTGGTGCAGGGTGTACATCACCAGGCCTTGCTTGTGCGGCTTCACCGCCACCAGATACTCGCGCCCGTGAATCGCCACCTTGCCGATGCCGGCCTTGCCCTTCATGCCGTCGCGCATCACCGCGTAGGCATCAGCCGCAATCGGCCCTTCGGGCGCCAGGTAGTAGGCCTTGTCGACGTACATCGGGTCGATCTCACTGGCGTCGGCGAACTGCTCGAGGTTGATGACCTTGGTGGACTCGGACTTGACCTTGGCGAGGTCGTCGTCGCCGACCACCACCCAGCGGCCTTTCTCGAACTCGTAGCCCTTGACCAGCTCGGCACTGGTCACCTCGCGCTCACACGACGGGCACCACTTCTTCTGCTGGATGCGCGTCTGGCACTCGTCGTGGAGCTGGTTGAACGAGATGGTCGCGCTCGACTCGGTGGCGGGATAGACCCGCACCGGAATCGTGACCAGGCTGACCTTGAGATAGCCCTTCCAGGTTGGACGCGCGGCCATGTCGGCAACTCCCGGGACCCCCGTCTGGGCGTCCAGCAAGGGAGGTATCGGTCGCTGCCTCCAGGCCGATTAGGGGCCACGGCAATCCCTCGAATTCCCCTTATCATCGAAGATCTACACCCATGGCGACGCTACGGCTCCGGTCAGGCCTGCTTCGAACGGCCCAGGCACTCATGGGCCTGGCCGTGCCGACCCTGGTGGTGCTGGCCGTGAGCGGGCGGCTGTGGCGTAGCCTGGCACTCGGCGCGGCCCTCACCTTCGTGCTGCAGCGCCTGCATTGGCTCAAGTGGCGATATCTCGAGCACACCTGGACGGCAGCCGATTTTCGCTTCGCCGCAGACCGGGACAACTGGGTGGTTGTGCGGCAATATCCTGGAAGGATTGCAGACGGCGTCGGCCCTGGTCGCCGCCAGCCTCGTCGGCGGCGTGCTCCGCTGGCACGCGGCACATACCTTCGACCCGTTCGGGTTCAATGTCTAGGGCCACTTCGCCAATCTGGTGTTCTTGGCATCCACGCTCACCTACCCATCCGCACGATCACACATGGCCGCGATCGCGCCGGGCTCGACCGCAGCAACGCCGCACGCCTGTCCGACTATGTGGCACGGCCAACGTGGCGTTCGGCGCGCAGTTGCTCGGTGGACCGCGACCCGTGGTGTTTGCCTACTGTGGCGACCACCAGCCGAACCTCGGCGGCCCCGTGCCGTACCTCACGGCCGTGGCCAACGCGCACTACGTAACGACATACGCGATCAAGTCCAACTTCCCCGTGCCGGCCTCGGCCACCCAGGCCACGCCGCTCGACATCCTGCCCAGACCTGACGCTGACCAACAGCTACCGGTCGCACCGGTATCGCGATCTGGAGGCCGCCCGGTCCCCAGTCCCCCAGTCCCTAGTGCCTGCATTACACGTCCTGACGGGCGTCGTGGCCGCCCAGATGAAGCCCCGGCCCGGCCTCGATGTCGATGGCGTGCTCGGCGATCTTCTGGTGCAGCAGGTGCCGCACCTCGCCCATGCGGGGCCCGGGCACCGGCAGGCGGCGCGCCAGTGTTCGCAGCCGGGACGCCACGACCAGGGTGGGCGATTCCCCTTCCTGCCAGCGCAGGCCGCCGATCTGGCCGTAGGGCATGAAGCCCGACTCGGCCCAGATGCCATCCGCGTAGAGGCCGCGGGTGATGCGGGCGCTGAGCGGCACGGCGGCAGTGTAGTAGACGAACATCATCAGCTCGCCGAACACGGCCGGGAACGGCCGCGGCACGAACACCGCCGAGAGCAGTAGGCAGCCCATGGCGGCACCGATGGCCAGACTCATCGCGTAGAACGGCGGCTTCGGCACGGGCCAGACCACGAGCGCCCCCGACCGGCGCCGCAGCCAACGGGCCAGGTCGAGGCCGATTCGCACATTCGCCACGAGGAAACCAACGCCCAGCAGGAACAGCACCTGGGGCAACAGGTCGACGAGCGCCACAGTGCGATTCTGCCTGGGCCGCCGGGCGGCCGTCAATTGCCGGCGGGCGGCGGGGCGGCTTTTGCCAGCGTCGGGTCGAAGCACCGACGGCACCGGGCCTCGTAGGTGCCATGCGCACCGAGCAGCACGCGGTCGGCGTTGTGCACGAGCCGCTGTGTGTGATTCGCCGGGTTGCCGCACACCACGCAGATGGCCCGCGTCTTGGTGATGAACTCGGCAATAGCCAGCAGGTTGGGCATGGGCTCGAACGGCCGGCCCAGGTAGTCCTGATCAAGGCCGGCCACGATCACCCGCATGCCGCGATCCGCCAGCTCCGTGCAGGCGGCCGGCAGCGCCGCGTCGAAGAACTGCCCTTCGTCGATGCCCACCACCTCGGTGTCGGGCCGCACCTTGTTCAGCAGGTCGGCTGAGGACGACGCCGGCTCAGCCTCGAGCCGCAGTTCGCTGTGCGACACGATGTGGCCTTCGGCGTAACGCACGTCGACGGCGGGCTTGAAGATCTGCACCCGCTGCCGCGCGATCTGGGCCCGGCGCACGCGGCGGATGAGCTCTTCGCTCTTGCCGCTGAACATGCTGCCGACGATGACTTCGAGCCAGCCCTGGCTGGCCGCGCGCACGACGTCCATGCGACTCGCTAGCTCCCGGGGGAACGCGCCTAGGCGCGCGACTGGTATTCGCCAGTCTCAGTGCTCACGCGAATGACGTCGCCCTCACCGATGAACGGCGGCACGTTCACCACCATGCCGGTTTCGGTCGTGGCGGGCTTGAGCTGGTTGGTGGCGGTGGCGCCCTTGATCGCGGGCACGGTCGAGACGATCTTCATGTCCACCACGGGAGGCAGCTCGATGCCCACCGGCTCGGCGCCGTAGAACTCCACGCTGATGGTCATTTCCGGCTTGAGGAAGCCCACCGAGTCGCCCAGGGCCTCATCGCTGAGGCGGGTCTGCTCGTAGGTCTCGGTGTCCATGAAGTGATGGCCTTGCGAGTCGCTGTAGAGGAACTGCATCTTCTTCTCGTCGAGCACTGCGCGCTCGACCGAGTCATCCGACCGCAGACGCTGCTCGCTCGTGCCGCCGTTGCGCAGGTTCTTGACCTTGATGCGCACGAAGCCCCGCAGGTTGCCCGGGGTCTTGTGCTCGAGGTCGAGAACGCGCAGGAGCTCGCCATCCTGTTTGATGATCATGCCGCGCTTGAGGCGCGTTGCCGAAAGGTTGTCTGCCATGTGGGCCCTGGTCCGCTACCGCTCTAGAACCGTCGGATGTTACCACGCGGCTCCCGTGCTACCATCCATCCGTGGCGTTCGCCCGCTGGGATCCGGTTCGCGATCTGCTGGCCATCCAACTCAAGATGGAGCGCCTGCCCGCACCTGCGCAGCAGGGCTGGGTGCCGGCCTCCGACCTGTGCGAAACCGCCGACGCCTACATCGTCACGGCCGAACTCCCGGGTGTGGCCCGCGCCCAGATTCGGGTAGACATCCACGAGGGCCACCTGACCCTGCACGGCCGGCGCGATGCGCGCGTGGCGTGCGAACAGTACCACCAGGTGGAGCGCGGTCACGGCGAGTTCAGCCGCACCTTCCGCCTGCCCAGCGACGTCGCCGCCGACCGGGTCTCGGCCGAACTCATCGACGGCGTACTCACCATCGTGGTGCCCAAGCTCGCCGGACCCGCGCCCCGGCGCGTCGACGTCGGATGACCACCGTGCGCAACGTCACCCTAGCCGTGCTGCTCGTGGCCGCCGGTCTCACGGCCGGCCTCATCGTGTCAGGGCGCATGCGCGCCACCGCCGCCGCCGACCAGGCCGCCGCCCCCGCTGCCCCCGCCGCGTCCGCCGCCCCCGCCGCGTCCGCCGCGTCCCGACCTGCACGGCCTGACGCTGCGCCGGTCGCCACCGCTGGTGCCGACTTCACCCGCGTCGCCGAGCTCACGACCGGCGCCGTCACGAACATCGCGTCGCTGCAGGTGGTACGCCGAACGGCCTCGCCCTTCGCCAACGACCCATTCTTCCAGTACTTCTTCGGCGACGCCGACCAGATGTTCGGCAGCCGCAACCGCTACGAGTCGAGCCTGGGCTCGGGCGTGGTCATCTCGAGCGACGGCTACGTGCTCACGAACAGCCATGTGGTGGGCGAAGGCGAAGTGGAAGTCACCGTCGGCATGGCCGACAAGCGCGAGCTGCGGGCCAAGGTGATTGGCGTGGACCCCGCCACCGACCTGGCCCTGCTCAAGGTCGATGCCGTGGGCCTGCCCACCATCCCCTGGGGCGACTCGGCGAAGCTCAAGGTGGCCGAGTGGGTGCTCGCCATCGGCAATCCGTTCCAGTTGAGTTCCACCGTCACGCTCGGCATCGTGAGTGCGCTCGGCCGCGCCAACGTCGGCATCGCCGCCTACGAAGACTTCATTCAGACCGACGCGGCCATCAACCCGGGCAACTCGGGCGGAGCGCTCATCAACGCGCGCGGCGAGCTCGTCGGCATCAACACCGCGATCTTCTCGCAGAGCGGCGGCTATCAGGGCATCGGCTTCGCCGTGCCGAGCAACCTGGCGCGGCGGGTCGTGGACGACCTGACGAAGTACGGCGTGGTGCGGCGCGGGTCGATCGGCTACTTCGAGGCCTCGCCTCTCACCTCGTCGGTCGCCAGCGAACTGCGCGCGCCGAGCAGCGACGGCCTGGTCGTGATGCGCATCAGCCAGCGCAGTGCCGCCTACGAAGCCGGCCTGCGACCCGGCGACGTGATCCTCAGCCTGAACAGCCGCGCCATCACCGATGCGGCGGCCTTCATGCGCACCATCGCCGATGCACGGGTGGGCAGCGCCGTGACGCTCGAGATTCTACGCGAGGCACGGCGCCAGACGTTGCAGGTCGCCGTGCAGCAGGAACCTGCGCGTCAGCGCGGACGTTGAGGACTGGGACTCGGGAGCGGCGTGGGCGACGGGAGGCCTTCAGCCAGCCAGCGCCGCACGCCTGACACGGCCTGGTCGTCGCGCGCCGCACAGCGCCAATACCGATCAGCGCCCACGCTGACGCCGATGCGCGGCGTCCACACCACGTCGAGCTCGCCGCCCCCGTCGTCCTGAATCGTGAGTGCACCCGCCGTGAGCGCACACCGGTTGGCGGCCATCGTGATGCCCATGGCGCGCCCCAGATTGCCCGGCCCGCGGCACAGTGCATGTGCCGCCTGCGGCGAGGTGGGCGTGCCAAACCGGCGCAGGCGCATCAGCCTCTCCCCTTCCACGGGGGTCAGCGCCCGCAGCAGCACGGCGGCGGGCCGCCCTTCCGCCTCGGTCACGGCGTTGAGCAGCAGGTGCATGCCGTAATTGAGATACACGTAGGCGCGACCGGGTGGCCCGTAGAGCGGCGCCGTGCGCGTGGTGAGGCCGGCGGCGGCGTGACACGCCGGATCGGATTCGCCGATGTAAGCCTCCACCTCTACGATGCGCCCGGCGGTGCGGCCGTCGGGCGTGTCGTGCACGAGCAGCTTACCCACGAGCGCCCGCGCGACGACGAGCGTGGGCTGCGCGTAGAACGACGACGGCACTACCGGTCGCGCGCGGCCGATGACCTACTCCGCGTCACCTGGCTGGCACGTCATGACCGGCGGCCGGCCTCGAGCAGTGGCCGCAGATACCGCGCCGTGTGCGACTCGGCGTTCTGTACGATCTGCTCCGGCGTGCCCATGGCCAGCAGCCGGCCCCCGGCCACGCCGCCGTCGGGCCCCAGGTCGATGATCCAGTCGGCCGTCTTGATCACGTCGAGGTTGTGCTCGATCACCACCAGCGTGCTGCCGGCATCGAGCAGCTTGCGGAAGGCCGACAGAAGCTTCGCGATGTCGTCGAAGTGCAGCCCGGTCGTAGGCTCGTCGAGGATGTAGAGCATGCGGTCGCCGCCGGCCGACACGAGATGCGACGCGATCTTCACGCGCTGCGCTTCCCCGCCCGACAAGGTGGTGGCCGGCTGCCCCAGGCGAATGTAGCCGAGCCCGATTTCGTCGAGCACCCGCAGGCGGCGCAGCACCTTCGCCGACCCGCTGAAGAACTGCAGGGCCTCGCGCACCGTGAGGCCGAGAATCTGCGTGACGTTCTTGCCCTTGTAGCGCACGTCGAGCACGGTCTGCTTGAAGCGCTTGCCGTCGCACTGCTCGCACGGCACCGCCACGTCGGCCAGGAACTGCATTTCGACCGTGACTTCGCCCTCGCCCTGGCACGCCTCGCAGCGGCCACCCGGCACGTTGAACGAGAAGTGGCTGGCCGACATGCCCTTGGCGCGCGCGTCTTTGGTGCTGGCGAGCAGCTCGCGGATCGGATCGAACGCCTTCAGGTAGGTGACGGGATTGGAGCGCGGCGTGCGTCCGATTGGCGTCTGGTCGACCAGCACCACGCCTGTGAGCAGCTCCGCGCCCTCGAGCCGGCGATGGAAGCCCACCTTGCGATCCCAGTCGCCTTTGGCGCGTTTGAGCGCCGCGTAGAGCACGTCGTGCACCAGCGTGGACTTGCCCGAGCCGCTCACGCCGGTAACACAGGTGAGCGTGTTGAACGGGATGTCGATATCCACATCCTGCAGGTTGTGCTCGCGCGCGCCGATCAGCCGCAGGCGTTGCGGCGTGCCCTTGCGCCGCGTCATCGGCACGTGAATCTGCAGTTCGCCGCGCAGGTACTTGGCGGTGAGCGAGCGCGGCTCGGCCGCGAGCCCTGCCAGCGGCCCGCTGAAGATCACGCGCCCGCCCTGTTCGCCGGCGCCAAGGCCCATGTCCACCACATGATCGGCCACCGCGATCATGTCGGCGTCGTGTTCCACGACCAGCACCGAGTTGCCCTGGTCGCGCAACTGCCGCAGGATGGCGATGAGCCGCTGGTTGTCGCGCGGATGCAGGCCGATCGACGGCTCGTCGAGCACGTAGAGCGTGCCGACGAGCGACGCGCCCAGCGACGTGGCCAGGTTGATGCGCTGCGCCTCGCCGCCCGAGAGCGTGGCCGACAGACGATCGAGCGTGAGGTAGTCGAGTCCGACGTCGCTGAGGAAGCCCAGGCGTCGCCGCACCTCGACCAGCACCTTGTCGGCGATGGCGGCTTCCTGCGGGCTGAGCGCGAGCCCCTGGAAGAAGGTCTGCGCCTGCTGTGTGGTGAGCGCCGACACCTGGTCGATGGTCTGCCCACCCACGCGCACGGCGCGCGCTTCACGCCGCAACCGCGTGCCGGCGCAATCCGGACAGGACTGATAGCCGCGGTAGCGGCTCAGGAACACGCGCACGTGCACCTTGTACTTCTTGCGCTCGAGGTAGGCGAAGAAGCCGCGGATGCCGGTCCAGTCCTTGCCGTCGCCCTCCACCACCAAATGCCGCTGCTCCGCCGTGAGATCGCTCCACGGCGTGTCGAGCGGCATATCGAGCGTTTTCGCGGCCTTCTTGAGGTCGGCGAGATAGGTCCGATAGTGCGGCTTGGTCCAGGGCTCGATCGCCCCCTGCGCAATGGACTTGGCCGGGTCGGGCACGACCAGATCGAGATCCAGCTCGATGATGTTGCCGAAGCCGTGGCAGGTAGGGCACGCGCCAAACGGGTTGTTGAACGAGAACAGGCGCGGCTGCGGATCTTCGTAGGGCAGGCTGCACGCCCGGCACTCGAAGCGCTCGCTGAACAGATGCCGTGTGTCGGCCGCGCCGTTCTCGCCGAGCTGCACCACCCACGCGGCGCCGCCCCCTTCCTGATAGGCAATCTCCACCGAATCGGTGATGCGGGTGCGCTGATCCGCCGCCGTGCGCAGCCGGTCGATCACGACCGACAGCGCCGCGCGGCCCTCCACGTGGGCCGGCGTGAGATCCTCGAAGGCCACGGCCGTGCCGTCGACCAGCAGGCGGCCGAAGCCCTTGCGGCGCAGCGCGTCTACCGCGGCCGCCCCCGGCGTCTTCGCGGCGCCAGCCGGCGCGGCGTCAGCCGCGTCGTCAGCGGCGTCCTCTCGCCCGCCGGCATCGTCGCCCTCGTCATCGGCCGACGGCGTGGCGGCCATCGTGGCCGACGCCGCCAGCACCGGCATGTCGAAGCCCACGAGCAGACGCGCGCCCTCTGGCAGTTGCAGCAGGCGGTTCGTGACCACCTCGGCCGTTTCGCGCACCACCTCGACGCCGCAGTTGGTGCAGTAGGTACGGCCGACGCGGGCAAACAGCAGCCGCATGTAGTCGTGCACCTCGGTGACCGTGCCCACCGTGGAGCGTGGATTACGCACGCTGTTCTTCTGCCGGATGGCGATGGCCGGCGCGATGCCCTCGATGCGGTCGACGTCGGGCTTCTCCATCCGCTCCAGGAACTGGCGGGCGTAGGCCGACAGTGACTCGACGTAACGCCGCTGCCCTTCAGCGTAGATCGTGTCGAAGGCGAGCGACGACTTGCCCGACCCGCTCACCCCGGTGAGCACCACCAGCTTGCCGGTGGGGATGGTGAGGTCGATGTTCTTGAGGTTGTGGGTACGAGCCCCGCGTATGACGATGGACTCGGGCGACCGGGGGGATGCCATGGCGCGGGTGACGGCGCCCTGAGGCGCGCCGTCGTCAGTCTCCAAACCACTCATCGTAGCGCACCAGAGGCGTTGCCTGCGCATTCCGGCAATGGCCGGCCTTCCGGCCGCCTGGCGGTCGGAAAAAGTGTCACGCCCGCGCGCCGTGTTCCCGCAAATCTCGTCGCTGGCAGAATCGATCGGGCGCACCTTTGACCACCCCGGCACGCCGCTGCCGGCAATTTCGCCCCCGGCCAACTGGCACGAATCCTGAACAGGCAGGGGTCATCGTGTCAGTCCTCGGTGAACGCACCATGCACGGCAGCCGCGGTAGCGTGCTGATCGTCAACGATCAGGTGCCCGTGCGCGACGCCTTGATGAAGCTGCTGCAGCAGCGCGGCTTCCGCACCCGCGCCGCCGACACCGGCCGGAAAGCGCTCGAGTTCGCGCGCTCCGACCGCCCCGACCTGATCCTGATCGACATGGATCCGCCGTCGGTGGACGGCTGGGAATCGGCGCGCCGCCTCAAGGCGGACCCGATGACGAAGAACATTCTGGTCGTGGCCATGTCGGAAGACGCCGTGACCGACCGCCGCAACCTGGCGATGCGCATGGGCTGCGACGCGTTTGCCATCAAGCCCTGTGACGTAGACCGTCTGGTGGAGAGCGTGGAGCAACTGCTCCCCTCGTAGCGTGCAATCCTTCTCGCCTTCGGAAGCGCCCGGCGGCTACCATCGCTGAACGTGCCGCCGTGGCCTTGCCGCGGTCTGGCCCGCCCAGGCTCATGTCAGGCATGCATCCCGATCTCGGGCCCGCTCCGCCGGCTCCCTCCGCCGCCACGTGGGACTGGCGCGTGGATTCCGACCGCGTGGCCTTCTCGGCCGCCTGGCACGCCCTGCTCGGCGACACCAAGGCCGACACGACCGAGCCCCTGCACGCCTGGCTGGGACGCGTTCATCCCGACGACGTCTCGGCTCTGACGACCGCCCTCGACAAGCACCTGGCCGGCGACACGACCGAGTTCGTGTGCGAGCACCGGCTGCGCTCCACGCAGGGCCCGTTCCACTGGGTGCTGGCGCGCGGCGTGGCCGAACGTGCGGCCGACGGCACGGCCGTGCGGCTCGCCGGCACGCTGGCCGAGCTGCCTGAACGCAACCGCACCGATCCGCTCGTGGGCCTGCCGAGCCTGTTTGCCCTGCGGGCGCACATGGAGCGGCTGGCGGTGGCGTCGCAGCGCGACCCCGCCAAGCGCCACGCGTTGCTGCTCGTGGACGTGGACAAGTTCGGCGCCGTCAACGCCCTGCTCGGCCACGACGGCGGCGACGTGCTCCTGCGCGAGGCGCTGAAGCGCGTGGCGCGCTGTCTGCGCGAGGGCGACCTGGTGGCCCGCATCGGCGCGCATTCGAGCGGCGACACCTCGGGCGTGGCCTTGCCGCCGCTCGGCGGTGACGAGTGCACGGTGGCGCTGTCGAACCTGACCGACGCGCGCGACGCGCAGCGGGTGGCGGCCCGTATCCACGACGCGCTGGCCGCGCCCTTCCCCATAGCCGGCCATCGGTTGTTCGTGTCGGCCAGCATCGGCATCGCGGTGAATAGCGCAGCCCACGACTCCACCGAAGACCTGATCCGCGACGCCTACTCGGCGCTGGTGCGTGCGCAGGCGCGCGGCCCCGCGGAAACGCAGGTGTTCGACGACTCGGCCCGGGCGTCAGCGTCGGAATTCATGGAGTTCGCCTCGGACCTCAGCGCGGCCATTCAAGAAGACCAGTTCGAGATGTGGTTCCAGCCCACGGTGGACCTGGGCGACGGATCAATCGTGCGCGCGGAAGGCCTCTTGCGCTGGCGGCACCCCGCGCGCGGGCTGCTGCGGCCGAACATCTTCGTGCCGCTGCTCGACGACACTGGCACCATCGTACCGCTCGGCTGGAAGACGATTGCTGAGGCCTGCCGCGCGCTCGCCGGCTGGCGCGAGGCCGCGCCGCACGCGCACGGGGTGCGCCTGTCGGTGAATCTGCTCGCCCGGCAGTTCCTGTCCCCCGACCTGGTGCCGCGCCTCACCGACGCGGTGGCCGTGGCGGGGCTGCACCCGGGCGACCTCGAGCTCGAGGTGTCAGAGCTCGAGGCCGTGACGCACTTCGACCGCATGGTGGAGGTATCGCAGTCGCTGCGCACGGCGGAGTTCAAGCTGGCGCTCGACGACTTCGGCATGGGCCTGGCCACCATTGAACACATCCGCGGGCTGGCCGTGCACACGCTCAAGATCGACCGCGCCTACATCGGCGGCGGCCATCAGCAGGGCGGCAGCTCGGCGATCGTGCAGTACGCCGTGGAACTGGCTGCCATCCTGGGCATCGACGTGGTGGCCGAGGGCGTGGAGACGCCTACGGAGCTCGACATCCTGAAGCGCCTCGGCTGCCCAATGGGCCAGGGCTTCCTGTTCTCGCGAGCGGTGGCGGCGGCGGAGTTCCTGAACCTGCTGAAGCTCGACGCCTCGGCCAAGGGCGCCGACTGGTGGGCCGGGCCGCAGCCGCAATCGGCCCGCCGGCGACGCGGGTCGGACACCGCCGCGCCGGGGGCTCAGGCCTGACGACTGGCCCAGCGCCTGCCACTGCCGGGGCCGGGGCCGGAGGGCATGCTAGAATCCAAACTCTGTGCGGGGCTCTTCGGAGTGCCGTGCGCGCACACACCGGGCCGGTGTAGCTCAGTTGGTAGAGCAGCTGATTCGTAATCAGCAGGTCGTAGGTTCGAGCCCTATCGCCGGCTCCACATTTCAGCACTCAAATGGACGCCACTAGCCCGGACGCTGAGGCGATCGCCGCATGCACGCACAGCACCGCCGAAGATGCAGTGCCCGCAGCCCGTCCGACGCCCTGGCGCCATCCTGGACGCCAAGCCATGGGGGCCATCGCTGTCGGTACTGGAACGTCGCGAACGGATGCATCGGTCTACGCGGGAGGCTACTCGCCCTGGCCGGCACAGCTTCGAGCGAAGCGTACCGGGATCCTCGGAGACTGAATTCGTTGACTCAGGCCACCTTGGCTTGGGCATAGTACTGCGCTTCGAACTCGACTGGGGGGATGTCGCCGATCGGCCCCAGCAGCCGCCGGTTGTTGAACCAATCCACCCACACCAGCGTGGCGAACTCGACCGCCTCGAGCGAGCGCCACGGCCCTTTCCGTTGAATCACCTCCGTCTTGAAGAGCCCGATCACCGACTCGGCGAGGGCACAGTCGTACGCGTCGCCGCGGCTCCCGACCGACGGCGCGATGCCGGCGTCGGCGAGACGGTCGGTGTAGCGCATCGAGAGGTACCCCCTGGTTGCTGTGATGCACGAGGCCGGCGAGGGCGCCGTCGCCGCGGGCGTAGATGGCCTGCTCGAGCGCATCCAGCACGAAGTCGGTCCGCATCGAGGCCGACACGCGCCCAGCCGACGACGCGTCGCGCGAAGACATCGATCACGAACGCGACGAACACGAAGCCGCCCCAGGTCGCGACGTACGTGAAGTCCGCCACCCAGAGCTGATTCGGCCGCGTCGCCACGAACTGAAGCTCGACGAGATCGCGCGGTCGCGCGCCGTCGCCCGCGTGGGTCGTCGTGATCCACGCGCGCCCGCGGACCGCGCCGGCCAGGCC
>Ga0209591_10004956_pt1 | contig 14953 bp, 7 predicted proteins | sample MAT01_FD_187207 | JGI IMG/M metagenome (GOLD analysis project Ga0209591, IMG submission 187207) | Freshwater microbial communities from Lake Fryxell liftoff mats and glacier meltwater in Antarctica - MAT-01 (SPAdes) (version 2) | ecosystem: Environmental > Aquatic > Freshwater > Ice > Liftoff... | reverse complement strand
ACCTTGCAGCAGGACCAACACATATTATGGGAGTTGACAATTCCAGATTTTATATCTGGACAAAAGGCGGTGATCTTGTGAGATCAATCACTGCAAATACATGGTTTGCTTCGACTCTATCAGGAGCTGATGCATTTGATCCTAAAGTTTCTTACGATCATTTCAGTAAAAGATGGATAATGGTCTGGCTTGATCAGAATGATGCAACAGCAAGGGGTTATTTTTTAATTTCGGTATCAGATGATTCTGTACCGACAGGAACATGGTATAACTGGGCAATAAAATCTTCATTAAACGGTTCTGCAGAGAGTAATTCATGGGGAGATTATCAGGGAGTTGGTTTCGATAATCAGGCAATTTATATAACTACAAATCAATTTACATTTAATGGATCATATGTAGGTTCTAAAATCAGAATTGTCGGGAAATCACAATTATATAACAATACTGCAGGTCCCTGCGCATGGACAGATATGTGGGATGTGCGGGATCCCGGTAATACAAGTTTCAGATCTTTTGGAATAAGACCGAGTATAATTTATGGAACTTCCGGTCAGTATTATTTTTTAAATACAGGACCTTTCTCTACAGGAACTTACCTTTCATTATATAAACTTACAAATCCACTGACAGCACCGGTATTGACAGGTGTTAATATTCCTGTTATAACTTACTCTGATCCGCCATCAGCGAATCAGCTTGGAGGAAGTGCTATCCCAATAGAATCAGGAGGTAGTGATTTTAGAAATGAACCAACATACCGAAACGGATTTCTATACAGTTCACATTCTGTAGCGACAGACGGAGGATCTTATTCCGGAATTAATTATACTAAAATAGATGTAAACTCAAATACAGCTTTGGAAGATGCATCATTCGGTGAAACAGGTTTCTGGCATTTTTACCCTGCGCTGGCTATAGATAAAGACATGAATATTGCAATGACTTTTTCCAGAAGCGGATTGACCGAGTATATAGGAGCATATTATAATACACGTCTCAGCACTGATCCTCCCGGTACATTCAGCGGTATAACTGCCCTGAAAACAGGTGAAGCAAATTATGTAAAAGATTTCGGTAGTGGTAGAAACAGATGGGGAGATTATATGGGAATTTGGCTGGATCCTTCTGATGAAAATAATATATGGATGCATACTGAATATGCCAAATTTCCATCGAGTACCTGGGCAAATCAAGTGGGGTTAATCAGAATGATACCTTATGCGACTGCAAGAATATTTTCTGACAGAGATTCATTGACTTTCGGGAACAGGGAAGTCGGAACTTTAAGTGATACACAAAATGTAATTTTAAAAAATTATGGAAATACAACGCTTACTATTTCTAATATTCAGATGTCCGGAACTGAGTTCAGAATAATAAATTCTCCATCCTTACCTCTGAATTTAGCATTTAATGATTCATTAAAATTGAAAGTTAATTTTTTACCGGGCTCTGCAGGTTTTAAAAATGATTCATTGAAAATCACTAGTAATGATGTAACAAATCCGGGTCTCCCTGTTTACTTAAAAGCTAAAGGATATGTTATTAGTCCTGTTGCTGCTAATGTAATTTATGGAGTAACGGGAGCTTCTTCTAACGGTTTGTTAGTTACAATTAACCCTTCGTCCGGTGCAGGAACTTCTGTCGGACCTTCAGGATTCACACAGCTGAACGGAGCAAGTATAAGACCTTCAAATAATAATTTGTATGCAAGTATAACCGGAAACGTTACTACACAATTAGTCAGAATAAATGTAAACGGCGGCGATGCATACCTTGCTTCCCTGATTCCCATTCCAAATATCAGATCAATCGCATTTGATTTGAATGATGATTTATATTGCTCTTCCACAGACGGAAAAATTTATAAATATAATGTAACCTCACGTGATACTCTGACAATTGGTAATTCTTTAATTCCAACTTTATACGGATTGTCTGTGAACCCCTTGAATGGTCAGCTTTGGGGAATTTCTGCAGGAGGAAATGTATATAAAATTAATAAACAAACTGCCGCATCACAACTTGTTGGATCTACAACTCAGTCTCTGAATGTAGCAATCGGTTTTGATAAAACCGGTAAGTTGTATGGTTTAAAAGGTATTGGAATAGCTGCTAATAGTTTGATTACAATAGACACAGTTTCAGGAGCTGGAACATTAATCGGCTTTACAGGAATCAGTTCTGTAAATGCTCTTGCAATTTCACCTGAGATTATAGGCATTGAAAATAATACTGTTTCAATTCCAAAAGATTACAGTCTCTATCAGAATTATCCAAATCCTTTTAATCCTTCTACTAAAATAAAATTTGATTTGCCGAATTCTTCAAATGTGAAATTATATGTTTATGATATGCTGGGAAGGGAAGTTGCAAAGTTGGTTGACAGTAAATTAGACGCAGGAAGCTATTCATACAATTGGGATGCGTCTTCGTATTCAAGCGGAATTTATTTTTACAGAATAGAAACAAGCTCGCAAGGCGGAGCAAGCAATTTTGTTTCTACAAAGAAAATGTTGCTTGTAAAATAGTGAAAAGCCCGCCCGCCGGCGAGAGTGTTTCAAAACCAAGACTACTGCTAACCAAACCCCCGCCAGAGGCTGGCAGGCAGTTTGGTAAGCAAAAACATCCCGCAATTTAACATTCCCAAACAGTGGTTTGGAAATGAGAGATATTTTGAGACACTCTCCGGCAAGGCAGGGAATTTCGAAATTGGGATTTGTAACTTTAAAAGTTTATGACATACTTGGAAAAGAAATAAGGACTTTAGTAAATGAAACTAAACCTGCAGGAAGTTATAGTGTTGTGTTTGATGGCAGCAATTTGTCAAGTGGAGTTTATTTTTACAGATTGGAAACACACTCTCAAAGCGGAGCAATAAATTTTGTTTCAGACTAAGAGAATGGTGTTATTGAAATAATTTTGAATACAGAAACATTCTTTTTTAAGAATTGAGAGCAGTCACTGAGATGTCTGCTCTTTTTTTGAGCTAACAAATAAGAATTAATTCATATTTAAGCAAAAACATCGCATTAAACCAAAGATTAAATAATTTTTTTAAAAAAATTGTAATTAATTTACGATTAGGTTTGTTTGAATAAATACAAATCTGGTTTTAAGTATTCTAAATATTTCAGATAACAGTTAATTGCAGGAATGAGTTAGTTAATTCAAAGAATCAAAGAATTTTGTAAAGAATTTTGTATTGATTTAACCATTAAAAATATTCATTATTACAAAAATTTTTCGGAGGATTATGTAATAGAACGTTTACTCATTTTTCAAACTTAAAGTAAACTAAACCTAAATTATGACAAAGTTAAAAATAAAATTAATCGTAATTGTTTTGCTGACAGTTATAGCTTTACAGGATTCTTTTTCACAGGGCAGCGGTAATAAATATGCAGGTGAATTTTTATCTCTGGGAGTAGGCGGAAGACCAAAAGGAATGGGAGGTGCCTATGTAGCGCTTGTAAACGACGTGACAGCAGGATATTGGAATCCGGGTGCACTGTCTAAAATAAATTACCCTCAGTTTTCACTTATGCATGATGCTATGTTTGGAAATTTGATAAATTATGATTATGGTTCAGTTGCTATTCCTTTCGGTAAAAGTTCTTCATTTGGTTTCAGCGCAATAAGAATGGGAATAGATGATATCTCTGATACGCGAAATGCTTTGATAGATGAAAACGGAAATGGAATTCTCGATCCCGGAGAACGACTAGATCCCTCAAAAATTACTACATTCAATTCTTCAGATTACGCTTTTTATTTTACATATTCTAAACTTCAGTCAGACAAATTTTCATACGGCGCAAATTTTAAAGTTATAAGAAGATCAATAGCTGATGATGGTGCATGGGGATTAGGGTTTGATCTTGGTGCAAGTTATAATCCTGTCGGTAGTCTGTTTTTTGGAGTTAATCTAATGGACATTACAACTACATATTTATCATGGTCTACCGGAAAAAGTGAAGTTATTGCTCCTACGGCAAAAATCGGAACTGCTTATTCTATTGATTTTGCAAATGGAAAACTCACTCCTGCGGTTGATTTTGATATCAGATTTGAAAACAGAAAATCCAGCGCAAATGCTAATCTCGGACCTGTGAGTTTTGATATGCATGCCGGAATAGAATATACTTTTAAAGATTTAGTAAGTATAAGAACCGGTTATAATGAACTAGGCAATTATACACTTGGAGCAGGTGTGAAATTTCCAAAAATTAACATAGATTATTCATTTTCAAAATTTGACGGTTTGGAAGAGTTAGGAAACAGTCATGTTCTTTCACTTGTGTTTACACTTGAGGAAGAAAAATTTCAAAGAAAATAAATTAAAACAGATAAAATATAATTTTTTAAAAAACCTTGTTGATAAAATTAACAGGGTTTTTTTATTTTTGTATCAGTATTTAAAAGCAAAATTTCAATTAATAAATTTTAATTTTAAAATATGAATAAAATCGGAATTGCAATTCACGGTGGAGCAGGCACAATATTGAAATCTAAAATGACTGTTGAAAAAGAATTTGCATATAAAAAAGGATTGGAAGAAGCATTGTTAAAAGGATGGAAAATATTAGAAAACAAAGGCAGCTCTGATGATGCTGTAACAGCAGCAATACAAACTCTTGAAGATAATCCATTATTCAATGCAGGCAAAGGTTCAGTTTTCACAAATGAAGGAAATCACAGAATGGATGCTTCTATTATGAATGGTAAAACTTTAAATGCCGGATGTTTATCTGCTGTGAAAAATATTAAAAACCCGATTTTACTTGCAGAGAAAATTATGGACGAATCTGATTATGTGTTTTTAAGCGGCAGTGGTGCAGAAGAATTTGCTAAATTAAAAAATATGGAATTTGAAAATGATGAATATTTTTATGATGAATTCAGATTCAAACAATATCAAAAAGCATTGAAAGAAAATAAAGTTCAGCTTGATCATACAGAAGAAAATTCAGAAGTAAATTCAGAAGTAAATCCTAATAATAATTTAAATGGTTTTACCGATGAGAAAAAATTCGGTACAGTCGGAGCAGTTGCTTTAGATTCAACGGGAAATTTATCAGCAGGAACATCAACAGGCGGAATGACAAATACTAAATTCGGCAGAACAGGTGATACACCGATTATCGGAGCAGGAACATACGCCAACAACAATACCTGTGCAGTATCATGTACGGGTGACGGAGAATATTTTATAAAAACCGTTGCAGCTTATGATGTGTCAGCACTGATTGAATACAAAGGAATGTCGCTGAAGGAAGCATGCAATGAAGTTGTCAATAAAAAACTGAAATCTATCGGCGGCGAAGGAGGATTAATTGCAATAGATAAAGACTGTAATATATCAATGACATTTAATTCTGAAGGAATGTACAGGGCTTGTATAAATGAAGATAAAGAAATCGAAATAAAAATTTACAAAGATTAATTGAATTGAGAAATAAAATATTATTTACAAATCGAATGAATTTAATAAATTGATATTTATAAAAAAAGCGGAGTTTGAATTTCCGCTTTTTAAATTAAAGAAGTTTATATGTTGAAACAGACTATGAATAATATCAGGGAGTTACTACTGTTATTGAATTCAGGACATTAATATCTGCAATTGACAAATCAGAACCATCAACAATATAGTCACCATTTAAATCTGTAATCAATAAATTTCCCATTACTGAAATAACAACATCATTATCAATCTGACTTAAATCAGTTGCATCAATTGTTCCATCCTGATTTACATCACCGCTGTAAATACACCATCTTGCACCTTTGAGAACCATATTGTTCCCGTATGCCTGAGCATCAGATGATGTAAAATCATAATATGCCGGAGTAGTCTGATCTATATAAACTGTTGTTGCACTCCAGGTTTCAAGAGTATTGTAATGTTTAACAACGAGATAATAATTTCCAATCGGAGCTGTGGAAAATGCAAAAACGTTAGATAGATTATCACTGCCCAATACAGCATATCCCGTATCTACAATGCTATACGGAGGTAAGGCATCAGCGAGTAAGACATTTACAGATAAATCAATACTGTGAACATCATTTACATCATTATAATATCCTTCAAAAGCTGTGATTAAATATAAATTAGAAGCTGAGCATCCTCCGGTAGAGTTAACTGTAAAATAACTTGACCAGATGCTTAGGCAACTGTCACCATTGACATAGCGGAATGCCGGCTTGGGAGCACAAATAGAATTTGCATAATTTGTATTTAGAGAATGTATACTGCTGCTTAAATTTAAATCAGTAAAATTATAAGATGAAATATTATCAAGATGACCATAGGTATTAATAAAGTTAACAGCAAAACTTCCGTTTGCATTTCTTCTGCCAATAACATCGCCGTATTTTGATTTGTTATTGGAAGTGTAATCCAATACGGTTGAAAACCAGTTAGTCGCGTCACCTGATGTAAGAATCCATTGATCGAGGTCACCACTATTAAGATAATCATCAGTATAAGTTACCATAAGTTTTTTCTGATTTGATCCTCCATTGGCAGCAATTTTTGCTGAAGCTAAATTATTACCACTCGGAGTAACAACACCTGCAAAAACGGGATAGACAAAACTGTTAGCAAATGCTTTATAAAAATAAAGTTTGTCAGTAAAGCCCGGATAACCGCTTAAAAGAAATATCAGTGAGTCATTTGAATTATTATAGTAAGCAATATCTGTTTGTACAAGATTATATATATCTTCATACGGTGCAGCAACAGGTGTGTATATACTTTTTGGAAAATAAGTAATAGCGGGAGCGATTGTGTATGGATTTAAAACTCTGCAAAACTTCGGCATATAAAAATGATTCAGCCCTGCAACAGAATCCTGTGTTAAAACAATGTCTACATAAGAATTACCAAGATATATTGCATTGTCAGAAGTTATACGCGGATGAAGATATTTGCTTGTTACAGAATAGCCGGGAAATGCAAGTGTAGTAGCTGAGTAACTTAAAGCAGGTGCAGTTACAACCATGTACCCAACCAGTCTTTGTCCAGTGTAAGCATTTGTAATATATTCAAAAACTATATGAAGATATTTAGTGCCGGTAGAATTTTCAATAATTTCCATATCAATATTATCGAATTCAAACTTATTGGTTCCCCCGAATGCAAACTTTGCATAAAAGTTGTAAGAGGCTCCATTGTTGTTTGAATAATACAATAGTAATGTATCAGGCGTGGCAGCAACTCCTGTGTCTAAATTTCCCAAGCCAATGGCAACCCAGATTTTACCTGCACCAGTACCTCTTTGCTCTACCTGTGTGGCAATTCCCGTAATATAAGCAGTTGCAGAATAGACAACCTGGCTGAGAGAAACATTATCTTTCTCATTAGAAATATTTTTACCGGCAGGAATCAAAGTCATTAATTGATTACTTTCCTCTTTGGAAACCATTGCTCCGTTTAGAGTTTCAATTTTATTTTGAAGCTCAAGTATTTTTTTTCCGTTTGTTGAATTATTTTCCAGCTTTAACTGATTCATTTGGTTGTTTAAATCCAGCTCCTGCTGACTCAGATTATTTGCAGGAGTATTGGAAAACATACTGTTATCCTTTATTACTGAAACAGGTTGTTTTTCTTTCTGAATCTTTTTATTCTGTGAAAAGGAATTTTGTGAAGATGAAAACAGAAATGAAAGAGATAAAACTAATAATAAAAATAATTTTAGTGCTGATTTATTTCTTTTGCTGTGTAATGAATTCATAAAATAAATTCTCCTTTATAATTAAAAATTAATAAATTGAAAATAATTACCTGGCATGCCGGCATGCCTTTGAGAAAAAAATATTTACTAACCCGGGATAAATTTCAAAAAATATTTTTTCCGCCGGAAATTATTTTCTTTAATGAACTGATGCAAATTATGTTAACTGAATTCAAACAGCAAAGAAACTTTATTATGGTTTACACCTTGGTAAACAATATGTGTATAATTGAAAGGGAGAATAAATCTTAAGAATCAGGGCTATAATGAAGGAAAAAGAATATTTTTTAAAACGAATTGTATTTAAGTTTACATCTTCTCAAAGAGAAAAAATAATAATAAAAAAAGAGATAATAAAAAAAACTCTGTCTAAATTAATGAACAGAGTTTTTGTGATATTACATTTTGGAAGTTTTATTTTACAAGCAACATTTTCTTTGTATCTGTAAAGTTATTTTGTCCGTTTAAAATTAATCTGTAATAATAAACTCCGCTTGACAATTTTGTTGCATCAAATCTTACTGAATAGTAACCTGCCTGCACATTATCATTCACAAGTTTTGAAACTTCACGTCCCAGTGCATCATAGATTATAAGTGATACTTTTCCGTCTGCCGGAATTGAATAATCTATTTTTGTAACAGGATTAAAAGGATTCGGATAATTCTGATTCAAAGCAAATTTATCCGGCACACCTATTACGACTTCATTTCCGAGATTAAAGTATTCAAAGTTACCGTTAAAATCATTTTGCTTTAATCTGTAATTGTAAGTTCCGGATGACAATCTTTTATCAGTAAAAGAATAATTTGATTGTGAATTTCCTTGAGATACTATAGAACCAACTTTTATCCAGCTATTATCAGTTGATGATCTTTCAATATCAAATCCTGAATTATCAATTTCATTTGTTGTGCTCCAGCTAAGTGAAACGTCTCTGCCTGAAATTGAAGATGTAAACGAACTTAATTCAACAGGCAATGGTGCATCTACAGTATAAACTAAATTTACAACTGTAGTACAAGGCGGTGTTGCATTGTCATAAGCAGCAAGTCTTACAGGATGATTTCCAAGTTGAGATAAAACCGGACAGAATGTTAATTTAATCTGTGCAGTATTTCCAGGTGTGATAATAACAACTAAATTAGCCAAACCACCTGTCTGTGCAATAATATTTGTAAACTGACCTGCTTCTGGAGCTGCAAACTGAATTGAATCAGTTCTGCAAGTACCTGCTGAAACATTTACAGGAGATGAAGGAACATTCATCTCTACAGGACATAAATTTCCGACTACGGGTGCAACTACTCCGTGAGTATTTTCATAACCTTCGTGAGGTGCAGCTAAGTATGGAAATGAATTTGAAAATTCTTCATCATTTTTCTGAACAGCGTCACCTAATTGAGAGTTTATACCAGTACTGAATGGAGGTCCGAGAAGAACTCCTGCAACAACTCTCAGTGCAATATCAATAACATCATCTTTTAATCTTCTTCCGTTTGGAAATCCTGCAACATCACCTGCTATAACACCAAGTCTGTTTTCATTAGCAAAAGGAACAGGAGGAATACCAAGATTAATTCTGATTTGTTCGGACGGTGTAAGTAAATCCTGTGGTCTTTGATTTAATCCCGGTACACCTGTAAGAAATACTGCGACTAAATCACTTCTTCCTGAAGTAGGAATGTCATCTGTCACAGGATATAATGCATTGATAATTCCTGCGAGTTCAGGATCTGTAACATAGTTTAAAAACTGTGCATCATTAACCGGCTCTGAAGCATTCCATTTATCTTTTTGACTGAGTGGAAGTACAACTTCATTAACAAGAGGCATCCCGAGTCTTGAAACATAAACCCAAGGACCTGCACCTGATCTTGTGCCGTCATTATTAATTACTGTAGTAGTTTTTCTGCTGGCAGTAGCCCAGACACCTACGATAGCGTTTGAATCTCCTGCAGCTGGAGCTGGATTTCCGTTACGTGTGACCTGACCAATAGGTACTTTTATACAAATAGAATGAACATTAAATCCTGCAAGTGCATCTTTACCGCCGCCGGCATTTCCTGGTGCACCCGGTCTGATTTTCAATAAATCAAAAGCAGCACCGAGATCAACATAAAACGGATCATCTGTTGGTCCGCAGAAAACTTTTCCGCCACCTGATGGAAGATCTTTTATTCCTTCAGCCATTAGAGAAGAATAATTTGACATTGAAGGAGTACCTGCATAATTCGGATCAGAGTGGCTCGTTCCGCCGACATAAGCCGGTGTCACAGGTAAAGGTGAAGAAGTCCATTCAGTTATACCGTTTTTAATTCTTCTTACAATATAGGTTTGCTTTACATTCAAATCGGCATCTGCCAGTGTAGTAACATCACCTGTATTGTATAAAAAAGTATTTCCGTTTCCGACGGCATCAGTGAACTCGAACTGGTAACTGATATGATCTATTCTGTCACCGACATTGTCCATTTTGATTTCATAAAGAACATCGGTTCCGAATTTATTAAAATTCGGTCCACCGGCAGGTTCTTCCAGCGGATTATAACTTGCGATGACACACATCATTCCCGGATCATCAGCCGGAACGAATGCATATACATCTGTATTGTCCGCAGTAGGGTCAGTGGAAATAATTGGAGCTTCCCGATGACTTGATGCAGTGGTGAATTGTGATAAAGTAATCAGCGCAGCTCCGACTACAAATACCGTTAAAACAATAAAGATAGAAATTTTTTTACGCATTTTTTTTCCTTTTCTTTAGGTTAATAAATTGTGAATTATGAAACTTTTAAATTCTAACGAAAAAAAAATGAAACCGGATTTAAAAAAATTTAGAAGTGCAGAATATTTCTGAAATGATTTAAATAATTTTAAAAATTGCAGTTTGTTTTAGGAAACTTCTGAATAATTGTTGTAACTAAATTATAAAAAAAGCCCTGTCCGGATTAATGAACAGGGCTTTGTGAATATTTATATAATGAATCTTATTTTACTAACAACATCTTTCTTGTATCAACAAAGTTTGTTTGTCCTGCTACTTCAATTCTGTAATAGTAAACACCACTGGATAATTTACTACCGTCGAATGTGACAGAGTAGAATCCTGCAGTTTGTACACCATTTACTAATGACTGAACTTCTTTACCAGATACATCAAATATTGCCAAACTTACTTTTCCATCATATGGAAGTGAGTAGTTGATTTTTGTTGATGGGTTGAATGGGTTTGGATAATTTTGCATTAATTTGAAATTATCAGGAGTTCCGATATTTACTTCATTACTTAAATTGAAATATTCAAAGTTGCCGTTGAAATCAACTTGTTTCAATCTGTAACTGTATGTTCCTGATGCTAATCCTCTGTCAGTAAATGAATAAGATACAGGTGAAGTTGTAGTTCCGTTTCCGGCAACTGTTCCTGCTGTAATCCAGTTATTTGCAGATGCAGACCTTTCAATTTCAAATCTTGCATTGTTTAACTCTGTTGCTGTTGTCCAGTTAAGATTTACATCTCTTGCCGTTACTGAAGATGTGAATGAAGACATTTCAACAGGTAATGGACAATCAATTACATAAGTTACACAAACAGTTGTAGTACATGGAGCTGCTGCATTGTCAACACCTGTGAAACAAACTAAATAAGTACCCGCTTGAGCACATGTTGGAGTCCATGATACATCAAATGTAGTTGTTAATCCGTTTGTTATTGTAACTGTCATTCCCGGAGGAACACCTGAAACACCACCTGCTGTAATCTGACCAATTTCAGGAGCTGTAAATGCATATTGTGAAGCGTAAAGATTACCTGCAGTAATATTAACTGATCCGCCAGGGAAATTTTGAGCAACCGGGCAGATGTTTCCAACATTACTTACATTCAAACAAAAATTCTGACAATCAAGATAGCTAATTCCGTTTGAATCTACTGAAGGACCTCCGTAAAATGTTCCGGGACGATCGAATCTTCCAAGTGTAGCGTAATCAATTCCGTTTCCGGCATTTATACCTACAGTTGCAGGAGCACCGAAGAATCCGCCGATACCACCTGATGCGCTACCTGTTGTCCATGCCATGTCACCATAACTGAAACAAACATTATTTCCAAGACCCAGGAATGGATCTAATCCATCTGAGATAATACACTGAAAAGTATTTCTTTTGTCAGCTTGACCAAAATAATATCCAACGCTGTCCCATGTTATTGTTAATCTATTTCCTGTTTGCTTCATATAAACAATTCCGCTTGCAAGATTTCTTGTATCAACATCCGCAAAGAAAGGAGCTACGATTGCAAGTGGTGAACTAGGAAAAGCAAAAGGAGTAAAAGTTGCTAAAGGAGCAGTAAATGTCAAATTTCCATTATTGTTTATAAACACGCTTGTATAAACTGTGCCATACAGATTAAAATTAAATCCTAATGGAATTGAAGCAGATGATAAATCATCATTTCTGTATTCAGGAGCTATAGCTCCAACCATTGGAACTATCGTCCATGTAGCTGAATCAAATGGTTCTTTCAGACAAGTAGGTCTGTCCTGAGGAACACAGTTTGTCAAAAACTCCATTGAATGATTATTACTTACAGGACCTCTTGGTGCTGATGGAGGTACCGGCTGTCCGATTAAAGATTCTTTATTACTTTGGTAGGATGAATTATCCTGAGCATTCATTGTGTTAAAACTAAAAGCTAAAATGAGCAATAACACAGTGCTGGTAATTAATTTTTTCATTTTTGTTTTTTTTAAGTTTTAAAATGTTTTTAGAAATGTGTAACTGTGGATTAGAAAAATACTTTACGGACTGCGATTGTGAAGGATCATATTTGATCTCCTTATGATTTAGTTGATTTAGAAAAAATAAGTTTACTAAAACTTTAATTTAAATAGTAAGAACAGCTAAATTAAAAATAAACATTTATAACTAATTTGGGGGGGAGTTATAAATTTTTTGCGATTTGTTATTTCTATTTATTTCAACTTAATATTTTTGAATTAAATAAACAATGATTTTTGTCACTTTTGTCTCAGGAATTTTCCGGATTGTGATTTTTCAATGTTTAAACTTAGCCATTGAATAAAACCGGCATCTGATGATAAATTTAATTTATATTTTAACAAATCAATATAATTCATTTGAATTATTTCATCTTCAGAAATATTTAATGTTTGTAGAATTGTAAATAATGTTTTGAAATTCTCAGCAGAAATATTTTCAATTGAATTAAGAAACGCCTGAAACCAGACTTTCTCATTTGCAATTTTATTTATCACATTTTTATTTGAAATCAAATAATTATAATATTCATCATCAAAACTTTTCAAATCTTCCGCTGCAATAAATCTGACACCAAAATAATTATATTTCATCATATCAATTAAAGCCGGAATATTGTTCTCATTTTTATAATTGTTAAATGCATAAGCAATATCTTTGTTTAACATTTTATTCTGAGACTTTTCATTTGCAAGTTCTATTAATCTTTGTGAAACTTTGTCAATAAAATCAGATTCGGCAGTATCAATTTTAATTTTACCAAGAGCATTTATAGAAGAACTTTTTACACGAATATTGTTGTCCTTGGTTAATTCCAGCAATTCATTTCTGCCAATAGGATTCCGTGTTTCACCAAATAAATAGCAGATAAAGGCAATTTGATTTTCATTGAATACAGGAGTTGCTTTCATAGAAGTCAGATGATATTGTAATTTATCAACAAACAAATTCCCGATTGTGTAACCAATTTTGAATGCAAGATTTCTCAATACCAATCCTGCTCTGTGGTCATCGGTATCAAGATATTTCAAAATGTAATTAGAAGTATTTATACTGTCTTCAACTAATTTCCGGAATCCAAATTCCTGCCAGAGAGAAAATCTCGGCTCGATTGTTTTAGCCATAATGAAATATTCTTCAGTCGAATATTTTTTTGAAATTGAATCAAGAGGAACTTTAAAATTAGTTCCGCTGGGAAGTGAAACAGGATCTTTTAAATTAAAATCATTCATAACTCCCCACATAGATGAATTTGAAATTACGCTGTCCATTCCTGAATTTGTTGAATAAAAATCTTCACCTGCTGCATCAAGAAAAATTCCGAGACTGCCGAATTCTCTGCGAGAATTTCCATAACCTCTTGTATTGTCCGGTTGCTTATTGAGATAGCCGTCTCTGCCGCTTTCATCAATAAACATTCCGATACCGTTTGCATTTCCTGCTCCCTGAGAAAGTGAATAAGTCGAATAATTATCATTTCCGTTTACATCATCCAGTAATCCAAAACCGAAATCATGACCGCAACCTTGTGACACACCATCGGATGTATAAAAATCCCAGCCGTTATAATCTTTTAAAAGTCCGATAGCTAAATGAATTCCTGCTCCCTGTGCATACTGATACGAATTGTATTTATCATTACCATAATTGTCTGCTATACAGCCAAGTGCATACCAATATGCTCCGCCCTGACCAAATATATCAGTGCTGTAAAAATCATTTCCTTCGCCTTCGATTATCAAACCAACACCGCCTGCATAATAAGGACGAAGTCCAAGTCCATATCCCTGACTCATTGAAACGTAATGATCTTCATATCTGCCGATGTCAAGCGATCGTGCATCAATTAAATATGAATCATTTCCTTTCTGATCAAGAATTGCACCTGCACCTTCTGTCATTCCAAATCCCTGTGAATAAGAATTGGCTATATAAAAATCATTTCCGTTTTTATCATAAAGCAAACCCACACCAAAAGATGCCGCACCGATTGAAAACTGATTTGCCTGATATATATCATTTCCGCTTTCATCATACAAAATTCCCAGTCCGCAGACAGCAGAACCAAGTGAAACATTTTTTGCTTTGTATGTGTCATCACCTTCTTTGTCAAAAATAAATCCGGAAGAAAAGACTGAGGCTGCTAAAGAGTAGTTACTTTTAGAAGAATAGAAATCGTTTCCTGAGAGGTCGAGGATGCAGTTTAAACTGCATCCTGCAAACGGTTTAAACCGTTTGCCCCCGTCGCTACCAAACTCATTTTCAATTTCATACACATCATCTCCACCCAAATCAATTATAAAATCAAAATGCCCGGAATAAAAATTTTTCTCTTTACCTCCGATTGCAATTCTGATTCCTCCCTCATCATAATAAAATAAAAATTTTCCTTTGACATATTTATTTTCAATTTCTTCTTCCGAATAATT
>Ga0209591_10004950_pt1 | contig 14961 bp, 9 predicted proteins | sample MAT01_FD_187207 | JGI IMG/M metagenome (GOLD analysis project Ga0209591, IMG submission 187207) | Freshwater microbial communities from Lake Fryxell liftoff mats and glacier meltwater in Antarctica - MAT-01 (SPAdes) (version 2) | ecosystem: Environmental > Aquatic > Freshwater > Ice > Liftoff... | reverse complement strand
CTACCGGCATGGCCCGTCTCGCCGGCACTGGTCACGTTCAACTCGATCCAGAACGCGCTTCCAATGCCGACCGTGCTCTCCACGCCGATCGAGCCCCCCATCAGCTCGACCAGTTGCTTGCTGACGACCAAGCCGATGCCGGTGCCTTCTTCCACGCCCGTTTCCTGGCCGAGGCGGTTGAAGGGCTGGAACAGGTTGGCCAGTTTGTACGGGGTCAAGCCTTCGCCCGTGTCTTGAAAACTCACCCGAACGCGGTCCCCGGGGCGCGGGCGGCTGCTCACCTCGACCGAGCCGCCGACCCGGTTGTATTTGATCGCGTTCGAAAGCAGGTTGACGAATACTTGTTTGATACGCGTGCGATCGGCGCTGGCCCACAAGGACACTTCGGGTTTGGCGAACACCACGCGAATGCCGCTCTTGCGCGCTTGGGGTTCGATCATGGCCTGGCAATCGGCCAGTACCTCGTCGAGTGACAGCGGCTCCAACGACAAGGGAAGCTTGCCAGACTCGATCTGCGCGAGATCCAGGATCTCGTTGATGAGCTCCAGCAGATACCAGCCGGCCTGCAGAATTTGCAAGGTGCTCTCTTTCTGCCCTTGAGTGAGCGGCGGCGACTCCGAGTCCATCAACTGGGCGAAGCCGAGAATGGCGTTGAGCGGCGAGCGCAACTCGTGGCTCATGCTGGACAGAAAGTCCGACTTCGCCAGGTTGGCACGTTCGGCCTCGACCTTGGCGTTTTGAAGTTCGAAGTTCGTCTCGCGCAAGGCCTGATCCAGCCGCTTCTGCTCGGCTTCGACCAGCTTGCGCGCGGTGTTGTCGGTGCCGATCAGCAGGTAGCCAATGATGGCTTCGGCCGCGTCGCGCAGCGCCGTGACCGAGACCACGGCCGGGAAGCGGCTGCCGTCCTTGCGGATGTAGGTCAACTCGTAGATGTCTTCGAGGCCGCGTGAGGCCTTGAACACCAGCGCCTCAAAACCAGGGGCAATGACAGTGCCCAGCTCCAGGCTCAGCACCCGGGCGCGCTCAACCACTTCTTGCGGATCAGAAATATCGGCTGGCGTGATCTTGTTCAGCACTTCGATGGCCGTGTAGCCCAACATGCGCTCGGCCCCGACGTTAAAAATCTGGATGACGCCGCTGGCGTCGGTGGCGATGCTGGAGAAGTTGGCGCTGTTGAAAATGGCGTTTTGCAAAGCGGATACACGCGAAAGTGCCTTCTTCTGCCGAAACAACTCAACAAATACTGCGACCTTGTTGGTCAGAACATGCGGCTCAACCGGTTTGTAAAGGAAATCAACTGCGCCGAAGTTGAAGCCCTTGAATTGCCGCTGGCGGTCATGGGCACCCGCGGTAATGAAGACGATCGGCACATACTTTGTGCGCTCGCTGCCGCGCATCAGCTCAGCCAGCTCAAAGCCATCCATGTCGGGCATTTGCACATCCACCAGTGCAAGTGCGACCTCGTTCACCAAAACAATTTCCAGCGCCTCGGCTCCGGAGCGCGCCATCAACACGCGAAGCTCGGGGGCCCGCAACAGCGCCGACATAGCGAGAAGATTTTCTTCAAGGTCGTCAACAAGCAGGATGGTGGCAATGGTGTTCATGCAGTGCAGTCGAAGGAAGCCAATTTTTTTCGGTAAATGCGTTCGTGCCTGTCGAAGGTCTCGAAAAACGGGGCGCGCGAGGGCACACCCAGGCTCTCTTTGGAGCCCAGTGCGAGGAAACCGCGTGGCACCAGTGATTGCGCGAACAGGGCAATGGCGCGGTCTTGCAGCGGGCGCTCAAAGTAGATCAACACATTTCTGCACAACACGAGGTGGGTCTCGGTGAAGTCGCCGTCGGTCGCCAGCGAGTGATCGGTAAAGACGACGTTTCGACGCAGTCGTTTATCGAAAATGACGCCGTTGTAGGCGGCCGTGTACCAGTCCGACAGCGAGCCCTTGCCGCCAGCCTCGGCATAGTTGTGCGAGAAGCCCGCCACACGGTCCAGTGCATAAACACCGGCTTGTGCTTTGCGCAGCGCCTCATCGCTCACGTCGGTGGCGTAAATCATGGCGCGGTCCAGCAGCCCCTCCTCCTCCAGCAGGATGGCCATGGCGTAAAACTCTTCGCCAGAGCTGCATCCAGCAATCCATATCTTGAACGACGGATAGGTCGCAAGAATCGGCAACACGTCGCGGCGCAAGGCCAAAAAGTGGGTCGGATCGCGAAACATGTCGCTCACCTGAACCGTGAGATAGCTCAGCAGCACCGACATTGCCTGCGCATCGTGCAGCACCCGCCCTTGCAACTCGGAGAGCGAAGCGGCCCCAAAGCGCTGCATCGCATGGTGCATCCGCCGCCGCAGGGACGACAAGGCATAGCCGCGAAAATCGCAGTGGTACTGCTGGAAGATGGCTTCCAGCAGCAGTGTGAGCTCTATGTCAAACGGTGTAGGGCCATGGTGGACTGGCAGTGTTAGCGGCTTCATCGCTTGCGCATCCAGACGCGCAGCAGCGACAGCAGCTTCTCCACGTCGATGGGTTTGGCCACGTAGTCGGACGCACCCGCCGCAATGCACTGTTGCTGGTCATCCTTCATCGCCTTGGCGGTGAGCGCGATGATCGGCAGCGCCTGCCACTCGGGCCGCTCACGGATGGCGCGCATCGCTGCAAAGCCATCCATCTCGGGCATCATGATGTCCATCAGGACCATGTCGATGCCACCGCTCTGATGACCCGCAGTGCCCAGCTTCTCCAGCTGGGCCAGCGCCTCCAGGCCGTTGCGCGCGATCACTATTGTGGCGCCCAGTGGCTCCAGCACGCTGGTCAATGCGAAGACATTACGCACATCGTCCTCGGCCAACAAGATGCGTCGGCCCTCAAACGCGGCGTCGCGGTTGCGGGCCTCGCGCAGCATTCTCTGGCGGTCCAGCGGCAGCTTGGCCTCGACCTGATGCAGGAACAGCATCACCTCATCAAGCAGCCGCTCAGGCGAGCGCGCGCCCTTGATGATGATCGAGTGCGAGTACTGGTTCAGCCGCTGCTCCTCGTCACGACTGAGCGAGCTTCCGGTGTGGACGATGACGGGCGGGTGCGAATAGCGCTCGTCGGCGGCCATGCGCTCAAGCAGCTGGTAGCCGCTGAAGTCGGGCAACGTGAGATCGACCACCATGCAGTCAAACGTCGCGGCATGCAGGGCCGCCAGTGCATCGCTGGCGGTGGCTACCGATGTGACGCTGACCCCCCCCTGGCCCAGCAGCGCCTCGATGGCCTGGCGCTGGTGCGGGTTGTCTTCGACGACCAGTACACGGCCTATCGTTTGGTCCAGCTTTTGCTCCATGCGCTGTATGGCGCGCAACAGTTCCTCGCGCTTGACGGGCTTGAGCGTATAGCCCAGGGCGCCGAGCTCGAGCGCCTGCTGCACATGGTCTGCTGCCGAAATCATGTGCACCGGAATGTGGCGCATCGCGGAATTGCGCTTCAAGCGATCAAGCACCGTCAGCCCAGAGTGGTCGGGTAGCCGCACATCCAGCAGCACGCCCACCGGGTGGTACGCATGGACCGCCGCGATGCCGTCTTCGGCGGAGGGTGCGACGACCACCTTGAAACCGCGCTCACGCCCGAGTTCGACCAGGATGTGGGCGAAGACGGCGTCGTCCTCCACCACAAGAATCACGCGGTCCGTCGGGGTGATGGTGTCGCGGTCGTCGTCCACAATTTTTGCCAACGGGATCGGGGCAACCGGGGCGCGCACTGGCGCTGACAAGACCGGGGCCAAAGCAGCCGAAGCAGGCGAAGCAGACTTAGGGGCCGCCGCGAGGCCGTGCGTTGCGGTGGTGCCGGGCGTCCCGAGCCAACGCGGAACGGTCAACGTGAAGGTGCTGCCCACGCCTGACGCACTGAGCAGCGTGACATCACCCCCCAGCAGGCGTGAAAGCTCACGCGAGATCGACAAGCCGAGCCCCGTTCCGCCGTACTTGCGGTGTGTGCTGCCATCGGCCTGGCGAAATGCTTCGAAGATGAGGCCCTGGTGCTCGGGCGCGATGCCAACGCCAGTGTCGATGACGCAAAAGCGCACCAGCGCAACGCCATCGGCAGATGTCAGCGCGTCAACCGTGAGCTGTACGGTTCCGTGTTCGGTGAACTTCACGGCATTCGACACCAGGTTCTTCAGCACCTGCTGCAGGCGCTGGCCGTCGCTGACGATGGTGTCGTTCGGGTCTTTGATGGCGGTCTCCAGACGCACGCCCTTCTGGGCCGCGAGTGGGTCAAATGTGCGGCGCAGTTGCTCGACCATCGCACGCAGCGAGAGCTTCTCCAGATGCACATCAACCTGGCCGGCCTCGATCTTCGAGAGGTCAAGAATGTCGTTGATGAGCGTGAGCAAATCGGTGTTGGCGCTGTGGATCGTCTGTGAAAACTGCACTTGCTCCACGGTCAGGTTTTCATCTGCGTTGTCGGCGAGTATCTTGGAGAGGATGAGCGCGCTGTTGAGCGGTGTACGCAGCTCATGGCTCATATTGGCAAGAAATTCCGACTTCACCCGATTGGCCCGCGACAGCTCGTCCGAATGCACCGTCAGCTCACTCTGGGCGCGCTCAAGCCCGTCTTTCTGGGCTTGCAACTCTTCTGATTGGGTTTCGAGCTGGGTGTTGGTTTCCTCCAGTTCCGCCTGCTGCTCTTCCTGGCGCACGGCACTTTCCTGGAGCGCGCGGCTTTGCGCTTCGAGCTCTTCGTTAGAGGCGCGCAACTCTTCTTGCTGACTTTGCAGCACCTCACCCTGCAGCTGTGATTCTTCCAGCGCGAGCGCAAGCGTCTTGCGCAGTTGCGCCGTTCTCAGGGCAACGCCGATAGGCTCGGCGAGCATGCGAAGCCACTCCAGTTCATGCTCTGCGACGGTGTGAAAAAAGCCCAGTTCCATCACCGCGATGGCAACCCCGTCGGCGCTGGCCGGTGACAGCACCAGATGCCTCGCTTGGCCTGCTCCCAAGCCGGAAGACACCGGGAAATAGCCCGCAGGTACGTCGCTCACCAGCAGCACAGACCGGTCTTGCAAGACGCGTTCGGTCAGGCCACCCACGGGGCGAACGCTGTCGGCAGCATTTGAAGTGGCAGCCGGAAGTGCATAACCGCCGATCAGTCGAAGCGGCTGTTCTGTTTCGGAAACGTACACGGCACCCACTTGGGCGTTGAGATAGCGGGCGACGAAATCAACGATTTTTCCGCCCAGCGTATCGATGTCCTGCTCGCCCTGAAGCAAGTCGCCCAGCTGGTTCTGCCCGGTCCTCAGCCATGCCTGCACTTGCATGCGACGCATGTCCTGCGAAGACACCACCGCTGCAGCAGTGATCAGAAAGAGCAGAACCGCTGCCCCAGCCACGAGAACGAACATCGAATAGGCGGCGGCGCGCTCCCAGTCCTGCGTGAGGGTATCGGCTGCGGCGCGCTCATCAAGCAATATTTCCTCGATCACCTCGCGCAGGCGGTCCATCTGCTCCTTGCCCTGGCCCGTGCGAACCAACTCCAGTGCGGCAGCAGCTTTGCCGGAGCGTTGGAGCGCGATCGACTCCTGGATGCCGGCCAGCTTGTTGGCAATGAGACTGTCTACGGAATCGAGCCGCTGCAGCTTCACCATGTCGCCTGCCGCGAGCCGCCGCAGTTCTGCAAGCTGCCGCGGCAATGTGGTGAGGGCTGCGATGTGGGGCTCGAGGAAGCGATCGGAGCCCGTCAGTAGGAAACCACGCTGACCGAGCTCTGCGTCTTTGAGCGTGGACAAGGTTGACTCAACCTTGCGCATGATTTCGAGCGATTGCGCCATCAGCTTTGCGCTCACCGATCGCGCCTGCAGAGCCTGGTAAGAGACGGCCGTCATGGACAGTACGGCAACCAATGCGACCAGAAAGCCGATGAGTGTCTTGCGGGGTAAAGCACTGCCCCACTTGCCCATGGATTTGGTGCTGGGTCGCGCTTCTTGAATCATGGATCTCCTCTTTTGTTATCAAACGGCCATCGACTGGTGATTTACAGCGGAGAGGTATTTCGCACGGCTCTCCCAAAATAAAAGGAGATTCCGGCTTGCGCGCCCGCCAGATTTGGTGGGCTTCAGGGGTTACGAGAGCTTTCCGATTGTGGGGCAGAGGGGGGCTTGGTGAACGCATTACAACGGCGCAGAGTCGCCACACACCACTGCGACGTCGTCCGCCTAAGCGCCGCAGGGGCGGAGGCAGAGGCATCTGCAATGCTCTGGCGCAGCCCGGTTTTTATGCAGACGCAGTCGTTCACCAGGCCGCGTGCGGTCAACATCAACACAGGTGTCTGCTTGGCGCTGTGCAAGCCAGAGAGCATGGCAGAGGATAGGAAAATAAATGCACTTTTTTCTCCCAAAGGCCCTCCGCCGAGACTCTTGAATCCCCACTGGTGCGATCCTTGGGTTCGGCAGCGGCCTGTTGAGGGTCGATCGCAGCCCAAACGGGGTCATCCGTAGCGACCTTTTCCGGATATTCCCGGGCAATCGGACGCCAAACCTTCGCTCTGAGAAGCTCTGGCGCAGCCGAGCCCGCGGCTGGTCTTCGTTGACAACCAAGCGAGAAGAACCTCAGGCCGGTGATCGTGGCGTTGATCGTCACCGGGCCCGTACCGGCATCCACCAGGTGAAGTTGGAAGCGCCGCAGCTCTTCGATGGTGGCCGAGTCTGGCGAGCGGCCGAGGAAGGTGACCAGCTTGCGAACGGCGCGGCTGTAGCTGTCCTGGGTGTGCTGGGCCATTTTGCGCATGCGCAAGTCGTCGAGCATGCGTTGGCGCAACGGCGAGACGGTGGGAGTCGAAATGTCCATGGTCCCGCTCCTGTCGATGAACGAGGCAGATTGCCTCGATCAACAACATCGCAGATCCAGCGCTACAACGAACCGAAACTTTCCTCGCCGGAACGCCTACCGCGCGAACGGTTTAGTCCACCGACCCGTTGCAGTCGGCCACGATTTTCGGGATGGCCGACCGCTGTACCTTCAAAGCTGACATCGGCCGACATTCACTCGCGACGACGAAATCTTGGAAGCTGTTGTTCGATGAGCTTTGACGCCGCTGGGCGGACTCGCCGTCCGAACGATTGCTGATCGATGGTTCGAACTGGCGCAGCCGACCCACAGAAGATGGCCAATCGGTCAACCTGGCTCACGCATAGGCGTCGTATGGCTGCGACAAGGCACGCCGCGCAGTCTGCCTTCGAAGCGAGCGATGCCCAACTTCCTTGCCCGAAGCTACTTCAGTGCGCGAAGAAAGGCCAGAAAAGCACACTCGCTCGCGGCCAGTCCGGCCTTGCGTTTGGGCTGCGCTGCCTTCGACGCCAGTGGCGTGGTTTTGGTCGTCTTAAACAGCAGCGCCAGCACTTCAGGGTGAACATAAGACTTTCGGCACACCGCCACGGTGTTGCCAAGCATCTGTGCGACTTCTGCAATTAGCTGGTTGGCGACAGTGGCCGTGATCGCTTGCTGCGCCGCTTCGCCCAGATGCATGAACAACGCCAGCGCCGCGGCGCTTGCGTGCCAAGTGCGAAAGTCCTTTGCTGTGAATTCGCCGCCGCTGACCGCTTTTACATAGTCGTTCACGTCGGCAGACCCGACACTGTGCAGTTGACTGGCGTCGTCAAGGTACTTGAACAGCTCTTGCCCAGGCAGCGCCTGGCAACGGTGGACGATGCGCGCTACCCGCTTGTCTTTGAGCGCAACTTCATGCTCCACCCCGCTTTTGCCGCGAAACTTCAGGCGCAGCTTGTCGCCCGTCAGCGTTGCATGCCGCTTCTGCAACGTGGTCAGGCCATACGACTTGTTAGTGCGAGCGTATTCGTCGTTGCCCACCCGAAGCACCGTGGCGTCGAGCAGCCGCACCAGCGCCGCCGTCACAGCAGTGTGGTTGACAGCGGCACCGGCAGGCTGCGCCAGATCACGCGTGACTGCGGCGCGAATGCGTGGCAACGCAGCGCCGAATGCGACCATGCGGTCGAATTTGGTTTCGTCGCGAGCAGCCCGCCAGTCGGGGTGGTACAGATACTGTTTTCGGCCTCGCGCATCGCGTCCGGTAGCTTGCAGATGCCCTTGGGGCGACGGGCAAATCCAGACGTCGCGATAGGCGGGGGGAACTGCCAGCTTGGCCAGGCGTTCGCGTTCAGCCAGGCTAGATACGGCTTGCCCGTTGTCGTTGCGGTACGAGAAACCCTCGCCGCGCGCGCGCCGGCGAATACCTGGGGTGTCGTCACTGCTGTAGCGCAGTCCGGGCGGCATGGTGGGCATCGCGGGTACGTTGGTCAACCTTGCAAGAGCGGGACTTAAAAACAATCGGGGCCAGTTGCGCGCGGTTCGCGCCATCCTCCTACACGTCCTGCAGCGCTTCTGGCACTTTTTTACCCGGGCAGTGGCCGCCTGCGACCGTACCATTCATTTTTGCTTGCGCGCACCTCAGATCAAGCAATTGCGCTCGGTACCCACTCGCAGAAGAAGAAGGACGCCAGATGACTACCGCCAAGCCCGGCCTGTACGCCAACATCCGCGCGAAACAAGAGCGTATTGCGAACGGCAGCAAAGAGCGCATGCGAAAGCCCTCAGAGCCGGGTGGACCCAGCACCCAGGACTTTGAGAAGTCCAAGAAGACCGCCAAGTCTAAGAAAACTGCGAAATAGTGTTCACGCTCGGCTTTGAATACACGCGAAACGAGATTCATGCGCAACTCGGCGGAAGCATCGTGTCGTGCCTGCCCACCCGTCATGGCGCCATCGTGGCGGCTTGCCTGAGTAAAACATTCAGTCCTCAGGCGCCTGAGGTCGTTCTCTGTGGCCGAGGCGCACGCACAAGTCTTGTAAGTGCACAGTTTGCGCGTCTGGAAATCGCCATTCCCGTGTTCTTGAAGAGCGCATCAAGTCGGTGGCAGTACCGAGGTCAATTTTCAGTCGCTCAATCCTTTGGCTCAGGCCCTCAATTCGAAAGCTACATCGTTGGCTCCGGTCGTTCAATCGCCAACGTTTCCCACGTTGTCGTGCTCAAGCCGACCGAATAGGTGGCAGCAACGTCCGTCATTGCCTGCCGACTGCGGCGTCGCAATGTTTCAAGAACGTCCCCCGGGTGATTGACTGGCAATCCGGTTGTCAGGTCCGGCATCGGGCGTGTACCTGCGGTGCGGGGCCTGAGCCTGGAACCGGCGGGTGTGGCCTACAACGCCGCAGCCGGCGCGTATATCGATGACTTCCTGCGCACGAGTCACCGGCGCATCTTTGCATCCGGAGACGTGTGGCTGATGCGACAGTTCACGAACCCTGCCGAAGTCACCCCCGGCCCATTCGACGCTCACCACGCGACTGCTGACCCGGTGCCCCGAGATCTGCTTGCTCACTGCGAAAGACGACGATCGCCGTATCCATTTGGTACGTGCCGCACAACCCGAGGTGATCTTGATGGACATCGACCGGCCGTCAACACAGAGCGTCTGCACGCCGTGTTGCGGCACACGAATCTTCCACGGCATTTCAGTCAACGTGCCGCTTCACCCATGCGACGTACTTGTCCATCCAGTTCTGCAAGAACACTTTGTTGTCCGGGCCCAGTTCGCCGTCTGCATCGAAGAGACCGTCCTTGGTCTGAATGAAGGCTTCAGGTTGCCCCATCACCGGAACATCGAGGTAGGCCAGGATGTTGCGCAGGTGCTGCTGTGCGGTGGCGGTGCCGATGGCGCCCACGGACACGCCGATCACCCCGGCCGGCCTACCCGCCCACGCGTTTTTCCCGTAGGGGCGCGAGGCATGATCGATCGCGTTCTTCAGCACGCCAGGAATGGAGCGGTTGTATTCCGGGGTGACGAAGAGCAGGCCCTGCGCGGCAGCGATGTCGGTCTTCAGACGTTTGACCGGCGCTGCCTGGTCTGCGTCGTCGTCCTGGTTGTACGGCGGCAGATCGCCGATGGCGAGCTGCTTGAACGCGAAGTCGGCAGGTGCGAGCTTGACGATGGCATTCGCCAGCGTGCGATTGAAAGACTCGCGGCGCAGGCTGCCGACGATCACGGCGATGTGTTTGGTCTTCATGGTGGGTCAAACTCCAGGTTGCTTTGGGGTGGGTCTGCGACCGGCGAAAGATCCGGTACGGCGACTTTGATCGCGTCGTCGACCTGCTTCAACCAGACGAAGGTGAGTTGTGCACGCGCCTGAGCGGGGATGTCTTCGAGATCGCGCTCATTGCGCGCCGGCAACATCACGGTCGTGATGCCGGCGCGCAGCGCGGCGAGCACCTTTTCCTTCACGCCGCCGATCGGCAGCACCAGGCCACGCAGGCTGATCTCGCCGGTCATCGCCACGTCGCTGCGCACCGGTCGGCCGGTCAGCAGTGAGGTGAGCGCGACGTACATGGCCACGCCCGCGCTCGGGCCGTCCTTGGGCGTGGCCCCGGCAGGCACATGGATGTGGATGTCCGACTTCTCCAGCGCCTCGGGTGCGATTCCCAGTGCCGCGGCGTGCGCCTTGACCAGCGAGAGCGCCGCCTGCGCGCTTTCCTTCATCACCTCACCCAGCTGCCCGGTCAGGATCAGCCGGCCTGTGCCCGGCGAACGCGAGGCCTCGATGAACAGGATGTCGCCACCGACCGGCGTCCACGCCAAGCCCGTCGCCACGCCGGGGATGTCGCTGCCCATGGCCACATCGGCGTCAAACTTCGTCGGCCCGAGAATCGCGGCCAGGTCGGCCGCGTCGATCGCCACGTGCTGCACCTTGCCTTCGGCGATGCGCACCGCTGCGCTGCGAAACACACTGCCGATCTCGCGTTCGAGATTGCGCACGCCAGCCTCTCGCGTGTAGTCCTCGATGATCGCCGTCAGCGCCGCGTCGCTGATCTCGCAGCGCTGCGCATCCAGCCCGTTGGCCACCGACTGGCGTGAGACGAGGTAGCGGCGCGCGATCTGCAGCTTCTCCTGTGCCGTGTAACCCGGCAGCTGAATGATCTCCATGCGGTCGCGCAACGGGCCGGGAATCGTGTCCAGAACGTTCGCGGTACACAGGAACATCACACGCGACAGGTCGAACGGCACCGCGAGATAGGTGTCGCGGAAGGTGGCGTTCTGCTCCGGGTCGAGCACTTCGAGCAATGCCGATGCCGGGTCTCCGTGGAAGCCGCCGGCGCCGAGTTTGTCGACCTCGTCCAGCATCATCACGCTGTGGCTGGTGCCCACCTTGCGCAGGCTCTGGATGATATTGCCGGGCAGCGCGCCGACATAGGTGCGGCGGTGGCCGCGGATCTCCGCTTCGTCATGCACGCCGCCCAGACTGACGCGCACGAACTTGCGCCCGGTCGCCTTCGCGATGCTCTGACCGAGCGAGGTCTTGCCGACACCCGGCGGGCCGACGAAGCACAGGATCGGGCTGCGCCCCGAGGGGTTGAGCTTGCGCACCGCGAGGTATTCGAGGATGCGCTTCTTCACCTTCTCAAGCCCGAAGTGGTCCTGGTCGAGAACGCGCCTGGCTTCTGCAATGTCGATGGCGGGGTTGATGACGTGATCCATCGCGGGGTCGATGGCTGGGTCGAGCACAAGTCCGGGGACAGAGTCGACACCACCGGCCCACGGCAACTCGGTCAGCCATTCCAGGTAGGTGCGCACCATCGACGATTCGCCGGAAGCGTCGGACATCCGGGACAGGCGCTTGAGCTCCTTGCGTGCGACCTTGTCCACCTCGGCCGGCATGTGCGCATCGGTGATGGCTTTGTCGAGTTCGTCGATTTCTGCGGCCGACTCATCGCCTTCACCCAACTCTTTCTGGATCGTGCGCATCTGCTCGCGCAGCAGGTGCTTGCGGTTGAGATCGCCGATCGTCTCAGAGGTGCGCGCGGTGACGTCGCGCGAGACCTTGAGCACCTGGATGCGGCGCGCCAGCAGGTCGAGCAACTTGTCCAGTCGCGCCGTCAGGTCGAAGGTCTCGAGCAGGGCCTGCCTTTCCTCGATGGTGCTGTCCATCAGGCTGCCGATCAGATCCGCGAGCTGGGCTGGGTCGTCGATGCTGCGCAGCACTGCCGCCAGCTCCGGCGGCGCCTGCGGCAACAGCTGCAAGGTTTCCAGTGCGCTTTGTTTGAGTGCGCGCCCGCGGCCTTCAATTTCCGCATCGCCACCCGCGGGTTGAACGGCGGGCTCATCGATGTATTGCACGCGGGCCAACGCGAATGGATGGCTGGTCAAAAATTCCGTGACTCGAAACCGACGCAGCCCTCTCACGACCACCTGGTGCGCGCCGTCCGGGCCGGTGAGATAGCGCATCACGTCGGTACTCGTGCCGACCCAGTGAACGTCGTCCGGGCCTGGCTCGTCAACATCGGGTTTGCGCTGCAACAGCACGCCCAGCGGCCGCCCGAGGCGGACCGCTTCCTGCACCGCAGCCTGCGACTGCGGGCGACTGACGGTGATCGGGAAAATCGTTCCAGGAAACATCACGACGTTTTGCACCGGAAGGATGATCAACGCGTCTTCCGGGATCGGAAGCGGCGCCTCCCGTTGTGGCAGCGCGGCCGCGTCGGATGGCCGCGTGGCGAGCGCCGTGTTCGGGGCGATCGGCAACGAGCCCCCCTCGGTTGCTTGGGGCAGGGCGCTCACAACTCCACCCCTCGCTTGATCAGCCGCAAGATCAGGCATCCGTCAAGCAACTCCGGTGGGTCGAGTTCCAGGCGTCCTGCCGGAAGCAGGATGCGCCGTTCGAAAGTTCCATGCGGAATCTCCAGACGGCGGACCGAATGTCCTGGGCCTACCAGCGGCAGCGGCCGGGCCCCTCGCACGATGAGTACGCCGGGCTCGCTCAGAATTTGCATCCGCTCTGCGGTCACGCCAGGCATGGCGATGACAACGACGATCTCGCACTCGTCCTCAAAAACGTCTGCGGGCGGCTCCCACGCAGCGGGCATGTTCCTGGACGCCGTGGGGCGAAAAAACTGGCGCTGCAGTCTCTCGGCCTGCCCCGCGAGGTCGCAGGCCTGCGCCCACATCCAGACGGTCGGATCAGTTCTGCTCGACATCGTGCGCGCTCCGGTCACCTTTTCTCTTACGGTTCGAATGCGAGACATTCCGACCTCTAGACGAAGTGCGAAGTGACTCGAGCGACTCCGCCCTGCAGGCTGAGTGCATCGTCGCGAAGAGTCCGATCGAGACGGTCTTCGGGGCGGTGCTGAGAGCCTATGCGCCCCGGCGCAGCAATGAATATTCTGCGTTCCGCCAACTGATCATTAGCAATCATCGCGTGCTGGCCAGGGCCGAGTCTGTGCGCTGGCCAGCATAGAGATGGCGCGGCAGAGCCGCCCGCTGGCCCGCTACCGCGACACGACCCGCAGCATCGCTGCCCTAGAAAACAGGGTGCGGTGGTCCCTCCGGGCACCGGTATGAACGTGACCGATGGCATCGGATTGGCCTGCGCAGCCAGGGCTCCCACGGCGGCCATGTCGCTTGACACCGCGAAGCCAGCGTCCCTGCGCACCGTGCCGTACGTCGAAGGCAACCCGGCCAACCTGACGGTCGAGGGTGTGCGCCAACGTACAGACGTGAGCACGCGGCGCGCGCACCGTCGTTCCTCCTCCTAATCACGCTGGCGTCTGAGTACGCCCCGCCGTGCCACTGACCCAGGACACCCCATGACCTACCAAAGCATCAACCCCAACACCGGCAAGCTGCTCAAGAGCTTCGAGCACATGAACCCGGCTCAACTCGAAAAGTCGCTCGCCGACGCCGACAACTGCTTTCAGACCTGGCGCAAAAAGAGCTTCGCGGAGCGTGCGGTCATCGTCAACAAGGCGGCGGCGCTGATGCACGCCCATGTCGATGACTTCGCCAGGCTTGCCACGCAGGACATGGGCAAGCGCATCGATGAGGCGCGTGGCGAGGTGAAGTTCAGCGCCGACATCATGGCCTACTACGCCGAGCACGCCGAGTCCTTCCTGGCGCCGACAAAGCTGCATCCCAAGGCCGGGCAGGCGCACATGGAAAGTTCACCGCTGGGCGTGCTGTTCTGCGTCGAGCCCTGGAACTTCCCGTACTACCAGCTGGCACGCGTGGCCGGCCCGCAGTTGATGGCCGGCAACGTGCTCGTGGTCAAGCATGCGGCTTGCGTGCCGCAGTGCGCGGTCGCCTTCGAAAAGTTGCTGCTCGATGCCGGGGCACCCGTTGGCGCGTACACCAACTTGTTCGTCTCCTACGAACAGTCCGACCGCGTGATCGACGACCCGCGCATCAAGGGCGTGGCGCTGACCGGCAGCACGGCGGCAGGGCGCAAGGTCGCGGCCCGCGCTGGTCAGAACCTGAAGAAGTCCACCATGGAACTCGGCGGTACCGATGCTTTCATCGTGCTTGACGATGCCGATATGGACAAGACGATCCCGTGGGCGGTCTGGGGCCGCATGTACAACGCCGGCCAGACCTGCTGCGCGGCCAAGCGCTTCATCGTGGTGGAGGCCGTCGCCGACAAGTTCCTGGCGAAGTTCCGGACCGCGCTGGAAGCCTTGAAGCCGGGCGACCCGATGATTGAAGCCACCACGCAAGGCCCGCTGTCCACCGAAGCCGCGCTGGTGCAGTTGCTGGCGCAGGTGGACGCTGCCGTGAAGGGCGGCGCCAAGCTGCTGATGGGCGGCAAGCGCATCGACCGGCCGGGCTGGTTCATGCAGACGACGATCCTCACCGACATCAAGCCCGGCAACCCCGCATTCCGCGACGAGTTCTTCGGCCCGGTGGTTTCGTTCTTCCGCGTCAAGGACGAGGCCGCTGCCATTGCCCTGGCAAACGATTCCGACTTCGGCCTGGCTGGCTCGGTATGGACGAAGGACGAGGCCCGAGGCCATCGGGTCGCGAGCCAGGTCGATACCGGGATGATGTTCGTCAACAACATCGATTGGTCCGACGCCGACCTGCCTTTCGGCGGCATCAAGGGCTCGGGTTACGGACGCGAGCTGGGCGCCATGGGCATCCAGGAGTTCGTCAACAAGAA
>Ga0209591_10004943_pt1 | contig 14976 bp, 28 predicted proteins | sample MAT01_FD_187207 | JGI IMG/M metagenome (GOLD analysis project Ga0209591, IMG submission 187207) | Freshwater microbial communities from Lake Fryxell liftoff mats and glacier meltwater in Antarctica - MAT-01 (SPAdes) (version 2) | ecosystem: Environmental > Aquatic > Freshwater > Ice > Liftoff... | reverse complement strand
GCAAACTAAGTACTTCTGACCTTCGCCCATGATGACCATCATCATTTTGTCTGCTTTGTCTGCGTAGCTGTATGCGAGGGTTAGCGAGTTGAACTGAGTCATGGGGCTATGTCCTAAACTGTTTCTCTACTTCTCTATAATAGGGTATACACCGTAAAAATGCAATAGCTATTTTGAGATAGTTGCGGTTTCCTGCAAATGGCCTACCAGTTCAGGCACTACGCCCGTGAGTTTCGTGAACCGTTGTAGCACGACCTCGCAATAGTCGGGCGATAGCTCAAATCCGTAGACTGTGCGATCGCCGTTCATCTGTTGCGCGGCGATCAGCGTAGAACCGCTACCTAGAAAAGGTTCAAACAGAATAGCTATTGGGCTTGTTGAATTGCTAAGCATTTTCTCTATCAGCTCAATCGGCTTCATCGTTGGGTGTTCGGCGTTGCGAGAAGGCTTATCCACCTCAAAGACAGAATCTTGGCAATTATCTCCAAACCAATTATCGCTTCCCCTCCCTAGTCGTCCTTTGCCTCCTTTTGTATATCCAAACAGAATCGGCTCATGCCGATAGTGATAGTCGCTGTATCCTAATGCAAAGGTATTTTTCACCCATACCAACTCCTGCCTTAAATAGAACCGATCGGCAAAAGCGTCAAAAAAAACACCATGTAACGCACCCGCCGGGTGCGCTACATAGACAGGGCTACCAGGCTTAAGAGCGATTGATATAGCGAAAAAAGCATTAGAGATAAACACTGGCAAATCCTTCGACCCGTCGTTCTCGATCGTCAGAGCATCAGCAGTTTTCCCAGCGTAGCTCAGCCCATAGGGTGGATCAGTCCAACAAGCGTCTGCTAGGCGATCGCCCAACAACGCCCTAACATTGCCCTCATCGGTCGAATCACCACAACAGATCCGATGGCGTCCCAATTGCCAGATCTCACCCAGCTTTACACGGCTGGCGATTTTGCCCTCATCCGCATCATCTAGCAGATCAGAAACCGCCTGTTCGTCCTCCTCCGTTTCGCCGATTTCGGATGAGTCATCCTGTCCTAGCGCAAAATTGATCTCCTCCTCGGTAAACAGAGTCGCTGGTAAGCTTTGCCCCAACTCTGCCAAAACCTGCAAATCCACCGCAAACTGTTCGGGTGCAAGTTCGTAGTTTAGCTGTGCAGATCTGTTATCTGCGTGGGCGGCGACGATCGCAGCCGGAACTCTAGCGCTTTCCCAATCTGTTCGCCGGCTAACTACACCCACATCGCCCTCTACATCCACCTCGATCCACGCCATGGCTACCCCGTTAGCGACCGCGCTTTCGTAAGCATGGTTGCCATTAACGACCGTGCCATCGGCGGCTACGACTATGCCACGGTGCAGCCCTGAAAGTTGTATAGACTCGTCTAGTGCAGCCACCCCGCGAGGCTTGCCACGGTTGCTATTGCTAGGGTTGGGGGAGTAGGCTTCTGCGGATCTAGCCCTGATTGTGACAACCCGGCCATCGGGTAGTGTGATTGTCTGCTCTTGTGGGTTAGCGGATTTCATTGTGTCTCTCTATAGCACTCGATCAAAGCAATCAGGACGCGGCATGACTCAAGCGACATGACTTTCATTCGAAGCATGGCAGACGCGTAGGAACCGCGCCCCTGTTCGGCCATGGCGATCGCCATCCTAGGGATTACGTTTGGGTGGACGTTATCGGGGTCGTCACTTAGTAGCTCGTAAAACGCATCCTTTTGTAATGCGGTGACAAGTTGCAGCATCGCGCCCTCAAACATTGTGGTGTCTAGGTCTAGCCTCACACAGATCTGTTTTGCAGCATCGGCGCTGTAGTAGGCTAGGTAATAGTCAATCAGTCTTTGATTGCTCAGATCTGCAACCTCTGAGACACTGAGGACCTGCCATTCCTCCTGTCTCTTCGTCATCGTGTCACCCCCGCGCTAATCCACTCCTCTAGATCCTCCAATAGCTCAATACCTGTGGCGCGATATACCCCACTAATTTGGGGGATAACCTGCCGGGTGTAGCCGATCGCCCGTCCTAGCAACGCCTCCAACTGTTCGAGCCGTCCTAGCAGGATGGATTCAGAGTAACCAACAGATTGAGGGACTGCCGTAGCCCGAACGTCTGCACGAACGGGCGCGGGCGGTTGTGTGATTAGGTCGCTGATTGGGATTCGCTGGATGCCTTCATCCGAAGCGATCGTAACGGTGCCCGATGAGCGATCGCCGTCGATGACCGTGCCTGAGATTGTAGGTGTAGAAACTGAGTCGCCGATCGCTAGCAACAGGGATTCTTGGTTAGGATGAGCGCGCCACGATTGCAGCGTCCGAACATTTACCTGGTGGCCTGACTCTGCAACCGAAAGCGCCCGGTCAACGATACGCTGGTCAGCGGTGGCGAGTTGGTTGAAAGCTGCCTCAGTGATTGGCAGAATCTCAATTCCTTCGACATGGCCGAAGCGCTTGTAGAGGGCAATCAGCTTAGTGGCCGTCGCGGGGTCGATTCCCACGCAGACCTCTAGCCATGATTCGAACAAACGGGCATCCGTTGCCCATACCTGTTGCCGCATCTCTAGCAGCAATTTACCAGCGTTCAACGCCGCGACCCGGCCTGTTTTCATGCACCCTTGGATCAGCCGCGCGTCTTGCTGTGCCTTGTCCCTACAGGCTGCGGGTAGACTGGTATATTCAAAAATTTGCAGTTGCACCGAGGCAGTCATAAGCAATTCGCTTTCGCCCTATTTCAATATTTTGCTGCACTGTCTCAATGGATTGTCCCAACTCTAGCGCGATCGCCTCAACAGTCTTCTCCTCAATAAAGTGCCGAACGCAAGCCAGTATCACAAGCGCGGGTAGCCTTTGGAGCGCGGCGGTGACTGGGGAAAATGCCCCCACTGTTTCCGCCTCTAGTTGTGGCGCTTCGTCTGTACAGTCTAGGGCGATCGGGTTTTGGCGCGTCCGCTCTGCCGCGATTTGTTCCCAGCGCTCTAGCGGAATACCTAGACTCAGCGCAGCGTCAGACCGTGGGCGATTAATCCCTAAGCTGAGCCATTTGCGGTGTCTCGTTAGGACGCGCGAATAGATCGGCGCGTTAGTCTGATTGCGTTTACACCCCGTGTGGGGGTCGGGCGAGCGATCGCGGTGGTGACTGAGTTCGCCGTTGATTATCGGAATCGCATAACTCGAAAAGCTATAGCCCAAGCTAGGGTTAAACCGCTCCACGGCTTTGATCAAACCAACCCGCGCAATCTGCAACAGGTCGGGGTATGGGGTCGCCTGGATTTTGGCCGCTTTACTAGCTGCCTGAGTAGCAAGCCTGTCGTTAGCGACAATTATTTGATCGCGCAACTTGATAGACGGGGCGCTGTGATATTGCGCCAACAACGCCGTTATTTCGGCACCTCGAACCGTTAACGTTCTGGGCATAGGGCGGGGGTGGGACATGGTACACACCCTCAAATCTAGCACTACAGAGCGCAATCACCATAGGCACACTAGCGAAAACAAGGGCGGGGCTGTCGATGAATCCATCGAAGTGGGCTGTATATTTACTTGCGGGCGCATTGACGGCACCAATCCCGTTGCTGTGTTTTGAGCGTAACGATTCCGGGCAATGGCAACCGAACAGCGATCCGCCAACCGCCCTAATATTTGGTCTAGCAATGTTCGCTAGCGCGGCGTTGGGGATACAGATCCCTAGAGACGCGATCGCCCATGTCCTCCACCTCCCAAACCAAGCGCCCCCCAAAAATGAATGACACCGAATGCGACTCAGCAACCCCAAACCCGCGCCACGTAAGCACCCCAACCTCACCGCAGAGTTTACCGTTGATTGCAGGGTCGCCAGCGCTATTGTCAGATTTTCGGGATACAGCAGACGTGCCGCCGAAATACTACCATGCGATAGATCGCCTCATCCAGAGGCGATTGCGTACCTGCAAGATAGCGAAAACAGACTCCCCCGCAAAAAGCTGATCACAGATCTGTTCTTAGGCAACGTGAATCACTGCGTGTTGTTTGAGGCAAAACTACACAACCCAGACCGCAGCGTGACACTGATCAAAATGCCATTGTCGATAGTCCTAGAGGGTTACAAAAGCGAGGCCGTACTGAGGGCGATGGTCAAGTTTTGCGCTTGGCAGGCGTTAGAGATCAAGCCGGGTGAGGTGCTGTTTCGCGATGATATTTTGAGCATCCTTGAGGAGGATGTGCTGAAAACGCAGACCCTTCACGCCCGGATCTATTGGATGTCCGCCCTACTGGCAAAGTATGCCAATATTTGCAAGATCCGGTAGGCTCAACCCTCAATCTTGAGGCTTAGGTGCAGGATCACTGAGTCTTCATAGCTGCCGTGTGCGATCGCGTCTAACTCGCTGACAGCCTCATCTAGCCCATCCCTCAGTACGGGACACTCTGGCTCTTCGTCTAGCAACCGCTCCACGTATAGCTTTTGGCCTGTCCAGTACTCTAAAGGTGTTCTCATTTGTCTTCTCCTTTAATACGTGAGCAGCCAATCTAGCAACTCATTCACCTCATCCGCCCGAAACGTTCCTTCTTCCTCTAGGCTGTCCGAACACTTCAAAAACTCTAGCGGGCTGTCCATCGCGGCTGGCACAATGAGTTGCAATTGATTGTGGGTAAATCTGCGACCAGCCCAGTCAAACAGGATCGCTCCATAACAGGGCGCTATGAATGGCGCAATCTGTGCCCCGTTGAGCCGTTTTACTAGGGAGTAGTGGCAGATTTTTAGGTACAGATTGGACGCTCTACGACAATGCGGCAGCAAAAACCGGGGCGCGCCGTACCCATCCCAGTTATCTCCTAGGGTTGGGAGGACGGCTAATCGTTGCAAGGGGTCGATATTGGTTGCCCAGTCAAATGCCATAATTTTAATATTGGTCGCTGTTTCTATATTTGCAACTCAGATCGCTGAGTTGCAAATATAGCGTATATTTTCAAACTGGCTTGTTTACGTCCCAGTGCGGTGGAGGATTGATATATTTCGTGGTTCCATCCCAGCGGATCGTAATATTCCATCCCTCCTCACCATTGACACGGCTAGGGCAATGTTCAACATTGATGCCGTCTTTCCTGAGTGCAAACTCGTACTTTTTGGGGTCGTTCGACCCGCAGGAGTCCATAAACAGAGCAAGGCTAATGGCGTAATGGTGGCTCCTTTTTAGGAAAAACACTCTAACGGCTGTAAAGAGTTTGATCATGGTGCAAGCCTCGCTTTCCCTAATCTATTTTGCTTATACCACTCTGCGATCGCAGGCACCCAATCCTCAAAATGCGGCCATAGCAATTCGCATAGCTGTTGACATTCTAACTGCGCGTCAGCTTTGGATCGCAGGTCAAACAGATGCATCAATGATCGCACATTTGCAGACATCACCCAGCTTTGGCGCACGTCGAACGGCAAACCGCCCCGCGCATGTTCTTCGGAATAGCCATCCTCTAGGCTTTTTGCATAGCGGATCGCCGATAGTAGCGCCCAATTGAGATCGTCCGCCCGCTCTACCGCTGTGTACTCATACCGCTTACCTTGGCGGTCGGTGTACGTTCCCACGGGGCGCAAATACACAAAGCGTTCAGGGTCTAATTCACCCTTTGCCACGCTGATAATGCGATTGCTGGTGTATCGGAACGACTGAACCGAAAATGACAGAATGCGGTGGGTGCGCATTTGCTGCATGACGCAATGGGGGAGGTCGATCACGTTGAAGGAAATCTGAGGAGCTTCCAACGGGGAATAGTGCCCGCGGTTGCCTTTCAGCAGGTGCTTCACGACATATTCCCCGGCGTTCGCTTCGGTGGGGCGATCGCAGTCCACCGCGGGCTGATCAGATACGCACTGATGAGCCGCTAACCAAGCTAATTGCTGAGGGTAGGGGGTGCGGGCGATTGTCTCAACCCGAAACAGGGGATCGATGATTGGTGTCATGGTTTTTTAGTTCTGCCAGCATTGAGGGTAGAGCCATTTCCACAGCTAGGACGATCGCCGTACTGCGAGGGATGCCCGCCGCCCGTGCGTAGTCTTCCAAGAGTGCTTTTAGGGAGGCGGGCATTGATACCCCTATCCCTACGGAGGGATCAGCCGATCTAATCCCCCTGCCGCCTTTGCTTTTACTCACCGTCTTCTGCCTCTTCTTTTGCCTCGGCTTCCCAATCAGCGATTTCTGTTTTCAGCCATGCGATCGCTTCGTCGCGATCGCACATGCCATCGACAGATTCTTCACTCCCACAACCTTCGTCATCGATGATTTGCTCAGCCGTTCCGCCTTGCTCCCATCGGAACTTAAGTTCGGATAGGATTGGCTCAAACCACTCGCAAGCGTCCCAGTAATAGGCTAGATCCTGCGCAAAATGGCCATTGCGGGTTGCCTCTAGCAATTGAAGTGCCTCATCTGGCCATACACCGATATGGCTGCGCCCTGTCCATTCTGTGCCCTCGTACAAATCCAAGATTGAAACTAACGTGTCTAGTAGTTCAAAAAGGCATCTTTTGACAGACGCAGGGATAGCGCCCTCTTGAACCGTCAAGATACGGCAATCAATTCCGTGGTAGGCAGAGATTGGGATAGCTCCGCGCTCTGAGAAGGTGTAGAGCCGCCCCGCTTCTGGGTCGAGGTAAATATCAGTAGGACAGTTATCGCTAAACTCTTCCGCAAGAATAGCCTCGATTGAGTCGCGGAGTGTTTCGGTCGCCGTCATTTGTTCTAGCATTTTTGATTCCCTTGGTTGGATTGGCTTTTGTCTCAACACAATGAATATAACAGCTTAACCAAAGTATTGCAAGGGTTTAGCCAAAGATCTTTAGGCTTGCTTTTCACCGCCCTCCTGAACTAGCCCGTCGTTTGCCAGAAGATAGGCGTGGAGCAGGCTACCACGGATCGCCAGCCACGGAAGTGAATCGTCAGAGGTACTGATCATGCGTTGGCAGGCGATTAACAGGATCGCCGTTAGCGCCGGGGCTGTTTTGGCGTTCAACTCGGCGAAGACCGCAGGGTATAGGGCGATCGCGGCAGCTAGGTTTCGCTCTACTGCCGCTGTGTCAGCGATTCCCGGCGATCCTGCAATTAGGCGGGCGGTTGGGCGAGTGTGGTCGTGGTTGGGGTTGTTGGTCATTTTTGTTTTAATTGGATCTGTGCAGGCTTAGGATTTTATTCATCGCAGCCAAGTCTTTTCAGCGCCGTCTCAACAGCAGCTAAAGCGGCGGCTTTGTTAAAGTCCGCTCGCCAGGTTCGGATGTCACGGCGCTCCTTCTTCAATCTTCGACACTGCCGATCGCGGTTGTCAGGATTCCGACGAAGCCCCCAAAAAAATCTCAGCATCAAAAAACCTCACAAAAAAAACAGTGTTGCCGTAGAAGTCTGGATGGCATTTTAGTTGGCTGCTTTAGCTTTGTCTAACAGCCGATCCGCTTCGTCCTGCAAGAGATGCCAAGCCTTCTTACCCCGCTCAGCATCAGCAAGGGCATGATGCTTTAGATCCTTGTAGACTGGCAACGGAGGATTGCCCAGATCTATCCACAATTGTTTGATAGATCTGAAGACCATTGGATCGTCAGGCGTAAGACCCTCCAACGATCCAATCAACTGGCGAAAAGCAGCGCAAGAGCTTTCAGTTTCATAGAACCTCCAGAACTCTGGTATTCCATGAGTCTGGGGGTCACAAAAATCCCGAACTTTGCGGGCGATCTCGTCGTAACGCAGCAGCCCACCGACCACGCCATCCCGAATCCACGGATTGAATTGAAGCCTATCCTTATCTATCTGTCTTGACCAGAGCTTGGAAACTACGTTTTTGGCTACCCACTCGCCTGCTTTGGACAAATCAGCGCCCGCGTTTTCGGCGTAGAGCTTTCGGCCATCCTCAGCGACAATCCCGATGGCGATAGTGGAACCGTCTTCAATACATTTGCAGTCGAAAAAATACCGCATTGCTCCTACCTTTGTAAGTGGATCTACTACTTAAGCGCATGGGCAACATTAATCCTCAATCGCATAAAGAGCCATACCAGCCAGCAGCGCTAAGCCAACGGTTATCCAAACAGATCCCACTGTGAAATAGGCTAGGGCGATCGCCAGTAGGAGGAGTAGGATGATGGCGATCGCCCGTCTTACGGTTTGCTTGTGCATAGATTTACCTTGCCTCAGTCACGCGATACAATAGATTCATTGTATGCCAATTGTACGCCAAATGCAAAGACAAACAAAACGACTACAAATCAGAATGTCTCCCTCCGATTACGCAAAACTTGAGTACTTAGCCAGCGTGCGAGAGGTCAGCATGGCTCAAGTGCTCAGGGACTACGTTAGACGCTTGCCCAACCCGCCCCCGGACAGCCAAGCCTAGCCCGATGCACTCCCCACCGTTTAGGCGACTGGGGAGTTTTTTTGTCTATCCACCACCCCAGCGATCGCCCTCTGAATAGCCGCCCGTACCCGCCTAAAAACAGTGAGCGGATCGCCCCTTCCATCCACGCGCTGAATACGACGGTCAAAGCGCGATAGCGATTGGAACCCGGCATAAACCAGCGAGTGAAAGGATCTATCCTCAGCGTCTAGCCTGTTAGCCTGACCCCTCGCCTCAACCCTCGCTAGGGCATCATCCACAGGCAGATCTAGCCAGAGCGTCAAATCGGGTCTAGGGGCGGCGGTGATCCGGTTCACCTCAAACACAACACCAGCGCCCAAGCCCCTTGCCAACCCCTGATAAACAAGGGTGGAGTCTGTATAGCGATCGCACACCACGATCGCGCCACTAGCCAACGCCGGGGCGATTATCTCCTCAACATGTTGGGCACGGGCGGCGGCAAACAGTAGTAATTCTGCTCGGTGGCCTATCTGTGCCCCGTGAAGGCCACCCAAAATCGTGTTACGTATATTCTCACCTAATGGAGTCCCACCCGGCTCCGTGGTGGCAATGACCGCAGAGTATGGCAACGATGGGGGATGTTCTGGTAGGTCTATCTGCGATCGCAGCCAGTTTTGGGCTAGTTTGGCTTGTGTGGTTTTGCCGCAGCCCTCGCCGCCCTCAAAGGTGATCAAAAGTCCATTCATGGGTTTGGCTTTGAGTGTTGGGAGATCCATCGAAGTTCTAACGAGATTCTGTCAAGACAAACCAGGTGGTATTGCAGGTTTGGCCATTCTGGGAAGGATTTGGGATCGCCCGCAATCAACTTGGTGCAATAGGCGCAATTGGTGTTCATGGGTTCCGTAGGTTTTTGAACTGGGTGAAAGCGCCGTCAAAAAGCAATTTGACAGTACCAGTCGGGCCGTTGCGGTTTTTGGTGACGATCGCTTCTGCAATCCCTCTGTCGGGCGTATCTGGGTTGTAGATTTCATCGCGGTAGAGCATCACGATCAAGTCTGCATCCTGCTCAATCCCCCCAGAATCCCTCAGGTCGCTACTGATTGGCCTTTTGTTCTGCCGTGCCTCTGACCCCCGATTTAGTTGGCTCAATAGGTCGATCGTGGTGCCAAGTTCCCTAGCCAGATTCTTCGCCCGCCGGGTCGTAACGCTCAACAATTGCGCTAAGTTCCCATCGTCATGACCCCCCATGATTTGCAGATAGTCAATCACGATTAGCGCCGGGGTGCCAACGGTAGCCGCTAGGTGCCTAGACTTAGTGGCGATCTCCCCAATCGTTATGCCGGGTGTGTCGTCAACGTAGATCGGCAGTCCTGCTAGTTTTACAATCCCGTGACTGAGCAAGTTCCACGTATGGGCATCTCGTGGGCGATCGCCATCAATTATCCTGCCCGGTACTCGTGATTCCTGTGCCCACACACGATCAAAAACCTCAGCGGACGACATCTCCATCGAAAAGATAAAAACGGGTGCGCCGTGGGTTTCTGCAATCTCTCGAGCGCGGCAGACAGCTAGCGCCGATTTACCCATACCAGGCCGTCCTGCCGTGATCCACAACTTACCGGGCTGAACTCCCCCACGGGTCAAGTTGTCGAGGTCGTGGTAGCCAGTGGATAGCGCTGTGGGCGTTGTTTGCTTGTCTAGCTCCTCACAGTGTTCGACACGCTCAATTGCGATCTGTTCGAACGATCGCAGATCCGACTTGCCAGAGTGCAGGAGTAGCGAATAGACTGCCGCCTCGGCCTTTTGGCTAATCTCTGACCAAGATCCGGGGTCACTCTGCCCTAGATCCTTGAGATCCTGACCAATCGCGATCAAGCGACGCCTCAGCCATTTGTCAACGATTAGCTCAGCGTAGTAATCAGCGTTTAGCGCCGATACGGCCTCATCCAAAAACCTCGCCATTCCGGCCTGTCCACCGACTACCTCAAGCTTTTTTGCCGTGTGCAGCCAATTGCAGACGGACGATAGATCCGTAGGGTTGCCCTGGTCGTGCAGGGTGGCGATCGCCCGATAGATCAGCCCGTGCGCCCCATTGTAAAAATGCTCAGGCCTGATGACATCCCGAACACGGGCGATCGCATTGGGGTCTAGGAGCAGACCGCCGATCAGCGCAATCTCAACCTCGATACTTTGTGGCTGCGTGGCTTCTTCGTCCGCTGGTCGTCTGGGGAATCTGTGGTTTTCAGCAAGCATGATCTGGCTCTCCTACTAGGGTCTTGAGGTAATCGAGGTATTGGGCGGCTTGGGCAGTTGTCAGGTCTGCGACGGTTGATTTACCGGTTTTCTGAAACCAGTCATCAGGTAACACACCATTCATTTTTAGGCGGGTCAGTTCCCGGACAATTGCGGTCGTAACGTTGCCCTCAGAGGTTTCTTCAGTGCCTAGAGCCTCTTGAGCCATTAGGGTTAGCCAACCAAAGTCACCTCCACGGATCTTGTTTCCTATGCACCGCTTAACGTCTGCCGATCCGTTTGGCAGTTTGTATTTTGTCAGGTGATTGCTCACAACCGCTAGCATCCGATCATCAAAATCGGTGTAGCCAGAGCCAGTCATTATCCAAGCCAAGCCATGCTCTAGTAGCTCTGGGTATCGCAGTTTTGGGGAGGCTGCTCTAGCAGTCCAGCTTGAGGTCATCTTGGCCGCTGATCCTGATCCTCTCCCGACTGTTTTTTCCTGAGAGAGAGAATCTTGATTTTCTTGATTTTCTGTTTTTTCTCTTTCTTTCTTTCTCTCTAAATCTTGATTATCTAGATCCGGATCTAGATCCGGATCTAGATCTAATTCTTGATCTAGATCTAGATCTAGATCTGAGAGGGGGACAATTGGCATTTGTCCCCTTGTCCCCTTTTTGTCCCCTGGGGACAAGGCCGTTGTCCCCTGGGGACAAGGTGGGGACAACGTGGGGACAGATGCCCTTTTTTCACGCTGTTTCTGTTTCTTCGTCGTGGCTTTTAATCGCTGAACGGTATAAGCGTCACCCCTTTCGGCGATCGCTTGGCAATAAACCTTATTTTGACCCTGCCACATTTGAGGATCAATCAGGCCAAGATCTGAAAATGTATCCAATACCCGGTTCAATATTCTGTGGTCTGACAGTTTTAGGTCGTCCGCTAGACCTTCCAACCAAAGATCATCGGCAAGAATCTGGAAGTCTCCTTCAGCTTGGTAGAGTTGTTCTAAGACAGCCCACCAGATTGCTAAGCCCGTTACCCCGTGGATGCGGATCACTTTGCGGATCTTGGGATTTCTGAGCGTGTTCGTGTCGTGCTTAAACCAAAGCATTGATCGCCCCCTCATCTTGTGCTGTGTGGCGTAGGGCGTTTTGGACGGCACCCACGCAAAAACTATAGACCTGTGTTCGGTCTAGTGTTGGCCGTTGCGTTCTAGCGATAAAACCCAGCGCTTCTAGCGATTTGAGGTGGGTTCTGATAGACTTTTCTGAGCATAGCCCTAGCAGCGCGGCCTCAAACTCCTTTACAGTCCGTGCACCGACTTCGATCCGATCTGGGTTAGACTGGTCTGAACGATTTTCGATCGCCTCGTTAGCCCAATACTCAAACAGACTGAGGATTGCGGCGGCGGCGAACTTACCTGTAATTTGTTGATAGTCCTGCAAAACCACGGCGATACGATTACCGAGGGGATGAAAAATACAAGATTGTTCCACGCTATAAAACCTGTTTGTTTACTACCTAGGCAGTCGTTGAAACTGCCTTTTTTTTGTCTTGAAATATCTTACCTCGATCGCCAGTCCAGATACCTCGCAATTACATCGCAGTGGCAAGCCCTCGGAGAACACCAGCACAGCAGCACAGGATCGTGTGCCGCCTCTAGGGTAGCCAGCGACTCTAGGAACTTTGCGCGTGTTGGCAAACGGGCTGTGCTAGCGATCGCCAACCCCATGGCCTCACTGACAGCCCGCGCCGCCGCTAGAGGCTCCTCACCCTGTAGAATCCGCCACAGGTAGCGCCGAAACCCCTCGATGACCTGATGGCGGTCCGCCTCTGTCCTCATTGCGAACGGGTTGCCCAGCGCCGAATGCCGATCGCACCGATAGCCTAGGCCACTGCTTTTTAGGTGCCCGATCGTGGCAGTCATTCGCAATCTTCCTCATCTTCCTCAAGGCCATCGAACATAGGATCATCAAAATCAAAATCTGGGGCGGATTCTACGAAGTCCTCAAAATCCTCGTAGACATCGCCCCACCCCTCTAGATTGTCGGGATGGTATAACCCATCCGCCCGGGCAAGCCGCATGAGGATGTTTGGCCGCCCAATCTGTTCCAACACCATCAGCGCCCCTACGCAATGGCGTTCGGCGCTGTCTGGCAAGGGAGCGCCGGAAGGGGCGAACTTAGTCTTGTGGCATGGGAAGTTATGGAAATCATTGCTGAGAGATTCAGCGATTCCCGATCTCCGCTCCGCACCGAGGGGAAACTCTACAGATCGCCGGAAGGGGCAATTTCCACAAGGCTTTGTGCATTTAGGATTGATCATGGCGATCGCCCGAAACTTTACTCCTAAACTCCAAGATCCCGGCCTTTACTTTTTGAGCATCGAACAGAACGATACAGGTTCCGTAATTGGTTTTACCCAGCGCACGGCCTGCCATGTTGTCGAGCAAAACGAGGGTCGGCTCAACTAGCTCTACCTTTAGCGATGGCTTCCCCGGCAGTCGTGGAAGATCGTCGTCTGCCCATCGGTCGATCGCCGCATCCGTTAGCCTTTCGAGTTGACCTAGCGTCATGTTCATGTGCGATCGCCCCCATTTACTTCGTCTGCGTCATACAGGTCTGCAGGGTCGCACCCGAACAGGTCACACAGCTTTGCGACCCTGACAAACATCTTGAGGCCTTCCCTTCCCTTCTCCCAATTGCGAACCGTGGAAACATCCATATCCAACGCCGCCGCAACTTGGCGCTGAGTCATGTTTTTGTCCTTCCGAAGCTGGGCGATGTTAGACACGAATCCTCCCTTTGTTTGGCTTATAACAACAGGATAGCACTAATACTATCCTGTTAGCAAGTTGACAGCGGTAAGAAGTTAGCATATGATAGTTAAAGCAAAGGGCGACCGCATCCAAAGAAACGATCGCCCGCCAAATTAACCCCTGTAGGAAAACCCATTATGACAGACTCTCAGTTAAACGCATTACCAAACAATCCCACCCGCCGCCGCGTCAGTGTGGCGATCGCCCTCGGGGTAGTGTTGGCCGTGATGGCTTACAGCCCCGCTAGCGCTAACCAGACTGGCTACGAGCCTCCTGTTGATGGCGGGCCAGCGAGGACGCAAGGATCGGGCACTCGGTAGGGTTGGGCGATCGCTTCTCTTGGGGGGCGATCGCATTCCGGCTCATTCAACAAGTAAAACAAGGTAGCTAAAATGGCAAGCGAATTGGCAAAGGCGATAGCAGGCACAAATACAGTCAGGTTTTGTCACACTATCCCAGTGACTTGGATGCCTAAATTATTGGGTTCGAGCTTGGTCGTAACCTTGGTTCCGGCTGAATTTGTAAATGAATTGTTGGCGGCGGTTCTCCCGATGGAGCCGATCTCCCATCTGCAGGTCGCTTCTTTGGCTGAAGAGGCGAACGCAGATCTAGGCACAAGCCTGCAATCGTCTTCGGCTTTCAACCCTCCCCCCTCCGATTGTCCCGACTTGTTGATACTGGTATCTATTGATCGCCAATCAGAAGGCATTCAATATCATTTCGTCTGGGACGGTACTGAAGCCCTTAAGGACGCTGAATACCAGTGCCTTTCCACAAAGTAAAGGCACTGGTAGACGCGCAGGGCATCAGCTAACGCCCCGCCCAAAAAAGCGCTGGCCTGCACGGTTCACAACCCGCAGGCCAGCGCTTTTTGCTGCTGCCGCTATTCTTCGCCCACCATTGGCCGATAGCCCAGCCGCTTCTTCCACCGCTCAAGTTGTTCTGTCTTTGCGCCCTCCTTCGCCGTCCATGTAGCTGGTTGCCAAGTGATTGTGATAGGCGGCTCCGTGCATTTCAGCTTGGCAATTGGGGTGGGCTTGTTTTGCTCGTCAATATATCTATTGACGAGCGCCGCCGCTTCGGGGTCACTCACGAGGGTAGCGTGGGTTGTGCCCAACCGCTTGGCGATCGCCCGCTGTGAGATGGTGGTTTGCGTTGCCTTGTATAGTTCGCAGACCCTTTCAACCTGCTCTATCTTGACGGTCTTCTCCCACTTTCGGCGTGGTTGCTTGTGTGCGATCTGCGGGTCTTTTGGGTTATCGTTGTTGTGCTTCATGTTTTGTTTCCCTTATTGGCAGCCGAAAGGCTGCTTTTTTGTGTTTACTCTTGAGACGGCTGAAATTTGACCCCCAGCGCATCCTCTAACCTTGTCAGCACACTCTCTGAGATCGCCCCGTCACGGTTGCCCGCCCGCAGCTTAGTTAGATAGCTCTCAGATAAGCCCGTGAGGCGGCGAAGTTCCTTGAGGTTCCCGTAAGCCTTGATCTGTAGTCGTAGCCATTCCTTTAGTCCGGGGGCATGGCGCGAATAGGCAATATCCATGAAACTCCTTAGTAACTGAAAACAGAATAACCCAACTCTCTTGACAATGCAACAATAAGAGTGCAATACTGT
>Ga0209591_10004941_pt1 | contig 14979 bp, 8 predicted proteins | sample MAT01_FD_187207 | JGI IMG/M metagenome (GOLD analysis project Ga0209591, IMG submission 187207) | Freshwater microbial communities from Lake Fryxell liftoff mats and glacier meltwater in Antarctica - MAT-01 (SPAdes) (version 2) | ecosystem: Environmental > Aquatic > Freshwater > Ice > Liftoff... | reverse complement strand
TACTTATGAAATCTCCGGATCAGATATCACCAGTACCAAGTTTACAGCAGTAGCTCGAGATGTTAGCTCTCTCAAAAGCTTTGCTGGTGGTGTCATCATTCTCACAAGTGGACAAACGTCTGCGGCTGCTTGTCAAACAACTGGAGTTTCTGGTACTGCTCCTACAGTTACGCTAGATCTTACTGCTGGTGCAAGCTGTGGTGGTGCTGCTAATGATATGAAATAGAGTTTAATACTTTATATTTATAAATGCTAGATGCACTTCAATTCATCTAGCATTTTTTTTGATATAATTTCTTCACATAACTTAAGTATTAACAGGTGTTAATACTTAAGTTAATTTGGATTTTGAAGCTTACTTAAAATCAGTTTTAATCTCACTTGGCAATAAATTTAAAAACAAGTTCAAGGTTTTCAATCATGACCACCCAGTTAGATAATCAAATTTCTTCAATCCCAAGTTTGTTAACTATTCAACAATATGAACAAAATATTACTGAAAATACCAGGGAAGTTTATAATTATTGGTATTTAGGATTAGCCTTATTATTAGAGGGAAGAGAAGAAGAAGCGCAGATTACTTGGATGACTCCATTTCTCGAATCTGGAGAACAAGAGTCAGAACAATCGCTGCAACAACTAACGGAAATTTTATTAAATGCTGCTCAACAACAAGAAGCCAATTCTAACTATCAAATAGCTTGGGTAGTTCGTCAACACATTAGAGAATTTGTTCCTGATGATATTAATAATCTTTTAAAAATAACTGAACTAAACATTGACTTAAAGATTCATGATCAGGAAACCAATATTAATCAATTAATTGAAACTATATCTCAACTAACAGAAACCCCTGTTTTTGATGAAAATTTATTAGTTAAAGTGATTGAAAAGTTAGTTCATCCTGACCCGGTTAGTCCACCTCCTTTTATAGATAAACTGGTGGAAGCATTTATACCTTATTTATTAACTTCTGAAACTATTATTAAATTATTGACAGAGAAAGCTGATGCCTATCATTATTTTTTTTACCAGCATATGGCAATTTGTTTTGCAAAAATTGCGCTCCGGCTAGAACCTAATAATTTAGAATGTATTAGAAAAATTATTTCTCCCCTGCAAAGACTAGGACTAGATTATACTAAAGAGTCTATTTATTGGGCAAATAAATATTTAGAAATTTCTCAAGAACCCATTGATCAAATAGTCGGCAATCAATTTTTACTGGAAGCATTATTAACTTCTTGTGATAGTTGGGAAAAAACAGTTCAAACTTACCAAAAATATAAACTGTTCTTATCTAATCTTGTCATCAGCCAAATAGAAAGCGAAAGTTTAGTGCAAATTTTAGCTATTGGGGCTTTTTTACTATATATGGAAGATAATCCCCAGGAAAATAGATTAATTCGCAATAGAATAGCTGCTTTATGTCAAGAACTGATATCGAAAAAGTTTCCTGAATATATCAGCACTTATCAACAACGTTTTCTCTCACCTCGTCCTTCTTTGAGTGAGCGTCCCCTAAGAATAGGCTATTTATCAGGATGTTTTCGTACTCATTCTGTCGGTTTTTTGGCTTGGTGGTTATTAAAATATCATAATCGGCAACAATTTGATATTTATTTATATTCTTTAGGCGAGGTTTCTGAAGATCCACAACAACAAGCTTATAAAAACGAATTTGGTGATCATTTTTATCAAGGATATCTTCCGATAGTGACAGTTGCAGATCAAATTAACCAAGATAAAATAGATATTTTAGTTGATTTAGATAGTTTAACTTCCTATGGAAATTGCGCTATTGTCGCCCTGAAACCGGCACCGATTCAAGTTACTTGGTTAGGGTATGATGCGACTGGTTTCCCAAACGTTGATTATTTTATTGCTGATAACTACGTATTACCAGAATCAGCACAAGATTATTATAGTGAAAAGATTTGGCGACTCCCTCAAAATTATATTGGTATTGATGGCTTTACTGTAGGAACACCAACTATCAGCAGAGAATCTTTAAATATTCCTGATGATGGGATTATTTATTTTAGTTCCCAAACCGCAGTAAAACGTAATCTCCATAATATCCGGTTACAAATGCAGATTATTAAAGAAGTCCCTAATAGTTATTTTCTACTTAAAAGTCATCGATCTAACCATCAAGATTTAAAAAACTTTATTGCGCCAATTGCTGAAGCAGAAGGGGTTGATTTAGAATGCTTAAGGTTTCTACCTTCTGCACCTACAGACATGGAACATCGTGCCAATTTAGCCATTGCTGATGTTGTCTTAGATACCTATCCCTACAATGGTGCAACCACAACCCTAGAAACATTATGGATGGGTATCCCCATAGTCACCAGAGTAGGAGAACAATTTGCAGCGCGTAACAGCTACACAATGATGATGAATGTAGGAGTTACAGAAGGTTTAGCTTGGAGTGATGAAGAGTATGTAGAGTGGGGTGTGAGGTTGGGTAAAGATGAGAAATTAAGACAAACAATTTCTTGGAAACTGCGACAGTCAAGACAAACTTCACCTCTATGGAATGGTAAGAAATTTGCCCAGGAAATGGAAAAAGCTTATCAGCAAATGTGGCAAAAGTATATTGAGGAAAAATAAGTTCATAGTCAGGACTTCAGCACTCTCTCCGAGACGCTAGGCGAACAAAGTAGGGCTAAAGCCGCTCTCTACGAGACGCTACGCGAACACTACAAACCTTTAATTATTTACGCCGTCCTACTTATAGGACTCGTATTTGATTTTTGAAAAAAATCAGTACACCCCGAAAAGGCTTCTTCCCTACTCCCTATTCTCTGCCTATCGCGCTTGCGCTGCGCTTCTCTGCGAGACGCTTCTCTACGAGAGGCTTCTCTTTCAGAGACGCTAACGCGAACGCGAACGCGCACCACACAAATAATTTCAAAAATCAAATAGGATTCCTATATGAGGTGTTTGCTTATGTTGTATGGCCGCCTTAAGAGGTAATATAAAAATAAGAAATACAATTGTGGATAAATATGTCTGCTAAAGATGTCTTTCATGAAGTTGTCAAAAAAGCTTTACAGAAGGATGGTTGGCAGATTACTCATGACCCCCTCTCAATTAGCGTGGGTGGTGTGAATGTATCTATTGATTTAGCTGCTGAAAAACTCATTGCGGCAGAACGAGAAGGAGAAAAAATTGCTGTTGAAGTTAAAAGTTTTTTGGAGAAATCATCTGCGATCTCAGAATTTCATACAGCATTGGGACAGTTTATCAACTATAGAGGCGCATTAAGGCGACGACAGCCAGAGCGTGTTTTGTATTTAGCAGTACCTTTGACAACTTATAAAACATTTTTTCAACTTGATTTTCCGCAAGCCATGATTGAAGAGAATAAAGTCAAAATGATTATTTATGATGTAGAGCAAGAGGTAATTTTCAAATGGATAAACTAGCCCACTATCGCCAAATTGTGCAACAGATATTACAGGAGTATAGTGAGCAAAAACCCACTGATGGTAATATAGATGTTGAGAATATTTTTGATATAAAACGCGACCATTACCAAGTAGTTCATGTAGGCTGGGAAGGTCAAGATTGGGTACATAGTTGCATCCTTCACATTGATATAAAAGGTGAAAAAATCTGGCTTCAATGGAATGGTACAGAAGAAGATATTGCAGCTAATTTGGTTAGTAGGGGAGTTCCTAAAGAAGATATTGTATTAGGGTTTCAGTCCCCTTTTATGAGAAAGTTTACAGAATATGCAGTGGGTTAGTGAAGTGCTTACTACAAACAATTAAAAAGTTCGTAGTGTTCGCGTAGCGTCTCGTAGAGAGGACTTTAGTGCTTCTCCTCTTTAATTACAAATTTAAGCACTGAAATGCTTACTACAAACTTCTTTATAAAAAGCTTCTAAACCTTCGACACAAACTTTATCATCAAAAAGACGATCATGATTTTGGCTCATTCTTTCTGCAATGCTGCGTCGCCAAGCTGGGTCTAGTCCTAATTTAACAGCAATTTCGATATATTCTGCTTCATTTTCAGCAATAGTATCTGTCACTCCTAGCATTTTTAAAAAGCTGTCAGAGTGACGACCCCGCATAAATTCCCCTGGACAAGTGACAATGGGGAGATTACAAGCGATCGCTTCTAAGGTAGTATTACCACCAGACCAGGTAAATGTATCTAAATAAACATCTGAAAGTAAGTTAATCATTAGATAGTCTAGTCGCTCTGGAATACTGATAAATACACAGTAATCCTCGCTGTTCAAACCGATAGCAGCAAAAGCACGCTTCAGGCGTGGCTGAAGTAAAGTACCACGCAGAAACACAAATTTAGCTTGCGGAATGCGATGAGCAATTTCTGCAAAAATAAAATCATACTGCGGTAGATATTTAAAAGGAGCTTGGCAGCATAAATAAATCACCGCATCATCTGTTAACCCAAAATCTGAGCGGGTTTTGATGACTGGCGGAATATATGGTTTAGGGTAAGAAACGCCAATGTTGGGTAAGCGAATTAATTTTTCTGAATAATGGTCTTGAGCATTTTCGGATTCCATTAACTCGCTAGATAAAAAGTAATCAATTGTGGGTAAACCAGTTGTTACCGGATGTCCCCAAGCGACACATTGCACAGGCGCAAGCCGCAGACCTGCCATTTGCATAGTTTGCGGATTCATGCCAATTTCAGGAAAAACTAAAATGTGCAGCTTATCAGCAATTATCTGTTCACAGGCTGCTGATAAATTATCAGGAATATGGTGGAAAACATCACTGTACTGTTGAAACTGTTGGGTAATTGGATCTGGCTCATTTCCTATGTAGTAACAATAGATTTCAAAGCGGGAGCGATCGCAGTAACGTAACCAACCAGTTAACCAAAGTGTGCCACTATAAGAATGCAGGTAATGTGAAACGTAACCAATACGAATTTTGTTGTTAGGCTGAAGCTTAGGCATAGATAAAGGAACTACCCATTGTGGATAGTTAGCTGCCATAATTTCATGTACTAACTTTCCATACTGGCGTTGCAAATCTATATCATTTTGTGCTTGATATGATAGGTAAAAATTTGTGAGGCGGCCTATACCGGCTAAAGCACTTTGTTGCTCTTCTGTAGTTTTCAGATATGTTTGCTGAATTAAATCTCGCAATCCTTGAGTGTAGCGTTGGCGATAAAATATGATTTCTTCTTGATTATCATATATTATTGGCACTGTTAAATATTTTAGAATTTGAAAAGTGTAATCATCTGGTAATAATTTAGCAGCATTCTCTGAACTTAAAATTGCTTCTTGAATACGTCCATTCTGCCGCAAATCGATGATTAATGAGAAATGTAGCCTTCCATCTGTAGGGTAAAGTTTAATTCCTTGTTGAAGAATACTAAAATATTCATCTAGCAGGTTTAGCTTTCTATAGCAATAGCTTAAATTCCAATAAATTTCTGCATCACCTGATTGGCTTTCTAGGAGTTTTTGATATTGTGCGATCGCTTCTTGCCATCTTCCCTCGCTGAAGAATTTATTGCTTAAGTAAAAAAAACTGTCCAGCTTGTGCTTGACTAAAGTCTTCTATTTTGTAGGATGTCAGAGTTTCTGCTTTTGCTTGGTTCAGTGCGTTTATATCTTCGTGTTCCAAAACAATTCGAGCATGAATCCGAGGTAGCAAAGCTTCCCACTGAATATCAGCCAAATTTCCCACTAGAGAAATTTCTAACCCTTCAGTAACATCTAAATCTTCTTCCACCAAAAGATTCATAACCACACTAGATAAAAACATTTCTGCATCTTCGGCAGCCATATTACCCGTGTGGATAATCAGAGTAATTTTTTCGCTATCAGGATGAGTTGCTAATGATTGAATCACCTGTTGTAACTCTAAACCTAGTTCATCTTCTGGTTGCGTCCAATCAGGGAAAATAATATAGTTAATTTCTCTTAGATTTAAGCTGGATAAATCAAATTCGGAATTTAATAGTGTTTGTAATCTTTGTCTCATCTCTTGAGCCGGAACAAAGTTAGGTACAAAATGACTTAGCTTATCTAACGCTTGTTGCAGTATAGAAGTTTCCTGAAGATGCTCTGCTGCTTGGGCTAAATACCAAAATACACGCCAATGATGACAACCAAATTGAATGGAATTGATAAACTGTCCCATTGCTTCTGAAGTTTTTCCCTGACGTTCCAAGATTAACCCTACCCATAACCTTAAATAACCATCTTGGGGGTAGTGATTAACATATTGAACTACTCCACCCTCTCCTAATCCTAAAAGAGTAGAAGAATTAGCTATTTTTTCGTCAGCAGTAAATAATTGATTAATATCTTCAGAAGTTAAACTTGTAATAAATTGGGGTGCAGTATCTCCTATAGATTCAATAAATGTTTTTGCACCTTCAAATTGTGCAGGGATGTCAACTACATCAAGAAGAGATACAGGTTCATCTAACAAACTACCATCAACAGGAATACTCCATTGTCTCGTTCTCTTGGGTGTTTCCATCAAGCGATGATAGATGGGATTTAGCTGTTTAGCAGCATTTTCTGCGCCAAAGATTTGCTCGGCGTATTGCTTGGCATTTTTACCTAGTCTTAATCTTTCTTGAGGATTGTAATAAAGGTACTCTAAGGCTTGACTATATTCTAATTCACTATTGACAACTAAACCTGTGTAGTTATCAATCACTAATTTTTTAATGCCACCGTGGGGAAAAACTATCGCAGGTATTCCGGCATACATTACTTCTTGTAAATTTAATTCAGCCGCAGCATAAGTATCTTCACATAACGGATAACCATAAACATCAAATTCAGAAATTACTGAGCTAATATCTTCGACAAAACCACGAAAATCAAATTTATTTAATGAGTCTAATGCTGAGGCTTGTTGCTGTAATAAATTAATATTTCCACCACCACAGAGAATAAATTTAACATGTGGGATATTAGCTTTAGCACTCATAGAGATATACTCAGGGTGCATTTTAGTAAAAGCTAAAGCTCCCATATAGCCAACATTAAAACTATAGTGGGGTTTGGGTTGAATATTTTGAACTCTTTCAAAATCAGCCGCATCGTAAACCATACCAACTTTTTTTTGTCTTATTTCTGGTGCTAATTGTCGGACGATGGGTAATTCATAAGAATGGGGATTACAAGGAATAGCAAAGTCAGCATAATTAATTAAATCACGAGTAATCACCTGTGGGGCGCTATCTCCTGAAACATGAAACCAGATAATTAACCTTGTGGGCGGTAATTCTGAATGCAGAAAGGAGAACATCTGGGGATTATTCCAGTAGTGAATATGCACTAAATCAGCTTCAGAAATTAATTGATTACGAGCAATTACATCAACTGGCTCAATAAATTTCATCCTCCCTAATTCTGCTAATTCCACTGCACTAGCATCAGCTTCTTTAAGGGAGATAACTTGATGTTGCAACTGCTCATCTAAACGGGATGAATATTTAGAAATCGCAATCATGGAGCGAGCAGCACCACCGAGACAAAGAAAGTCAATAATATGTAAAACTTTAATCATTGAATTTGAATTTTTAATTTAATTACTAGGTTTACGATAGATTTTCAGAGAAGAGAATACTCCCGGAATAATCGGTAAATAGGCTTGAGTTTGAGTTGGATCATCAGGATACAACAAAGGTACTTCGATAATTTCGCAATGATAAGTATTTTCCATTAATTCTTGGCAAGCCTGTCTGATACCAGGTTCATTTCCTCCATGATGAAAAAGAATTGAGGAGCTATTTTGCTCATCTAGAGGAGGTAAATAATCATGGAAAATCATTAAACCACCGGGAGCAAGTAAGGGATAATAGTTAATAATATCTCGTTTCACACCTTCATAAGAATGATCGCCATCGACAAAAATATAAGGTGGATAGTTATGATCTCGCTCAAAGATAGTCTGTAATTGAGCTAAAGCATCATGAGAAAACATTCTCAAATGAGTAATTTCTGAGGGTAAGTTATCCAATACTAATTTTAATTGGGGGTGTAATCCTGGATCAATCGCCCATCCTTCTAAGTCATTATGCTCTCTGACTAGGGCTTTTTGATTCAAAAATAATGAACTTCCGGCAAAAGAGCCTATCTCCACAAAACGGCAAGGAGAAGAATTAGTTGGTAAAAGTTTACGCATAGCATAATATAGCTGAAAACGCTCATTCTTCGACATTTGACTTTGAATACCGTACTTCACAGGATCATCTTGGTCAAATTCTTCAATTAATGAGTTTTCAAACACTGGATTAATAGCAAATTTGTGCGAGCAATTAAACCAAACTCCTGTATTGTCTATTTGATGAAGCTTAAATTTTAGTTGACGCTCGGCTTCAAATTCATGTAGGGCTTGACGACAACCTTCCCAGAAACCATAATCATCTACTTGTACAAATCCATCATTGGAAATGCGATCGTATAAATTATTAATTATGGTTTTAGTGGATTCGTACCAATCACCATCCATGTGTAGAAGAGCAATCATCCCTACTTGATCTCTCATTTTTGGTAAGGTGTCTTCAAAATAACCTTTAACTAACTGGACAATATCACCAACGCCTAGTTTATTGCAGATTTCCTTCACACTAGTTTCTGGTGCAGCACAAGTACCTGTACCCCATCCCGTTACCTCAGCAAGAATACCATTAGACTTATCTTTTTCTGTCGGTGCTGGCATTCCATCAAAAGAGTCAAAGGCGTAAACCCAACGGGGTTGTCTGGTATGGCGTTTAATCACTGCGGCTGCAAGGGCTGTTGAACCTCCGCCTGCAACTCCACACTCGACAAAGTTACCGGGGATATTTTCTACACAAATTCTTTTGATGAGCGTAAATAGTGAATATAGCCTCGCTTCACTAAGCATTGTATAAGGTTGAATTAACCTATATAATTCTTGAAACTCAGAGTCTTGGATATTACTAGATACAAATTCAGGATATTGATTTAATAATTGCTTGAGAAAAATATTAGCTTGATTATTTTCGGGGAAATAGCGTAACTCTTCATATAACGCTTGAATAGCAGCGGCAGGTTGTCTCATTTGCAGGAAACATTTTGCCCTTAAATAATCTAAACCCATAATTGGCTGTTTTAAAGCTTTGGCATCATTTAGGATTTCAAAACATTCCGCAATCTGATTTTCTTCTAACAGATTGTTTGCTTTTTCAATGATGGGATGAAGTCCTATTATATCTGAGTAAAGATTTTTTCTTAATTTTTTTCTTAGTGTTATTCCCTTCGTGTGATCGGGAGTATGATTAAGTAATGTTTCCAACGTTGCCAGAGCTTCGGTTATTTTTCCTTGTCTACCTAATGCAACTGCCTTAACATAATTTATAGGATTATATTCTTGTAGTAATGAGTATATTAAATCTAAAACAACTTCATTTTGATTATTATTTATCTTTGTAATAATTTCTTCTAGAGAAATATAAGATTCTGGCTTGAATTTCATTTTATTAGCAGCACCACTAAATATAGTTTCTTCAGTTAAATTATCTGCCTGAGTATTTCTAATCACAAAAGGAGGATGTTTAAGGGGAAACTTCACAGCTTCTACTGTCATATTAGCCAGCTTATTATTATCTGTAGTTGTGTGAGTACCTGAGCCAAAACCAATATTAGAAACAAGATTGATATTAGGTAATATGGTCAATCCTCTATTTATCCAAAGTATATATTGCCAAATATAATCCCAACTACTAAAGCCATCATAAACACCTTGAAATATTCTTGACCAGTAAGCAACTACCTGATCATTTTGCAAAATCTCATTAAGCCAACCATTATCTCTTAGTTCTTGCCATAGTTGCATGGAATTATCATACTTTGTCCACGCACGTCTCCAACTAGCCCAGCCCCAACAATGACCGTAACGAGAAAAATAATAACTATATTCAGTTCTATTGCTTCCAAATTGGAAGTTATCACCTGAAATCATCATAATCCGTTCATCATCACGATATTTATCTAATAATTCCTGACAGTACCGGAAAAAAGTGGGATGGGGAAGACAATCATCTTCTAAAATAATCGCTTCTTCTACCTGCTCAAATATCCAATCTAAACCACTACTTACTCTTTTTCTACAACCTAAATTAACATCAGCATAGTTAGTTAATACCTCACATTCCCAGTCAACTTGATTAATAATTGCTCTGGTAGCAGCACATTTTTCCGCTTCTCCGGTTTTATCTAATCTTGCACCATCTGCTACAACTAATAATTTCGGCGGTTTAGCTTGGCGGATGGCTTCAAATACTCTAGAAGTCGTATCAGGGCGATTAAATATTAGAAAAGCAACTGGTGTTGTTAACTGCCAATTGTCTTCATATTCATAATTGCTCATTTCTGTAGGTTTAGGGCTAGTAATTTGCATACAAGATTTACCTAAAACAGATTTTTTATCGCTAGGTAATGAATTAATTTCTAGAATTTCTGTTGATTTGAAAAACAGAGAAGTACAGTTTTTATAAACATAGCCCGGAATTAAGCCCCAAAAATCAATTTTTTTATACCCTAGTGATGAGAGTAATCGCAGTGATGAATCATAGCGGTGATCGTCTGTATTATCAAAAATTAGTAACCCATTCTCTTTGAGCTTATCTAAACTATTTTCTAAACAACTATTACGGTTAATACCATCAACTATAATGACATCAAAATATTTATCTGGATATTGCAGGATAAAATCAGCATATTTTTTTTCATCTGATTCTAAATTTAACTGTACATTCAGGGGCATTTGCTGATGAATTTGATTAAACCAACCCTCATCACTTTCAATAGATATTACTTGTTTAACTTTATCTGCCCACCACAAAGTTGATTGCCCTCCTCCAAATTCAAATACTGAAAAATCTCTTTTAACCTTATCTTCTAAAAATTCAATTGCTGGATAAGTGTACCAAGGAATAGGTAGATTTTGTTCATTAACTGGTTTTCCTTGGGAGAGAGAATTTAACCAACCAGAAATTTCTAGATAATTAGTACCTGGAATTAAATTGGCTGATATTTCTTGCCAATTTCCTGATAAGAGCAGACAGTGTGCCAAACTAATAGATAATCCTTGTTTTGCTAATTGAGGATTATCCCTGAATATTGCTTTATATAATTGGACAGCTTCGGAAAATTGCTGGCTATTAAAATATTGATTTGCTTGATTTAATTTATTTTCTATAGAGTCATTATTCATATAAAGCTTAGTTCCTTTTAACTGCCTATTGCTATGTTTATCATCTTTGTCTAAAACTAAGAGAATGCCATTATTAGCAAACTCTTTTTTACCTGGATACATCAATTTTAGTTTTTGCTCTATGGCAGGATTGATTGGGCTTGCGAAAGTTAGCTCTAACCTATTAATGCTAAACAAGCTTTGTTCAATTGCATCAAGATAATCTTCAGTAAAAAATCTATTAATATGATTTGATTGATAAACATAATAAACAATTGTATCTGCCGTTGTTTTATCTATTTTTTCATATAAATATCTGGACATTTCTCCGCGACTCATGAATAGATGCCCCCAAGGAGGAATGGGAGAATTCCCGAAATTATATTTATTGCCGCTTTTATCTATAATTTCTGGTAAATGATGTCCATCATAAGCAGACCAGATGGGCGAAAACATTGAAAATAATTTGCCTCCTGGTTTAAGAGCCAGAAACATTTTATCCAAAGCTAATGGTAATTTATGAATATGCTCAAAAGTCGCAATAGAAAAAATTAAATCGTATTTCTTATAATATTCTTTGGGTAAATCTTCAATATTTTCTAGATAAAAGTTGTATCTGTTTTGTGGTTTTTTATTAAACTTGTAATCAGGAATATTTTTAATATCTTTAATAATTGTGCCTGTGTGAGTTATTCCTCCGGTTTCTTGTAGTGATTTTTCATAATCCGGGGTTTCAATTCCTGTCCATGATTTCACACCGAGATAGTCAAAAACAAAATTAGGAGGTAAACTTCCCCCAACTTCAAGCACATCTTTATTTTCCAATCCCACTAATTCCTGACAGATATGGGCGAAATTGACATGATAACTAAGGTTGAAATTAGATTGGCATTCTTGTATTTGTTCTTGTGTTAGCATTTGTCCCTCCAAATATATTAATTTAAAAAAATTATCAAACTGCTGTAGATTTTCTTTTACTTTGCTCCTTCCCCCACCCTCTTCTTCACATCCTCCAACACAGTCTTATAATCTTGCCGATCAGGGTGCAACTTCACTAGTTTCTCCAAAGGTTCCATCGCACCTTTAGCATCCTTCAATTGCAACCGCACTATAGACAGTTTCTCTAAAGCAAGTTGGTTTTCTGGTTCCCGTTGTAAAACCATCTCGTAGCCCCGCGCCTGTTGCTGTAATCCTGACTCAGCAGAAGGAGACGCAATTGCTGGCTTAGGTTGACTAGCCTTTTGGATTACCGGAATCACTCCAAACACCGTAGAACCAAAAAACGAGAACATCGACACTATCGTGACAATCTTTTGTCGCCGCTGAATCTGCTTTTTGCGGGTAATTAGGTATTCTGCCTCCGAACTAGCCATGTCTCACATACTTGCTGTGGTAAATACTTAGGTATCAGCAAGCCTCCTGTTATAAGGATGCCCATCTGCTCAACAGAAACTAACATCTTCGCTAAAAATTTTTTACACAAACTTCAAATGCTGACTCTGAAGACGAGAGAACTTTATGGTGAGCTTATGCTGTACCGACAATTTTGCCATGCGTAGTTTACCGCCGTAGGCATCGCTCCTATTGTTAAAAGCAAAACCCTCCAAGTCTTATTCACCGGGCGAAAAATTAAGATTATATAAAGATTTGCGATTATTCAGCCTAAAGTTAGATGTTTGCGATAATGTAAATAACGTTTAAATAAACAGAAAGAGTAAATATTTCTACTCAATTGCAAATTTACCTGTCAGTCAAAAACTTTAAAACTAGCCCGTGTCCTATGGGTTATTGAACAACCACACATATTTTCCGTGATTCAAACAAATAAAATTTTGCCAGTCGTCCTCAGTCACACTACATAGTGCAACCTCCCAAACGACTAATTATTTTGCTCGGCGTCCACAATAGATATCTGACAAAAGGTACTGTTGCACTCTAGTGGTTAAAGGTTACAAGGAAAAAGAAGACCGCGAAAGGTTAAAGGGAAAAGGGGAAACAGAAGCATCCTTTACCCCTTCATCCCTTAACTCTTCCCTCTGAACCTTTGCCCAGGTTCTGCAAAAAGTTTAAGGACTGCTTGGTGAAATTAGAGTTTTGTGGTCGTAATTACCGTACAAAACCTGATTTACCAGTAATTTAGTAGAGTTTGTTATGGTATAGTTAGAAAGTTAAGACTAGCTTTACCAAAATTACACCACTCTACGATCCGGCAACAATTGCAGAATGGAAAGCAGTTTTAATTAAGTATTTACCAACAAAATCTGAATTGAATCGAGGTTATGACTCAGCAAGTGATTCACCCAATGGTGAAATTGCAGCGCAACGTGCAATCACTCATAGAATCGAACATTATCAAGCCAAGCGATAGCATCTGGAAAATCGCTTTACTCTATGGTAATGAATGGCAGCACTGGAAACAGGAACTGCAAGACTTTGGCTTTAGTATGCAAGACCCAGTTAGTGAATTACTAGCTGTAGAAACTTGGGATGAGGAATAGGGAATAATATGATGTCCGCCAGATTACCCATAATAAAAGAACCCCACCCCCAACCCCAACCCCTCCCCGCAAGCGGGGAGGGGAGACAAAGCATAGCTTTGGCGGGGTGGGGTTCTTTGGGTTTAATAAGCAATCAAGCGGACATGATATAACGAACTGTGCGACTTTCTCTCAAACCTAACCCCCAACGCCTTACGTGCTAGCGTTGCTACGGTGTACACACGAGCCTTTGGTGAGGCTATTTAAGATTTATCTCGCAGTCCCTGAGATACCTCACCCTGGTTTTGCTATGCAAAACCTGTCCCTCTCCTTATTAAGGAGAGGGATGTCCGAGAGGATAGGGTGAGGTTTTTGTTTTGGGTAATTCGATGACTTGTGTGTACACCGTAGACTAGCGTTGGGGAATAAGAATTAAAGCCTCTTTCCCTGTGGGGAGAGGAATGGAAGCGGGGTTCCAAAAATAAGTTGCACATCGCGTGGAATAGTGATTTTCAATATTCCCTACTCTCTAAACTTGGCAAGCAGCTAACGCCTGTGCTAATTCCTTCGCAGTTTGATAGCGATCGCGTGGTAATGGTTCTGTAACGCGATCAATCACATCTCTTAATTGGGAACTAATTGTGGGAACTTTTGCCACATCAAACCTGAAGTTTCGCCCCCGTTGGCGGTAATACTTGAAAGGGTTTTCGCCTGTGAGCAGAAAAATCACCGTTGGCCCAATTGCATACAAATCAGATTGAGTCAAAGGTTGTCCTCGTTCTTGTTCAGGAGCGCAGTAACCTTCTGCACCAATCCGAGTACCTGGCGCTGTGCCAATTTCCTTAACAGCGCCAAAATCTAGCACCACTATATGATTTAGTGAACTTCGCACCATCAGGTTAGCGGGTTTAATATCGCGGTGAATCAGTGGAGGACTTTGACTATGAAGATATTCTAAGATATCGCAGGTTTGGATCATCCAAGCGATCGCTTGGTTTGGTGTAACTGGCCCAGTAGTATAGACACGTCTCTCTAAATCCTGTCCGTGGATTAGTTCCATTGCCAAGTATTTTTTTCCGTCTTCTACAAAGAAGTCGTAATACTTGGGAATTCCCGGATGGTTAAGGGATTTGAGAGTATACGCCTCCCGCTCAAATAATTCTTGAGCTTTGGCAATTTTTACCATATCAGCATTCATTTGCTTCAACACCAGCAATTGTGGCATACCCGCAATCTGACTAGCCGCATCCCAAGCGAGATAAGTAGTACCCATGCCTCCTTGTCCGAGAGTTCGCAACACCTGATAATGGCGAATT
>Ga0209591_10004935_pt1 | contig 14986 bp, 8 predicted proteins | sample MAT01_FD_187207 | JGI IMG/M metagenome (GOLD analysis project Ga0209591, IMG submission 187207) | Freshwater microbial communities from Lake Fryxell liftoff mats and glacier meltwater in Antarctica - MAT-01 (SPAdes) (version 2) | ecosystem: Environmental > Aquatic > Freshwater > Ice > Liftoff... | reverse complement strand
TAGCTTGCAAAAAGATCTGGTTGATAATGATGCAACTTTGCTGCGATCGCATCCCCAAGTTCACGATCTGCGCGACTTGCTGACCGATTTTGTAGATACTGCCAGCCTGATTCAGCAGTTGGATCTGATCATCAGCGTGGATACCGCCGTCACCCATCTTGCCGGAGCCTTGGGCAAACCGACTTGGCTATTATTGCCCTTCGCCCCCGACTGGCGCTGGATGCTGCACCGCGACGATAGCCCCTGGTATCCCACCGTGCGAATTTTTCGTCAGCCCACCGCAGGAGATTGGGATAGCGTGGTGCAGCAGATAAGTACAGAATTACGTTCGCGTAGCGTCTCCCTAGGAGATATGACGAGTGACGAAATGCGAATGGGAAATGATGAATTACATTCGCGTAGCATTTCTGTAGAAGATCTGACGAATGATGCATTTCAACCTCAAAACCTGCTATTCGACACTCAACCCTCAACATTAGACACTCGACATTCGACATTCGACATTCGCCACTCGCTCGAAACTGCTTTACGGCATTACCACGAGGGCAAGCTAGCTGAGGCAGAGCAGATTTATCGTCAGGTTTTGCAGCAGCAGCCTGATCAAGCGGATGCGCTGCATGTGTTGGGCGTGATTTTATGCCAGACGAAGCGCCACGAGGAAGCGATCGCCCAGCTACGTCATTTAACCGATCTACAGCCCGATTTTGCCGAAGGCTGGGGCAACTTGGGCGGCGCACTGCAAGAACAGCAGCAGTTTGCAGAGGCGATCGCCTGCTACGAGCGATCGCTGGCGCTGAATTCTGCCAATCCGAATGTGCATCAAAATTTGAGCGTGGCGCTGTTGGATCTGAACCGTCCAGAAGCAGCAGTCCATCATGCCGAACAGGTTGTGGCAGCTAGACCGGAATCGTCAGACGCTTTCTATAACTTGGGGTTTGCCCTACGGCGATCGAATCGAGTACCCGAAGCGATCGCGGCTTATCGTCGGGCGATCGACCTCCAGCCCAACTTCGTCAACGCTCACAAAAACCTGGGTCACGCCCTGTTGCTTACTGGCGACTTTGCTACTGGCTTTGTGGAATATCAATGGCGCTGGCAGCAAGAAGGCTGGACAGTCCGCCCATTTGCGCAGCCAGAATGGGATGGCAGTGACTTGAACGGCAAAACCATTTTGCTCCACGCCGAACAAGGCATGGGCGACACTTTGCAATTCATCCGCTATGCTCCCCTCATCAAAGCCTATGGCGGACAAGTCATCGTCGAATGCCAGGAACCCCTACTGCGCCTGCTCTCTAACGTCTCTGGCATCGATCAACTCGTTCCCCAAGAGTCGCCCCTGCCGCCCTTCGATGTCCACGCGCCCTTGCTCAACCTGCCCCGCATTCTCGGCACCACTCTAGACACCATTCCTGCCGATATTCCCTATCTGCCCATGCCGAGTGTCGAGTTGAGAATGCCGAGTGTCGAGTGTCGAATAGAGAAAGACCATTTGGTCTCCTCATCCACTCGAAAATCGAAAATCGAAAATCGTCAATTCAAAGTGGGTCTTGTGTGGGCAGGCAACCCCAACCACCGCAACAATCGCTTCCGATCGTGCCGCTTGGAGCAGTTTCAGCCCTTGTTTGATCTGGAAAATGTCACCTTTTATAGCCTGCAAAAAGGTGATGCAGCAGCAGAATTAAGCGCATCGCCAGTCCACGATCTGGGGTCAGAGCTACAGGATTTTGCCGATACTGCCTGCGCGATCGCCCAGCTAGACCTAATCATCACAGTTGACACTGCCGTTGCCCACCTCGCCGGAGCGTTGGGTAAACCGACCTGGGTGCTGCTTGCCTTTGCCCCCGACTGGCGTTGGATGCTCGATCGCACCGATAGCCCCTGGTATCCCACTCTGCGCCTCTTCCGTCAACCCCATCCCGGCGACTGGGACAGTGTGATGCAGCAGATAAAAGCAGCATTGGCAAACACCTTGAATGATGAAAGGCGAATAACGAATGACAAAGAGCAAATTCCAAATTCACCACTCGAAACTCGAAATTCAAAACTTAAAACTCAAAACTCAAAACTTTCCATTTCCCTCTCTTGGCATCTCAACGGGCTGACTGATTGGGGCGTTTTGGGAACACAATTAGCCTTGCAGTTGCGAAACCATTCCCAGTTTATGCCGATGCTTCAGCATCCATTAGCGGTGTCTAGCGATTTGACTCCGCTGGAAGTGGCACTGCTGCGATCGCTTGAAATAGGCACCAGTGATCTATCGAATGGGATGCGGCTGCAAGCGATCGCCGATGGCTTTGCGCCGATTGCCGCCAGTTCGCCTGCCGATCCACAGCAGACGATCGCCCTAGTTGCTCTAAAAGATACGCATCTCGATAACCCGGCATTGGCGGCGGCAAAATCTTGTCGGGCAATCATTACAGGTTCTACCTGGAACACGGATTTGCTCAAAAGCTGTGGGCTGGAAGTCTCTCAAATCGGGCTTCAGGGGATTGATCCCATCTTGTTTTATCCAGGAAAAAAAGGTGATTGGTTGAGCGATCGCTTCGTCATCTTTTCCCGTGGCAGGTTGAGCTATACCCACGGTCAGGATATCTTGATCGCAGCGTTCAAAGCCTTTCAAACTCGTCACTCTGACGCTCTCTTGCTAACCGCTTGGTGGACGGAAAGGGGTTCCCTTCAAGGTTTAGATCACGCCCATTATGTTACTGGAGTGCTAGAACTTGACTCAAACGGACAACTTGCTACCGCCCAATGGCTGATTCAAAACGGATTGCCCAAAGAGTCTTTTCTGGTGCTTGAACCTATTGCCTATGCAATGCTGGGTCAAGTTTTGCACCAAGTCGATGTTGCCGTTTTTCCAAGCCGCTGCGAAGCCGGACTGAACCACAGCGCGATCGCCAGCCTTGCCTGTGCGGTTCCTACGATCCTCTCCAACAACACGGGCAACCGCGATCTAACTCAACACAACCTGGGCTTTCCGCTGCAATCGCAACGTCGAGTCAAAGCGCCTGCGGAGTTTGTGGGGGTGGAAGGCTGGGGCGAGTCGGATGTAGAAGAACTGGTTGAAATCCTAGAATATCTTTACACTCATCGTGCCGAAGCTCAGCAGCGCAGCCTTGCCAGCGCCGACTGGCTGCGATCGCGCCCCTGGTCAACCGTCACCAAAAACTTCGCGGATCTCCTCAACAATATTGCTATGCCGTAAGTCCTCGGTGAAGATGTTTAATTCATGCAACTAACCAACATCCTCAGAAATACGCAGGAGCAATCTAAACAACTGCTAGAAATTGCTAAAACAGGAGTGGAACGGGCGATTCTCTTACAGAGAGGCTACGCCAACGAGGAGGATGAAGAACGGGCGATCGCTTGGATGAATCAGCAGCTTGAAGCATTGGGAGTTGATTTGGGATGAAACTCAAAAACATTAAAGTTCCTACCGATGAAATAGCCGCGCTTTGTCAGCAGTGGCATATCTATAAACTTTCCTTGTTTGGCTCAGTCTTACGAGATGACTTTACAGCAGAGAGCGACATTGATATTTTGGTTGAGTTTGAGGCTGGATTCACTCTCAAGCCTGTGAAGAGGAACTGATCACCTATCTAGTGCAAGGTAGACGATCGCGATTGTCAGGACTTCACATATTGCAAAATAGCACGAGCGATCGCTTGGGCAATTTTGCTACGTCCCGTCGCACTCGCCAGTCGAGCCGCATCTTCTGTACCCGTGACAAAGCCAATTTCCACCAGTGCCGCAGGCATCGGCGTATATCGAATGACGTAGAAATTTGCTTGCTTCACACCGCGATCGCGTGCGCCCAACTCTTGTAGCAAATTGGTTTGAATCATCCGAGCAAGCGCTTGTCCATCACCTGCGTAGTAATAGGTTTCAATGCCACTCACATCAGTCCGACTTGCAGTAAAAGCATTAGCATGAATGCTAACAAAAACATCGGCATTTGCTTGTTCTGCAAAGTCTACTCGCGGGGCTAATTCAACTTCCTGGTCACCCGATCGCGTCAATATCGCGTTAACTCCTTTCTGCCGCAGCAATGCTACAACTTGCTGCGATACTGCCAGCGTCACCTCTTTTTCCTGCAAGCCGCCAATGCCAACGGCTCCGGGATCGCCGCCGCCATGCCCTGGATCGATGACGACGGTAATGCCGCTTTTAGGAACAGGCATTGGGATTGGGTTAGGGTTGCGCGATGGGTTCGTAATCGGAGAAGGCTGCTTAGAAGGCACTTCGTTCGCTTGCACAGGCAAAATCGTCGCTTGCAAATTGTTGCGGTTCAAAATCTGTTGCAATTCGGTCGCTTTGCCTTGTTCCTGAAATATGCCTGCCTGCACGACACTCTGTCCATTCACTGTCGTCCGAAATGCACCCGGAACCAGTGCGGTCACACGAACAGCATCGGCACCGTTCACTATTACCCGATAGGCTAGCTTGCCATTCAAAATTGAGGGTTGAGTAAGTTGCACCTCACTTGCTTGCACAGGTAAAACCATCGCTTGCAAGTTGTTGCGGTTCAAAATCTGTTGCAATTCGGTCGCTTTACTTTGTTCACGAAATATGCCTGCTTGCACAACACTCTGTCCATTCACTGTCGTCCGAAATGCACCTGGAACCAGTGCGCTCACACGAACAGCATCGGCACCGTTGACTGTTACCCGATAGGCTAGCTTGCCATCCAAAATTGAGGGTCGGGTAATAGGAGTAGGAGTGGTTCGATTGGGGATTGGCGGCAGTTTGCTGGGACTGGTCACCGTTGGATAACGGGGTGAGGTAGATTGTGGCAACGTCGGAATCACCACTGCCGAACCCGGCGATCGCGAATAAGGAAAATTTCCGCCTGTAGTCGGGGCATTAATCGGTACAGTGGGAACCACAAAAGAACCGGGAGCAGCCAAGGCGTTACTGGCGAATCCTAAAGGACTCAGGGCGATCGCGCTCCAAGCTATCAGCCGAAGCGAAGGAAAAATATGCATGTCGAATGTGTGAGGTGCTACTTGGATACAAACTCCACCGCCAGCACCAGATCCGGATAAAACCTGCGATCGCGTTCAAAATCAGGGTAGAGGCGAATTGCAAAGCGCCCCTACAGAGAGTATGAGATTCAATAAGGTCTGAAAACAGCGCCCGTTGTTCTTTTGAGTCAGTAGATTGGCAGAATCATTTAGTAACTACAGCTACCGCCACATGAGCGTTCACCCGCTCTATCACACTCGCTCGATGACTGGCTATAATCTCAGATGGCTTTACCCGCTCGTTTGCCCAAAATCGATAGATGCTCTTGGGTTTCAGCCGTGGGAATGTCAAGTTAGAGAGATATTATGACCCATTCTTTATCGATCAATCTAGCATTTTTGCCGATCGCGCCAACAGGATTAGCGACCTATGCGATCAATTTATTGCCACATTTGAAACCGCTTGATCCGGCTTTATTTGTGGCAATAGATCAGCCAGAGTTTGAATGTTATTCAGTGCCTAATAATCTGACCCATGAGCAGGGCAGAAAAGGGCATCTTTCTCGCTTATTGTGGACTCAGTTTCAAGCACCTAGGCTGTATCAAAAAGCGCGATCGCGTCTCTTATTTTCTCCCATTCCTGAAGCACCTTTGTGGTCTAATTGTCGATCGATTGTGACGGTTCACGATCTAATTCCACTGCGGTTTTTTCGCAAAAATACGCCGCTTTGGCTGTATCAAAAATACTATTTACCACAGGTTCTAAATCAAGCCGAACATATTATTTGTAACTCTCAGGCAACAGCACAGGATATTATTGATTTTTTTGGAATTCCTGCTGATAAGATAACTCCTATTTTGTTGGCGCACGATGCAGCCAATTTTCGCTTTCTAGAGTTGCCAACTCGCAATTATTTTCTTTGTTTGGGACGCAATGATCCTTATAAAAATCTTCAGCGATTGATTAGCGCGTTTGCATCCATTCCCAATTCTTCAGACTATGAACTGTGGATTGCCGGACCGATGGACGATCGCTATACACCCGATTTGATCACACAAATTGAAGCTCTAAAATTAACTCGTCAAGTCAAGTTTTTGAGCTACGTTGCCTATTCGGAATTGCCGAAAATCATTGGTCAAGCGATCGCGTTGGTGATGCCGAGTCTCTGGGAGGGATTCGGATTGCCTGTACTGGAAGCGATGGCGTGCGGCACTCCCGTGATTACCTCCAATCTGTCATCATTACCAGAAGTGGCAGGCGATGCGGCTTTGTTGGTTGATCCCTATGATGTAAATGCGATTGCCGATGCAATGAACGCGATCGCGGCTGATTCTAGCCTTAGAAGCCAACTGCACCAGGCAAGCCTTACTAGAGCCGCCCAATTTAGCTGGGCAAAAACTGGCAAAGAAACTGCCCAGGTTTTGCAACACTATCTTTAACAGCGTTTGTGAATCAGCCTAAGATGTTGTGGGGCGATGATTGAAAAATCTCTACAAGAGTCTAATAAACTAGGGAACTACGGTAAGTAGCTCCCTGAATATATAGGTTTGAATGCTCGACAGACTATGAAGGGGCACATCCGAAGGATAGGGGACTTTGAATTAAGATTAGCGAGAATAGAAGAGGAAACAAAAAAGGTGCACCCTGTAGGGCACACCTCAATCAATAAAACTTCTAGATTTATGCTAACGCTCAAGGAACAAATTGACTTCGATACGCCTGAGTGGCAAGATTTCCACGAAAAACTGCAAAGTAGTGTCAGTCCTGCCAGTCTAGTGCTCACAGCTTGGCAAATCGGCTTGTGGTTTGCCAAAACTTTAGTAAAGCACCATCTCAATCAACAAGCCCAGCGCCCTGATGAGTGGTAGGGTTGATTCTCTAAAGAAAACAAATTCTTGAAAGTCCTATTTTTAGGTTCAACTTCTTTTGAGGGTAAACCAAAGAATAAGGGTTCCAGAGTTATTCCTCTGTTAAAGAATCGTCCCTACTGATGAGTGGGGGCATTGTGCCAAATGTGGCAAACGATTAGAGAGCAAAGGCTTTGTGAGTCGACGGCTGCTAACACTGGTGGGATGGGTGGAGTGGAAGCGGCGTGTGGGACGTTGCCCACAGCGGTGTGCAGGCAGTCACGATATTCCCTTTGACCGCACACTGGGCATTCATGCTTATCAGCAAACTTCCGTTGAACTGATGCGGTTGGCATGTCTGTTGGCGGTGTTTCTGCCGTTTGAGTTGGCAGTGAAATTGTTGCACCAATTGTGCGGGATTAGCATCAGTGACGACACCCTCTGGCAGTGGGTACAGACCTTGGGTGGGCAAGCGATGCAGCAGTTAGACACGGAACTGGTGGGTAATGTTTCAGATTTGTTGTTTTCCGCTCAAAATGATGCTGTGATGGAGGTGACGGCAATTAGGGGAACTTAACCATGATTATAGAATCAGTGTTGCATCGCGATGCCCATGCCGACCTGCCCCCTTCGCTGATGCATGAGTTGACTCTACTTCATTCGAGGTCAGATGCTCGCGCGATCGCACGTCTTGATTTTTGGGTTTGCGGGGCGGGGGGGAGGACATTTTGAAACTTTGCCGAAAAAGGTAGTTGGGCGAGTTTTTGTAGTAGGGGTCGAGCCGACATAAAGGCAAAAAAGTGCAATATAGGCTCAGAACTCTTTCTCTGTAGGGTTTTCAGGGAACAATCGATTTGAGCTGTACCGCTGTAACCCCTGACTAGTAAAGGTTTGGACTACTTTTGGACGCTGTACTAATTGAAAATCAGTAGTATGTAGCCGCTTTTGATGGGTCTTTAACGGCTGAAACCCGCATTCTCTCGTGGCACTTCTGCCAGACCCCGCAGAAGTCCTGCTTCCAAGCTCGACTCGGGTCAATTTTCTGTAACATCTGCTATACAAGGCTTTCCAGCTCATCTTGCACTATTCTGCCCTTATGTCTGCTCAACCCCTAGTACTTCTACGTACTTGTGCGTAATGGATAGATTGACAACTCCCACCGCTAAAGCGAGGGGGATTCTTTCGGACAAGCGTTAGACTTTGGGCAACACCAAAAGTCTGACTCTGCCTACGGTGGTCAAACACCGTCTACCCAGTCTGCTTAGGTCAATGCCTAAGTTTCTGGCTACTTTGCAACTTGTTCTGCCCATCACACAGCCAATTCGGTACGCTCAATATCCTGCCATTATTTGCGCCTTCTCGTCATACTGTCGTTAGATTTAATTAAACCTAACCGTTGTTTCACGGTCGCCGGGATTGCTCCGTTACTAGGAATATCTCAACACGTAGATAGTATTGCAGAACAATTCCATTCTAATTGAAGACTGGATTGATCGTCTGTCAGTGCCTAAAAAGACTCTGACGCTTAACAGCCTCGTGAGAACCCTCGCTACATCCCACGGCTAAAGCCAGTGGGTTTTGCGGGTTCTCAAGCTCTCCCACTTCTATAAAAGGAGAAGGGGGTGGGGGATGACGGCAAACTTGCAAAACTGGGATGCACCCATTCACACCATTACGTAGGGACTTGGCAATGCCAAGCATCCTACAGAGCCTTTGTGATTTACCCATGTGAAAAGCGCTACAAATAAGCTTTAAAGCCAAATGCAGCTACAGCGCTGCGTGTGGCATCAGTTCGCTCTGATGATTCAAAGGCTGAGACGGACAAAGGCTAGAGCGATCGCGTTCACATCGCACGATCGGTATTGCTTTACACAATCTTGATATTAAATGTCTTCCAGGTTACATAGCTCCGCATAAGTACTGATGCTATATTCATGCCAATAACAAGATATGCGAGAACAGTTACAAAAGCTACAGTCCAAGTAGGGTTTTTGTATTGCCCTTAGACTCTATTGTGAGCTTTATCTAAAATAAGCCCCCAAGCATCAACGCTTTAAAAGCCTGTTTTTCTCCGTCAGTAAATTTAAGTGCGTTTGATCACCTTCCTCTCCCTCAAACCTAATTTGAGGGTCATTTTTTGCGCTTACACACTCTTAATTTACCGCACGTCTACTTTCTGTATGGCACCCACCCTTCTCAATTCAGGCGATCGTTACCCATAGCGTTATTTGTTCCCCTGCCTGACCGTTGGGTTTCGTTTGCTTTGGATGTTTCTACCACTAACACTGACCACACACAACTAGGAGTTTTTCTGATGCCGCTTAATGTTGGAAGTATTGCGATCGTCGGGTTCAACGCTGATGGCAACGACAATTTAGCTTTTGTGTCGCTGACAGACATTCCTGCTGGTGAAACCATTTACTTTGAAGACAATGAGTGGAACGGCACCGGCTTCGCTGATACCAATGAGTCTGCCTTCAGTTGGACTTCAACAACTTCTATCGCAGCGGGCACGATCGTCCAGATTGACAACATCGGTACTGGGACGATCTCGACAAACACAGGCACCGTAACCACACCCGTTACAGGACGAGGGTCAAATCGAGGGCTTGCGGCTGGTGATGAGGTGCTTTACGCCTACCAAGGTGCGCCCGGTGCGCCCACTACCTTTATCACAGCCGTTGCCAATGGTGGATTCAATACAACTACTAATGGACTCCTGACCGGGACAGGGCTGACGGCTGGCACAACGGCTCTCGATTTAAGCACAGTGGACGATGATGCCGATGTTGGTGCATACAATGGCGCACGCAGTGGGCAGACCAGCTTCAGTGCTTATCTGACTCTGATTAATAATCCTGCCAACTGGCAAACGCAAGACGGAACGGGCGATCAAAGTATTGATGGAGTGTCGCCCGATGTGCCATTTAGTGCCAATGCATTCACGCTGGGTGCTGGTGGTGGTGGGAATCCAACCGTTAACTTATCCGTCAGTGCGACCACGGCTTCTGAAGCAGGGCAGACAGTCATTACGGTAACAGCAACGGCTTCTAGCGCGGTCACTGGCGATCAGACGGTCAACGTGGGCGCGACTGGCACGGGCATTACCGTTGGTGATTACACCTTCAGTGCAGGCACCATCACGATTCCCAACGGTGCCACGACGGGTTCTGTCACGTTTACGGTGGTAGATGATGCGATCGCCGAAGGCACCGAAACCGCACTCTTGACCATCAGCAATCCATCGGCTGGGGTGACACTGGGCGGTACAACCTCGCAAAGCATTGCGATCGCGGACAATGATGCCGCACAGTCCGGCGTTCTACAAAAAGTCGGTGGCTTCACCAGCGCCAACGGTGCCGAAATTCCCGCGTTTGACCCAGGGAGCGATCGGCTGTTTACCGTGGCAGGCAGCACCATTGAAATTCTCAGCGTCAGCAATACAGGCGCACTGACCTTAGCGGGTTCCTTAACGCCTGGCTTCACGCCTCCCGCAGGCACCAATGTTGTTCCCAACAGTGTTGCGGTTAAAAATGGAATTGTTGCTGTTGCATACGCCGTGGTGGATGCGACCACAAAAGCCCAACAAACAGGACGGGTCAGCTTCTACAATGCTGCCGATGGCACCTTCTTGAACTCGGTCGCAGTGGGTTTCTTGCCTGATATGCTGACCTTTACCCCAGACGGCACGAAGGTTCTGGTTGCCAATGAAGGCGAACCCAACAGCTACAATCAAGCCACCTCCTTTGATCCAGAAGGGTCGGTGAGCGTGATCGATCTGGCGGGCGGCGTTGCCAATGCCACCGTGCAGAATGCCTCATTCACCAGTTTCAACAGCCAAATCAACGCTCTGAAGGCAGCAGGGGTAAGGATTACAGGTCCAGGGTCAACCGTGGCTCAAGATCTGGAGCCGGAATATATTGCAGTTGCGTCTGATGGTCTAACCGCACAGGTGACGCTGCAAGAAAACAACGCGATCGCCATCCTCGACATTGCCAGCGCGACCATTACCCAAATCATACCGCTGGGAGTCAAAGACCACAGCCAGCCGGGGAATGGACTCGATGCCAGCGATCGCGATGGTGGGATTAACATCCGCACGCAGCCTGTGTTTGGACTGTATCAACCAGATGCGATCGCCAGCTTTACCGCGAATGGACAAACCTACTACATCACGGCTAATGAAGGCGATGCTCGTGACTACACAGGTTTCGCCGAAGAAGTGCGGGTTGGTGCCGCAACCGCAACGCTAGACCCCACCCTGTTCCCGAATGCTGTCACCTTAAAGGACAACGCCAACCTGGGACGGTTAACCGTTTCTCGCACCACCAGCGACAAAGATGGGGATGGCGACCTCGATCGGATCGAGGCGTTTGGTGCGCGATCGTTCTCCATTTTGGATGCCAACGGCACGCTCGTGTTTGACAGTGGCGATCAGCTAGAGCAGATTACAGCTACTCAAGCGCCTACGCTCTTCAACTCCGATGGCACCGCAGCAGGGTTTGATAGCCGCAGCGATAACAAAGGTCCTGAACCCGAAGGCGTGACGATCGGCGTGATCAACAACCGCACCTATGCGTTTATTGGGCTGGAGCGGGTGGGTGATGTCATCGTTTACGAAGTGACCAACCCCAACAAGCCTGTCTTTGTCCAATACATCAACACGCCAGAAGACGTTGGAACAGAAGGTCTTACATTCATCTCGGCAGCCGATAGCCCTACAGGTAAGCCGCTGCTGGCAACAGCAAACGAAGTCAGCAAAACCGTCGCCCTCTTTGAAGTTAAGCCCCCCGTGCGGATTAGCGACATACAGGGAGCCAGCCACACGTCGCCGCTGAATGGGCAAACGGTGACGGGTGTATCTGGTGTTGTGACGGTGCTGCGATCGAACGGGTTTTACCTGCAAGACCCCAATCCCGATAGCAGCGATGCCACTTCTGAAGGCATCTTTGTTTTCACCTCGTCTGTGCCGACCGTGCAGGTGGGCGATGCGATTCAGGTAAGTGGCACAGTCAGTGAGTTTCGTGCGGGTGGTGCCACGAGCGCCAATCTTTCCACCACGCAAATCTCCAACCCCAACATTACCGTCTTGTCGAGCGGGAATGCGTTGCCGACCGCCACGATCTTAGGCAATGGTGGACGCACTATTCCCACCAGCGTGATCAACGATGATGGCACTGGCAACGTGGAAACCAGCGGCACGTTTGACCCTGCCACCGATGGCATCGACTTCTACGAAAGCCTGGAAGGGATGTTGGTACAAGTCAACAATCCTGTAGCGACCTCGCCAACGGCAACGTTTGGCACCTCCCAGGAAATTTGGGTGCTGGCAGATAACGGTGCCAACGCCACCAGTCGTACAGCGCGCGGCGGTAGCCTGATTAATGCCAGTGACTTTAACCCTGAGCGGATTCAAATTGACGATCTGAACAATGCTCTGGTGTTGCCTGAAGTGAATGTGGGTGCCCAACTCAGCACGATCGTTGGGGTCGTTAACTATGACTTCGGCAACTTTGAAGTTTTAGTCTCTACTGCACCGACTGTAGTGCAAGCATCGTCCTTGCACAAAGAAGTCACGAACCTGACTGCAACGGCTAACCAGCTTACGATCGCCAACTTTAACGTTGAGAACCTTGATCCGGTTGTCGAAGACATCAACAAGGTGCAAGGCCGCAACCCCAACAATGTGGATGATGACCTGGGTACAGGCAAATTTGATGCCCTGGCGCAGGCGATCGTGAATAACCTCAAGACACCTGACATCATTTCCCTGGAGGAGATTCAGGACAATACAGGTGCAGAGATTGGCGATGGAGTTGTGGCATCGGATGTGACGCTGAATCTCCTGATCGATCGAATTGTGGCGGCAGGTGGTCCACGCTACGAGTTTCAAGTGCTGAATCCCGTCGAAGGACAGGATGGGGGGCAACCGGGCGGCAACATTCGGGTTGGCTTCCTGTTTAACCCCAACCGGGTCAGCTTTGTTGAGGGTTCCCTGCAACGCCTAACCGATACCAATCCCGCAGAAAGCGATTCCTTCCCTGGAGATGACTTTGCCAGTAGCCGTAAGCCCTTGGTTGGAACGTTCTTGTTCAATGGGCAAGAAGTGACGATTGTCGCCAATCACTTTAACTCCAAAGGCGGCGATCAGCCACTGTTCGGGCGCTTTCAACCGCCCACACTCACGAGCGAAGCCCAGCGACTTCAGCAAGCGGCGATCGTCCGAGACTTTGTACAAAGTGTTCTGGCAGTGAACCCTAATGCCAACGTCGTGGTGGCTGGAGATTTGAATGACTTTGAGTTCTCCAACCCCATCAATCTGGTGGAAAGTGCGGGTCTAACCAATCTGATTGAAACTCTGCCCGCCAATGAGCGCTATACCTACAACTTCCAGGGCAACGCTCAGACCCTCGATCACATCTTGGTGAGTGGTAATTTGTTTAAGCAACTCGATGGGTTTGATGTCGTTCACATTAACTCAGAGTTTGCCGACCAGATTAGCGACCACGATCCATCTGTCGCTCGGTTCAGCTTCAACAGTGCACCGACGGCACTGGCGCTCACTGCCACCAACGTTGATGAGAATGTAGCTGTCAACACCACCATTGGCACCTTCACGACCAGCGACTTTGATCCCGGCAATACTTTCACGTACAGCCTGGTTTCCGGAGCGGGTAGCACTGACAACAGCGCTTTCAGCATCAACAACAATCAACTGCAAATCAATCTCTCTCCCGACTTTGAAACGCAGTCCAGCTACACCATTCGAGTCCGCACGACGGATCAGGGTGGCTTGAGCCTGGAAAACGCGCTGACGATCGCAGTCAACAACCTTAACGAAGCACCTGTCAACACTGTACCGGGCAGTCAAACAACGAAGCAAGGGAATACGTTAGTGTTCTCGGCAGCGAACGGCAACGCGATCGTCATCAATGATGTCGATGCCAACAATGGGCTGGAACAGGTCAAGCTTTCCGTCACCAATGGTGCGCTGAAACTGAGCAGCACCATTGGGTTAACCTTAGTGGATGGCAGCGACAACTCTGCGTCACTGACGGTTAAGGGCACACTTGGCGACTTGAACACAGCGTTGAGCGGCTTACAGTTCACACCGGATGCTCCATCTGTCATCAACGGTTCGGTAACGCTCACCATTCTCACAGACGACCTGGGCAACACGGGTGCAGGCGGCGCTAAGACTGACACCGATACAGTGGCGATCGCCGTCAACCCAGCCAACCTGATCCGTGGCAACGGAGGCAACAATACCCTCTTTGGTACCCTGCGGAGCGACACCATCTACGGTGGCGGTGGCAATGACACTATCTTCGGGCTGCGTGGCAGCGATATTCTCCTTGGTGAAGCCGGTAACGACCAACTCTTTGGCGGGTTGGGCAACGACTACCTCGACGGTGGTTCTGGCAACGATCGCATCACTGACCTAGGCGGCAACAATACAATCTTTGGGGGTGCCGGAAACGATACCATCTTTGCTGGATTTGGTGCCAACTTGATTGATGGCGGTTCTGGTAACGATGCGATTTATCTGTTCTTTGGTCAGGACACGATCGCGTTGGCACGGGGCAACGGCAGCGACACCATCTACAACTACAATGCTGGCTCGACCCGCTTTAACCTCACTGCTGGATTGCTCTACAACGATCTGACGATCGTGCAAGACGGCAGCAGCACATCGATTCTTGCAGGCAGTGAGAAACTAGCGTCTCTGGCTGGAGTCCGAGCCACCAGCGTGACATCAAGTAGCTTTATTACTGCTTAGTAACAGGTCTAATCACGTTTCAACGTGCTCACGGTGCATCCAACTTAATGAGATGACTCGTGAGCACCCAACACCAGCCTCCAGCGTTCTTAGCGTCTGGGGGCTTTTTGCTAGAGCTAACACTTGCCTAAGAGGATGTTTGAATCCGGCGGTCAAAACCGCGACTACAAGCACAAAGCCAACGTTTCCTCACCTACGGCGGCAGGTTATAGCCCGTTGGGCATGGCTTCGCTAGTATCCCTATAGTGGTTCATTTGGCATGAGCATCACCATATTTAGAGGTCCGATTTCTGGAGATTGGGGAAGCCGTACAAGCACCTGAACCACCCAACTGATGCTGCCGTCGGCTTCGTGCTCTCTGTCGTCGCGCAGCGCGTTTGCCACCCCACTCAAA
>Ga0209591_10004933_pt1 | contig 14991 bp, 11 predicted proteins | sample MAT01_FD_187207 | JGI IMG/M metagenome (GOLD analysis project Ga0209591, IMG submission 187207) | Freshwater microbial communities from Lake Fryxell liftoff mats and glacier meltwater in Antarctica - MAT-01 (SPAdes) (version 2) | ecosystem: Environmental > Aquatic > Freshwater > Ice > Liftoff... | reverse complement strand
TCGCAAGGTCACCAATGGGTTCCGCTCTGAGTGGGGCAGAGATCTGTTTGCGCCGGTGCGTTCTATTGTCAATACTGGAAGACGACAAGGTTTCTCTGCTTTTGAGTCTATCCTGGCTGCCTTAAATCCCCTGGAATCCTTATTCCCTCTGAGTTGAGCAATTACCTTATATCCATGCCAAGCCCGACCATAGAAGCCTTATGCTCTGAAGCAGCAATATTCTCGGCTGCCGAGTCTCATCATCCAGAGCCTTTGCTCTATGGGATTACAGACGGTAAAGCAGTTGGAACATACCTAGTACAAGAGGGCGGAAATACGCTGACTGTTCTGCAAGCTAAAAGCCTCGCAGAACAGTCTTGCTAATGGGTAGCTAAACTTACACCCGCGACTACTAGTGACGTTGCTGTATCTGAGGCAACATTGGACAATGCAGGCATTAGCCGAAGCGATTGGATGCGCCGAATCCACGGTCGTCTATTTATGGAAGTGGCAAGAGTTCTAATGAAAATGACCCAAAAATACCTAAACTTTTATCATTGGGGAATTTTTGAGTACAAAGGCTCAAGCCCTGACGCGGCAGGCTATGAGGGAGGGCTGAAAATCCTCGTGTCACCGATTTAAATCCTGTTCCTGGTATTCAGTCAAATCAAGCAAAAAGCCCTGAGTTCAGGCGATTCAGGGCTTTTTTTGAGCGAGATGACCCTTTAGGTTAGCGCAGTGGAGGTCTGGTTTTATCTTGAGGCAAATACCCTTCAATCAGCAAATCTGAGCCGATCGCGCGCCAGCTTATTTGCTCCAAGGTGAGGGCTTCGGTCATTTTTTTTAGCCCCAAATCGCCTACGGGAGAGGGAGCCGCCACTCCGCCGATGATTTTGGGGGCCAATAAAGGCAAGGACTTTTGCACACCCCCTTCAGCGATCGCACGGGCTGCCAAAGTGCCACCACATTCCCATAGCACCGTTAAAAATCCGCGATCGTAGAGGTGCGCCATGACCGTGCTAGGGGTGAGGGATTCCAGCTCCACCACTTCCACACCGCGCCGCTTCAATTCAGCTTGAAACGCAGATCGAACACCCACTTGAGTAAAGACCAGGGTAGACGCAGTGCTCGTATTCCAGACATTGGCGGAGTCTGGCAGATCCAGTGTGCGGCTCATGATCACCCGTAGCGGGGTGTGACCCGGTTGGCGACTGGTGAGTAGGGGATCATCTGCGCGAACGGTGTTGCCACCTACAATCACAGCATCGCAGGTTGCCCGCAGTTGATGAACTGCGCCACGCGCCGCTTCACTGGTGACCCAGGCGCTATGCCGAGTCACCGCAGCGATTTTGCCATCTAAGGTCATGGCATATTTCAAAATACCAAAGGGTCGATGGTGCAAAATTCGATGCACAAAGGCTTCGTTTAATGTTTGACAGGCAGGTTCTTCAATGCCAACAAAGACATCAATGTCAGCCTGTTTGAGGCGATCGCTGCCTGCACCTGCAACTTTAGGGTTGGGATCGATCATGCCAATCACGACCCGTTGAATTCCAGCAGCAATCACCGCTTCTGAGCAGGGAGGAGTGCGTCCGTAATGATTGCACGGTTCTAAATTGACATACAACGTTGCGCCCTGAGCGCGATCGCTTGCCTGTCGCAGCGCCAACACTTCCGCATGGGGTGCGCCTGCCTTGGGATGAAAGCCTTCCCCAACGATCGCGCCATCATTCACAATTACGCAGCCCACCAGAGGATTGGGGGCAGTTTTTCCTGCTGCTTGCCGCGCCAATTCTAAGCAACGCTGCATCATCACGCGGTCAATTTCAGTCATCTAAAGCGCTAACCTGAAACTGTTTTGAGATCCTCGACCGAATTTAGAGATCACTACATCGATCCAACCAATCTTGATAGGACTGGGTGAGGCTACTGTCATCTAATTCAATCTCAATCCGAATGCTTTTACACTGATGGCGTAGAGTTTTGGCGATCGCGTCTATCACGGCACTCGCTGTTTTAGCTGACTTGAACTCACCGCTCACCGTTGGTTTCCCAGCTACCGCTGGCACCTCGTCGCTAAAGGTGCCTTGGCTCAAGTCAACTTCTGCCAAAGTCTTTTGCTCTGGGCTAACTTGCTCAATCACCAAAACTTCATAGCGAACGGGCACCTGAATCATGCGCGTCTCGATCTTTTTGCGAATAATTACTTCCCCAACTTTGCGCCGCTCGTATTCCACTTGCAACCGTTCTTCTAGCAACGGCACCATGTCATCTAGAGAGGCAACAATCGGTTCTGAGTTCGACGGAATGGATAAAGTGGAGCTTGGAGCGATCGCCTCAGATACATCAGATTCAGATACATCAGATTCAAATACATCAGACATAGAAAAGGCGGGATCATTCAAGGACGAATCTGCTTGTGCGGAAACATCGCTTAGATCTGAAATATCTGCAATATCTAAAGCAGGAGTCTCCTCAATTGGAAGGGATGGAAGATCGGGCGATCGCCCTGCCGCCAACCCTGCTAACCCCGCTAAAATGCCAGGTGCCGCTGCCATTCCTGCCGCCGGATCGACAAATCCCATGCTAGGAGTAGAAAAATTAAACTCATCTGAAGCACTTTCCAGATTATCAACCGGATTGTCGAACAAGCTATCTAGAGCCATATCTCTGACAGACTCAGATCGTAAATCACTCAGATCCTCAAATTCTCCCTCTTCTGCAAAGGAGAAATCAGCGACGCTGCCAAACATTTCTGTTAGGTCATCTGTAGGCAGATCATCTGTAGGCAGATTATCTGTAGGCAGACCTGTAAACTCAAGATCAGTCAGGCTAGTAATGGTTTCTGGTTCAGGTTCAAAGCGGTCATTTTGAAGGGTGAATTCACTCAGGTCATTGGTGTCTGCGATCGCAAAACCTGCCGTTCCAAACTCATCCTCTAGGGATAAATCCACATCAAAGGCAGTATCAAGCTCTAAGTTCGCCAAGCTGTCAGAATCCATAGGTGCGATCGCCGCCATCGGAACCTCTATAAATGAGGTGGGGATCTCACTCTCACTCAAATCCATGATTGCCGCAGACGGCTCAACAACATTTGAGAAGTCGTCATCAAGCGAAAAATCTAAAGGGAGTGGCGCGATCGCTTCAGTTTCAAGATCCAAACCAGTTTCAAGATTCAAGCCAGCTTCAAGATCCAAGTCAGAATATTCAATCTCAAACTCTAAATCTGAATCAGTTTCAAACTCTAAATCTGTAGATTCAGTTGCCGATAGATCTAGATCAGCTAATTCCAACTCAAGCTCGCTGGCTGTCTCCATTTGCGGCTGGTTGAAAGAGTTATCAAGGTTCAGTTCAAACAACTCGTCTGTTTCTATCTCGTTAGTCCATGATAAGTCTGAGTCAGCATCAACGAGGCTTTCACTAAGGTTCAAATCTAAGTTGGGCACCTGACTGGCTAAGTCATCACCGACGGTTGCAATATCTGGGAATCCAAAGTCGTCCAAAGATGCCTCTGAAAGTGGATCGCGATCGGGCAAACTCTCAAGAGTTAAATCAGTGGTAGATCCAGCTTCGCCAAAATCGGATGGCAGCAAAAACTCTTCAGCATCTTCATTCACGGTATCGACTGAAGAATCATCTAGCAAAAAGCCAATATCGGGCAAGTCCTCAAGCTCACTTTCAATTTCCGCATCAGTTAATGGATCTAATAAACCGCTAGAAAGGGTATCAATGGGTTGAGCAGCCTGTCCCCACGAAGCAGATCCAACTTCCACAAATCCGAGTTCTGAGATCTCGTCTGCTTCAGCGAGTGCGAATGGATTTTCTAAGAGGTCATCGTTAGCCAGTTCAGGCAAGGGAACGGCTTCGGAGGGAAGGGAGTAGTCTAAACTAGGCTGACCTGTAGGGCTGACCAAATCCGACCAATCATCTAGGGAATTATTGGTAGCGATCTCCGCAGTAGATTCGCTGGCTAACAAAAAATCTTCTGAAGGCGAAAGCTCTAATTCTGATAGCTCAGGGAGTCCCGCAGAAGTTGCTAGATCGTCTTCATCGTCGTCTGCAAACCAATCGTCATCTAATGATTCTGATTCCATTGATGACATCTTGACTGAGGCGGCAAAATCAGCAGCAGGTTCAGGCAACAGTGGATCGGATGTGAATAAGTCATCTTCTAGCGCGGCGAAATCAGCGGCGGGTTCGGGCAATAGTGGATCTGATGTGAATAAGTCATCTTCTAATGACAGGTTATCTTCTGGTGCAGGAGGATCGGATGTGAATAAGTCATCTTCTAGCGCGGCGAAATCAGCGGCGGGTTCGGGCAATAGTGGATCGGATGTGAATAAGTCATCTTCTAATGACAGGTCATCTTCTGGTGCAGGAGGGGCGATCGCGCTTCCTCCCATTAACGCGGCGGCGGCAGCAGCAGCGGCGCTATAGGATAACGGTGGAGGTGCTGGGTTTGATTCGGCGCGATTTGTGAAACTATCCCTGCGAGAATCGCTGGATTCTAAAGGCGTGTATTCTGGCAAAAAGTCAACATCGGCTTTAACTATGTCCACAAATACCGCATGGGTCTGAACGCTAACCTTTTTGATTCGACGACCATTGAGCAAAACGGATGGTTTATTCTCCGCTGATCCCAAGATCGCAATGACTAAATTAAGCTGATGAGTGTCATCTAAGATTAGGTCTTGAATTTCACCAATGGGCTGACCTAGCTCATCCATCACCGTGAAATTGTTCAGCTTACTTTTCAAATTGTTGAGATTGTCCATCAAAGTATTGATGCGAACGGCTTCATCGCGCTGATCGCGATCGCCTTGCATATCAAATGATTCCGATGGGTTTGGAGAAGATGGATGAGTCATTGTTTGGCGTTCTAAAGGGGATAACGGTCAGTCCACCAGCGGTTGGCATGAAATAGATAATTTAGTCAGTGGGTTGTTTAGCCAAATATTGCTTAATTGGCAGATTTTCTCGAACCACGGCTTGTCGATGAATCAGCGGCATCTCTGCGTAAAGCTCAACGCGAATCACCTCCTTTTCCTGTAATGTCGATCGATTCAGCAAGATTAAGTTCTCTGAGTCGCTGATTGTCTCTGATTGCTTGAACGGTGGCTCAGAATCGGACAGCGCCGGAGTAATACTATTGGAAGGATTGGCGGAAGGATTGGGTTGAGTCATGTTGCTTGCTTTTCCTGGATTGAATTGAACAAGCGATCGCAAAGAATCGTTCTAATATTAATTTTCTCCCGTCATTTACACCAGTAGTAACTAGCGTAATGACTCCTAAAGGTAGTTACTATGATATTAAAGATTCGCGATTCGAGCAGTTTCTTGTAGTAAGTCGGTCAAGATGTTTTATTTTCATTAAGTTTTATGGATTGCTCCTTAAAAATTGTTTAAGCAAGCTTAGAAATTTACTCATCATACTGATTGAAGATTTAGACAGAATTCCCCAGAAAATAGGAAATTTGTCATTTGAGAGGTAGCGAGTATGAATACTCAATCCTGGCTAGCGTTGGTGCGGCAGCAGGGTGTGATTGCGGTGGTTCGCAGCAGCCAGTTTAAACAGGGTATTCAAATGGCAAAAGCGGTGGCTGCCGGAGGAATTCAACTGATAGAAGTGACCTGGAATAGCGATCGCGCCCCCGATGTGATTGCCCACTTGCGGCAAGAGTTGCCTGATTGTTGGATCGGCGCAGGCACTCTGCTAACGTTGGCTCAGCAGCAACAAGCGATCGCAGCAGGCGCACAGTTCCTTTTCACCCCCCATGTAGATGTCGGCATGATTAAAACTGCCGCCGAGCAAGAAATACCCCTTGTTGCCGGTGCCCTTTCCCCAACCGAAATTGTGCAAGCATGGCAAGCGGGTGCGGCAAGTGTCAAAGTTTTTCCCATAGAAGTCATGGGTGGAGTTGCGTATATTCAAGCGTTACGAGCGCCTTTAGGCAATATTCCTCTGATTCCAACCGGGGGCATCACTATTGAAAACACTCCAGCATTTTTGCAGGCTGGCGCGATCGCGGTCGGGCTATCGAGCGATTTATTTCCCCAAGCGGCTTTATTACAGGCAAACTGGGATGCGATCGCTTTGAGAACACAAACTCTAGTCCAAAGGGTAAAAAGTGGTAAAGAACGCTGTGAGTTTTAGAGGCAAATCAAAATTTAGAATTGCAGCCATTTGTTTGATAATTCTTAAGCTTTGCGATCGCCCTCTAGCTTCTGTTAGATTCCGCAGCTTACGATAGTTGTGAAACTATGCATAGAGCCTGTGAATAGCCAGTTTTTTCGCCGATACTGTGGCGTGTTGATTAGTTCGCTAATTGCGATCGGGATAGTGCCTTTATCATCCAAGCCAATTTGGGCACAAAAGCCTGCCTATCTCCTAGCCCAGCAGGCTGCCATCTCACAACTTAGGAATTTAAAGCAATCCGGAGAACGCTGGATCGAGATTGATTTATCCAAGCAGCGCCTCATTGCTTGGCAAGGAAATCGCCCCGTTTACGCAGTCATCATCTCCACAGGCAAATCTTCTACCCCTACACCAACAGGCATATTTTCCATCCAAACGCGCTACCGCACCACTCGGATGAGCGGAGCGGATTACGATGTTCCAAATGTACCCTATGCCATGTTCTATCATCGCGGCTATGCTATTCATGGGGCTGATTGGCATAACAATTTTGGTACTCCCGTTAGCCACGGTTGCACGAACGTGGCAGTCAATCATGCCCGCTGGCTTTATAATTGGGCAAGCATAGGAACTGCAATTATTGTGCGTGATTAGCAAGTTTCAACGGATCCTACAGGATTCGAACCTGTGACCGATCGCTTAGAAGGCGATTGCTCTATCCACTGAGCTAAGGATCCATACGTTTTAGCAAAGCTAGAATAAACACAAACCTTTGCATCTGAACTCAAAACTATAGTCTTTTTTTATTAAATCGCTTAATTAAGCAGCGGAAGTTTAATTAAGAATTCAATCCAACGGTAGAAATTGAAGTTGTTTAAACCTGCTTTGATTCGTTAGCGAGTCAACTTCGTTAACACATCAATTGCTATTAAAAAAGTCATTCGTTGCTCCTAGCTTATCAGCTTACAATATCGCTGTTTAGTTTAGGTCTTCAGAAAGAGCCTTTAGATCGCGACCATCAGGATTTTGATCAGATTAATCACAATCCCTCGAAGATTTTGAGCATGTTGTAAGTTTCATGTCCAAAAATGGGAATTCCTTAAGGTAAGGTTTGAGAGAAGCCTCCAACTGAATCCAACCTTTGTCTCTGAGTCGTTACCGATATGATAAGATTGCCCATCGCTTAAAACAGGCAAATGAAGCCCCGACAGGAGTAATTGCTAGCGTCATGTTTATTCTGAAGCGGCAGGATGTTGAGATTTCTAGCGTTCAGCACCCCAAGCGGGATCAGCAGGTTCCCATCCTGACCTACCAGGGGCAAACTTTTCGCCTGATTAGCATGTTTAATGCTGCTCAGGAAGAAGATGCGAAAGCGTTCTGGCGAGATCTGACCGATAACCAGGGAAAAGCGTGTGTTTTGTTGGAGGAACCCGATCGCTACAGCGTGTGGGGCAAGATTCGGCTGGAGCAATTTGCCAGTGAAGCAGATCATGAAGCTTCTTTAAATCCTGCTTATGTCAAAGGTGCTTTGCTGATGCTGCAAGCCGTATTTATTGATATTGAAGACCTGTTGGGCAATCGACAAGCCGGTCTTTTTCAAAAAGATATTTCTGAGGTATTTAAGCAATGGCGCTTTCCCCAGGCAGATACTCCAGATGCAGTGAAGTATTTGATCACCGTAGATCCCCTAAATGCGGCTAGTCTTCCAGCGTGGCAGGAACACCATCTTCATACTTTGTTGCAAGAACTCCATCGGATTGGTAAGTCATATTTTGGAAATACCAGTTTCGCCCAGCGGTCAATTGATGCATTGCAAGATCTGTCCTCTAGTGAGCGAAGTCAAGTTTCCACTTGGTTAAATCAGTCCCCATTAGGCAATCTGTGGCGATAAAGTGGCGATAAATTAAAGAATCTTTGATAAATGTGCTGCAAACCTCTGACTTTATGCGACTCTTGCTGGATATGTTTTTTTTGCAAGTCGTCTCGTTTCTGACGCAGCTACCCCCCAGGAATTAATCTATGAGCAGTGCAGACAAGTCATCTGATAAGCCATTTCTATCGGTTCAAACCATTGTCTTAGCTGAGATTGGCTGGGCAGTTGCAGCCTTGTTATTTTTCCTGTTGTTTAGTGTGCCGGCTCAAGGGGAAGATCGTCCATTTTGGTATTCACTGGGCACCTCCATTTTTGAGGCGACTGCTTTTCTAGTTGCCTCATTGCTTTGTTTTCGCAACTGGCGAAGCCCTCAAATTGTCAGCGGACGCGGTGTTTGGCTAGGCATTGGGCTAGGATTGTTTTTTTACTTTCTAGGAAATTTGTTGTTTAGCTACTGGGAATTGGGCTTGGGGTTGGAGGCAGCGGTTTCTCCAGGAGATTTTTTCTTTGTTCTGAGTTACATCTTTCTGCTGTGGGGGATGTTTCAGGCGGTGTTTTCTAGGCGGTTGAACTTGGAGCTTTGGCAGAAAGGAGTGATTGTTGCGATCGCCGTTGTGGGGATTTCTATCGCGATCGCGCTTTCCAGCGCAAAACCTGCGGAGCAACCAACCGCACGGCTAGCTCTTAGCTATCGGGCTGAAGCGCCGGGTCTTAAACCAATCAGAGGATTTCCGCTGGAAGACTCTGTTTTAGCGTTCTTTTCAACCGCTCAAACTTTAGATTTTCCTGCTTTCAATCTTTCTGCTTTCAATCTTTCTGCTTTCAATCTTTCTGCTTTCAATCTTTCTGGCACCACTCCAATTCCTTTAGCAGAGGAGTTCGCGCAATCTACTCCTGCTGAACAGCCAAAATCTCAGCCACCTGACTGGGCAATTAATTTAGAACAACAGCTTAAACTGTTGGAACTGCCCCTCAGTTGGTTTTATCTGCTCTCTGATGTACTGCTGCTAGTTTTGGCAGCCACCTTACTATTGGCGTTTTGGGGAGGGCGATTCTCTCAATCTTGGCGGATGATCGCCGCTGCCGCTTTCTGCTTATACATTGCAGATGTTTGGTTTAAATATGCAACGACGATCTTGACTGATTATAAAAGTGGGGGATTGCCGGAAGTATTCTGGGTATTTAGCGGGGTTCTATTTGGGATTGGGGCTGCGCTAGAGTACGACCTTTCCATTCGTTCTCGTCGTGGGGCTTCTCGCCGCCGCGCTTAAGTTTTGTCGGATTCGCTTGTCAACCTCCTGTTAGATTGTAAATTCGGAATACAATAAAGCAGGCGATCGCCGCTTCTTCATAGCTTGCTCTAAATGAATGATTGCTAAAAAACTTTCCGACTCTGAAAAACATGAAGTAATTGAGCGTTATCGGCAGTTGGGTGAGACGACCTCAACCTTGGCGGGTCGATATAGCGTGAGTACCTCTACCATTAGCCGCATCCTCAAAAGCACTTTGCCAGCAGCCGAGTACGAAGCACTTATTCAGCAAAAGCGCCAAGCTCTTCGCTCAAATGAGTATCTGCCGTTGCTGGAAGTGCCTGTGGCGGAGTTTAGTCAATCGTCTGATATCATCACGTCCAATATCATAGAATCTATAAACGTAGCTGCTGGTGAGCCAGAAATAGCGATATTAGAGCAACCCGTTGTGCCTGAAGCCGTCGATGGGCATACTGCCGATGTGCAGTCCATAACGGATTCAGCAATAGTAGAACCCGTTGAACAGCCTAGTGTCGCGTTTATTGAGCAGTCTATAGCCGTTAAGCCGTCTGATCTAAAAAATGGTCCTATTCTGAAACGGCGATCGCAAAAACCTTTGCTTGACGAGGACGAAAGCGAATTTGATTTGCCTGTCGCAAAACTCTCTCTGCCTGACATTTCTGCCAAAGCCAGTGCAGAGAAAATATTTGACTCTGAAGCTGAAGTGCTGAAGGAGATCCTTGCTGAAGAAATTCTTGATTTAGATGAGGAAGACGACCTCGACGACGATCTGGAGGACGATGATGATCTGGAGGACGACGACGATGATTTTGAGGATGGTTTGCCCAAGCCTTTATTTGGGGCAAATAAATTAGCAGATGGCGCAATCATCCAAATTTTGCCATTAACAGAGGCTCTGATTCCTCGAACTTGCTATCTGGTCATCGATCGCGCCTCAGAACTGATCGCGCCTCCTCTTCGAGATTTCGCTGATCTGGGTCAAATTCCTGAAGGAGAAACGCAGAATAAAATCTTGCCCGTGTTTGACAATCACCGAATTGCCAAACGGTATTCCAATCCTAGAACACAGCGAGTGATCAAACTTCCGGATGGCAGAATTTTACAGAAAACCTATTCCCATCTCAAAGCAAAAGGCATTTCACGTCTGTTAATTGATGGACGGGTGTATGACTTGACAGCAAGTGAGGAATAGCAACCCAACTACTGAAGTAGAAAGCGCTGTTTCAAGTTTTGTTAAAAAGCTCAATCATCTTCGTTAGGCTGCTGGAAGGGGGAAGTGATCAACAGTTGAGCGATCGCCATGCCGACCATGCCAACGCCAACGCTAAACGCTAGCACTAGCCCCACGGGAATCTCGATGGATCGAAACGCTAGCAAGTTGAGCGCAACCGGAGTAAAATTTTGCACAGAAAGAATTGAGATCGCGCCAACCCACGTAGCGATAATGAGTGAGATCAATAAAATTGGCAGTGTTTTCATCACCTTCCATCTACATCCACAGTGTTTCTAGGCTAGCGTGTTTCCGATCGCTTGATCGGTCACTCATGCTTTTATGGCTGCTTGATTGCACCTCCGCAAGAACTCCCTGCACCCGCCGTGCAGCCGAAACAGTGCCGCCCGGTGACTATTTCTCGCTGCGTTAGCCACTCTGGTTGAAAGTCGCGAATGTGCAGCGATCGCCCATTGCTCGGCTGGCATTCTATATCCAGCATTTGGTTGAAGTCGCAGTCAAACAGCCGACCATCCCAGGAAACAGAGAGAGTGTTGCGACACATTAGCCCTGCGATCGTCCCTGGATTAAAAGAGTTCACTAGCAGTTCCATATAGCGCTGCAAATTATTCGATGACTCTAGCCATTCCAAATACCGCGAAATCGGCATGTTGTTTAAGGTGATCAGGCGATCAAAGGTAACGCCGTGATGCTTTAACAATCCCGCTTTCCACTCCTGCTCTAGGCTTGCCTGCGAACTGGATAGAAATGCCCCTACTGGATTGCTCATCAGGGTTAAACAGCGGGTTGGGTCACCCTGTCCATAGCCAGCAGCATTTAAAAGTTTGAGGGCGGCGATCGATTTTTCAAAGGTGCCGTCTCCCCGCTGAGCATCGGTGTTGCGCTGACGGTAGTGAGGTAAAGAGCAAACAATTTCAACCTGACGCTCTGCTAGCCACTGCGGTAAATCTTGCATCGTTGGCAACAGCAGCACGGTTAAGTTGCAGCGATCGATCACCTTTTTGCCGCTTCGAGTACATTCATCCACTAAATAACGAAAATCAGGATTGAGTTCTGGGGCACCGCCCGTTAGATCAACCGTATGAGCATTAGTCTGGTCGATCGCCGCAAGGCAAGCGTTGATGGTATCCCGATCCATTACCTCTCGGCGATCGGGTCCTGCATCCACATGACAATGGCGGCAAGTCATATTGCATAATTTGCCGAGATTAATTTGAAAAATTTCTAGAGTTGTAGGCTGTAAGGTTTGCCAATTGTGGGCGATTAGGGCAGTGTTAAAGTTTCCTTGGTGAGATGAAGTGGATAATGGCAGCGCATTTAAGAGTGCTTGTTGATAATCAGTCGATGCAAGGGGCGATCGCCGTTGTTGGAGGGAAGTAGTCACCAAAATTTCTCTTAAAAGTGCTTACACTTCTACGATAAATGATTCCTAAAAAAGGCAATCATCCCTTGTAAGCAAATAATCGTTAAAGCATTACTTCATTTCCGTAACTTTACTTGGGACTAAGATATTTATTTGCTTAAGTCTCGGTATTTGACGATGCCATTTTTAGAGAAAAACTGTTAGAACGTTGAGCAACTTCTCAGAATGCAAGCTTGCTGCCGACCCAAATACTTACATTGCATCTTCCCTAATTTTTTGAAAAGCTCAGCTACGGATCTGTTTGTTCCCTTTAATGATCTTGCGATGAATATTGCCTATCTTGTCAATCAATATCCCAAAACTAGCCACAGCTTCATTCGCCGAGAAATTGTGGCTCTAGAAGCGGCTGGAGTGCCCGTCAGTCGTTTTTCAATTCGATCGCTGGCCGCCGAAATCATTGACGAAGCCGACAAACAAGAAGCCAGCAAAACCCGATATGTGCTACAGGAAGGCGTTTCTGGCTTGCTTAGCAGCACTATCAATGTGGCATTAAAACATCCATCGCGCTTTCTAAGCGCTGTCAAACTAGCCTATAAGGTGGGGCACTCATCCGATCGCGGCTTAGTCTACCATCTCGCCTATCTCGCAGAAGCCTGTGTTCTCCTGCGCTGGTTTGCCAAATCGAAAATTTCCCATGTTCATACTCACTTTGGCACCAACTCCGCAACCGTTGCTATGCTGTGCTGTGAGTTGGGTGGTCCAACTTACAGCCTGACTGTGCATGGTCCCGAAGAATTTGATAAGCCCCAAGCTATCTCCCTAACCGAAAAAATCAAACGTGCCACCTTTGTGGTATCCGTCTGCTCCTTTGGTCGGAGTCAACTGTATCGCTGGTGCGACTATCCACAGTGGTCAAAAATTCACGTCGTTCATTGTGGAGTTGATGAAATGTTTTTGAAACACCCCTACACACCGCTACCAACGCAGCCGCGATTTGTTTGCATTGGGCGCTTGAGCGAGCAGAAAGGGCACCTACTTTTGATTGAGGCAGCCGGTCAACTTGCAGCCGAAGGACATGACTTCAAACTCGTACTAGTGGGTGATGGTCCGTTGAGAGAACGAATTGAGGCGATGATCTGCCAGTTTCACCTAGAAAATCATGTTGAAATCACAGGCTGGGCAACCAACGAACAGGTACAGCAGCAAATTTTGGCAGCCCAAGTGATGCTAGTTCCTAGCTTTGCGGAAGGATTGCCTGTTGTGATTATGGAATCTTTGGCACTGTGCCGCCCTGTCATCAGCACCTACATTGCAGGCATTCCTGAATTGGTGCAACCGGGCAAATCTGGTTGGCTAGTGCCCTCTGGCTCAGTAAGCGCGTTGAAAGAGGCAATGCAAGTTGCCATTCATACTCCGCTCGACCAGTTAGAGGAAATGGGCAAAACTGGGGCAAAACTGGTCGCTCAAAATCACAATGCAGCCACTGAAGCAAAAACCCTCAAAGCTCTGTTTCCGCAGTAATGGCATTTTTTGCACTAAGCTGACGTGAATTCAAATTGCAAAAAAATCTGTATAACTAGCCACTTGAACACGGGTTAATCATCCGCCAACCAGATCGGCTTCGACTATGCGTTCGGCTGAGCGCCCTTCGGCTGACCACTCAGGACGAAAGCTCACGTCGAAGTCTCAATCTCTAGCTGTTGAGAGTTGAGCATAGTCGAAACCCGAATCAACTGGCACGCTATTTTCATGCAAGTTCCTAACGGGTTTAAGTGGCTTGTTGAATAGAATGATTACCCAATTGAATTTTTAATTTCCATAAGTTCCTTGTTAGCTGGTTCGTATGTGAGTCCTATTTGTCTTCTCTCAGGGCATGGATTTTTTCTGGAGCAGTCATTGCATATCGATGAATAATCTGATGCCAAAACTTAGAGGGGTCGTTTTCTGGAAAATAGCAACTGACATGTTGATGAGCGTTGTAAGACAGCTTGTCACGCAGTGCGGCATTTTCTAAATCTATGAGGCATTGAGCCGCTTCTTCAGGGTTTTCTGCTGTCATGGCAGTTTCACGATGTTCCATGCAAAAGTTTGCGCCACTTGCCGTTTTACCCACCACTACAACGCCTGCTGCCATAGACTCTTGGGGCGGCAAAGCACATCCCTCAATTTCTGCTGAGGCAAGAAACACTTGGGGTCGCCGAAATTGTTTAGCCAATTCATGAATGCTGATACCGTCGATTAGCTCAAAATGCCAATGGTTTCCCCCTTTGGCTTTGTAGATCTCCTGAGTCTTTGCAATAAACTCTGGTCCCTTGCGAGGAAAGGCAAACACAAGCCCTGGCTCACGCTTTGACTGGGGAATAAATGGGAAGAGCTGGTCGTCTACAATATTTGGAACAATTTGGATTTCTTTTTCTAGATAGGTTTTTTGGCAAATAGACTTCATGTAAGGCGAATCTGTCCATAGTGCAACTTGGCTATCTCGGTAGTCAAAGTTGTCAAAGACGAAAATGGGAGATTGTAGGTAGGCGATCGCCCGTCCTTCAACTTGATTAATCAGTTCTGTAGCACAATCTGGAACAATGCAGACATCATCGGGTTGGCGGTCTGCCCAGCGGATAAAGGGAAGATTCGGGTATAAATTATAGGCACCATAGGTATCGTGCCCGCGCTTGGTAGCCAATACCGCATCGACTCCACAACTTCGGGCCACTGCACAATGGCGCATGATGTTTAAGATGCCACCATAGACTTGGTTGACTCGCATTTGCCGTAGCCACCAATCTTTGGCGAACTGCATCCGCGATCGCTGGACTGCATAACTTATCCAGTGATAGGTTTTGCTATTGTCATAATCAGGAATCAAAAAAACAAACCGCATAATAATGAGATGTCCCTGATTGCACTAATTGATTTTCAGTGGAACTGAGGAGAGGACTACAAACTTTGTCTAAATGACTTGGGTTAGCACCAATGCTGCCATGACAGAAGCAATGCCCAAAATCGGCAGGTCAATTTCTGGTTGCCAAAGGTGTAAGCGGGCAAAGGTAAACGCTTGAACCGGGTATAGGAACCAGCCAACTGCTGCAATTCCCACGATCGCGCCAAATTCACCGCCAAAGTAATGACCTCCAAAAA
>Ga0209591_10004931_pt1 | contig 14992 bp, 12 predicted proteins | sample MAT01_FD_187207 | JGI IMG/M metagenome (GOLD analysis project Ga0209591, IMG submission 187207) | Freshwater microbial communities from Lake Fryxell liftoff mats and glacier meltwater in Antarctica - MAT-01 (SPAdes) (version 2) | ecosystem: Environmental > Aquatic > Freshwater > Ice > Liftoff... | reverse complement strand
CCGCCTATGGAATGGATTTAAAAGATTCTGATCGCAGAGCAGAAGCAGTAGCAATTTTTGGTTTAGGGCTGGGTGGAAAAACAGCAATCAAAGCAGGTTTGGGTTTACTACGAAATCTGCCAGTAGCGGGAGCCGTTATTGGCGCTAGTTCAAATGCAGTCATGATTTACGCATTAGGTTACGCAGCTTGTCAGTTTTATGAAGCAAAGCAGAATCCATTAACTTTAGAGGCAACATTAGTAGATGCTCAACTAGAGAGCGGAAAATTTTTCGAAGCCGCTATTTTTCAAGAAAAGATTATGGATCAGATTTTGGTTCACATTGTCTTAGCAGGTAATCCAGATAAATCTTGGGAAGATATTTTGCCAGAATTACAAGCTGCTAACCTGAGTCCTGCCTCAATCGATGCGATCGCTTCTCATATCAAATCTCCACCATCTTTAGAAACTTTACTTGAGCAAATTAATAGTGATTTCGCCGTAGCTCTACTAGCGCAATGTCAAAAAATTGCCCATTTAGACGGAGTAATTACGCCACAAGAAGCTAAGGTGTTAGAAACGATTAACACAAAGTTAAACCGTGATTTGGCTGCAATTAAATAACCCTGAAGATTGCTGTTAACATTTCTTAATCAAAGACGATCGCAATCTCTACAAAAAAGTGCGATCGCCTCTCTGCTAATCATGACACTATCTAGTAAATTTCAGATCGATATCTCGGTTCAGCAATTAGTTTTCCCTCCTTTTTCGCAGCATCTAACCATGCTTCTTTTGCTTTCAAGACTTCACGAAGCGCTTCTTCTTCTGTTAAACCGAATGCTGAACAGTATTTCAGATCAGGAATATCAGCAATATAGCCCTCATCTTCTTCACTGTAGAAAATATTAATGTGATAGTGTTTCATCTTTAATTCAATATCGCTACTAAAATACGCAGCAAGTCTTCTATATCAGCAGGAACACGATATAAATTGAGGTTTTGAGTTATTTGTTTACTTTCTCGATTCAATAAACCAAATTGCCAAATATCCCCTGTAGAAACAGCCCCCTGTAAACTTGCCTCTTGAGAATCAGTCCACGCATCAATAGCAATCAGTTCTACAGCAAGCTGGGTAAAGCCCCTTGCCAAATCAGCATTTTTAGCTTCTACAACTAATAGTTTATGGTCTGTATGGAGATAATAGTCAAGGGAACCTTTTAACTGTTCTGTAACAATTAAAGGATATTCGATTCTAAGTTGGGCATGGGTGTAATGAACAACATCCAATAAAATTGGGGCAATTAGTAACTCTCTGCGGGCTGCCTCACTAGTCAAACTAATATATGGTAAACTCTCCTCAATCCTAGATTTGAGATTTACGAGTCTGTCTAATTCAATGCTGGACTTTTGTAGATTGAGAGAGGAACGTTTTAAAGAATAGCCAAATTCAGCCAGTATGTCTTCTGGCTCGAATGCCATCTCAAAATAGCTTCTGAAAGTGTACGAGTTATTTGGTTGGAGGATGGGAATTTTACTCATATAGCAATCCGATTTGATTTCTGAAATCTGAATATTGGTGTTAAGATTTCTTAATCTTCGCCAAAGTACAAGTGCGATCGCTGGCTTAAAAATTGTGTTCCCAACCCCGATTTTAACTAAATTTCATCGCTCTAGTTGCGTTAAAAATCGCTAGTAAAGCTACTCCGACATCAGCAAAAACAGCTTCCCACATTGTCGCTACACCAAAAATACCTAATCCAATAAATATACCTTTAATCGCCAATGCAAACCCAATATTTTGCCAAACAATTTGCCTTGTTTTTCTGGCGATTTGGATTGCTTCTGCTACTTTTGACGGTGCATCTGTCATGATCACAATATCGGCAGTTTCTATCGCCGCATCTGAGCCTAACCCGCCCATTGCTATACCAACATCGGCTCTAGCAATCACTGGCGCATCATTAATCCCATCCCCAACAAAGGCAACTTTACCATGCTTGCCGGCGGCGCTGATTAATTTCTCAATGGCATTAACTTTTTCTTCAGGTAATAACTCTGCTTCGTAGGCATCTATGCCAAGCTGTTGAGCAATGTAAGAGGCGATCGCTTGATTATCTCCTGTTAACATTACTGTTTTCTCTACACCGATTCGCTTGAGTGCTTGAATAGCCTCTCTAGCATCTTCTTTTAGTTCATCGGCAATAACAATATACCCAGCGTAAATATCATCCACTGCTAAATGAATAACTGTTCCCTCTACTAAGCAATTATCATGAGCAATGTTTTCTTTATGGAGTAGGCGATCGCTTCCCGCTATCACTACCTTATTTTCAACTTTGGCTCTAATTCCATAACCTGCGATCTCTTCATAATTTTTTACTTCAAATTCATCTATTTTTTCACCATAAGCTTTGCGGATAGATTGAGCGATGGGATGATTTGAGTGCGATTCTATTTTGGCAGCTAATTGCAGTAATTCTTGCTCATTAAAGCCATTTTGTGGTACTATTTTAGCTACTTTAAACACCCCTTTAGTTAACGTTCCAGTTTTATCAAAAACAACTGTATTGACTGTATTTAAAACATCTAAAAAAGTAGAGCCTTTAACTAAAATACCGCGTCTAGCTGCACTTCCCACACCTCCAAAGTAACCTAATGGAATACTGATAACCAGTCCACATGGACAGGAGATAACTAGTAAAATTAGGGCGCGATAAACCCATTCTGAAGAAGTTGCGCCAGAAATAAATAAAGGAGGTAATAAAGCAACTGCTAGAGATGTAAAAACTACTATTGGTGTGTAATATCGGGCAAATTTAGTAATAAATTTTTCTGTTTCTGCTTTTTTACTTTTGGCATTCTGCACTAAGTCTAAAATCTTAGCAATGGAAGATTCATCAAAAAGTTTTGTGACTTTAATGCTGAGAACACCCATTTTATTGATCATCCCTGCCAAAACGGTTTCTCCCAGCCTCACCGTTCGCGGCACAGATTCTCCAGTTAATGCAGATGTATCAACTTGCGAATTCCCATCGATAATTTCACCATCTAAGGGAATCTTTTCTCCGGGTTTGACAATAATAATATCTCCAATATTTACTGTCTTTGGGGATACTTTTTTGATTACTCCCTCGGTTTGGATATTGGCATAATCTGGGCGGACTTCCAATAAAGCTTTAATAGAATTACGTGAACGACTAACAGCAATATCTTGGAACAATTCCCCAATTTTATAAAATAACATTACGCCGACAGCTTCGGGTAATTTATGAATTGCGATCGCCCCTAGTGTCGCTACTGTCATCAAAAATGTTTCATCAAATACTCTACCTCTGAATATATTGCGCCCAGCCGTTTTTAAAACACTCCATCCACTTAATAAATAGGCAGGAATGAAAAGCAGATATTCACCTATCGAGTAAAATGTATTGTGTAATTGATTTTCAAAAATTACACCAGGCGCATATAAACTTAAAATCATCACCAAAGGCAATACCTCATTTTTGAGATTGAATTCTGCACCGTGGTTGTGGTCATGGTTATGATTATCATCATGATTATGAGCATGGTTATGATTCTCATGATAGTCAGGTTCACAGTTGCAACAACCTGAAGATTCTGAATGTAGTTTCTGCTTCATTTTATCTGTTGAGGCTAGTAAATTACTTGATATATGAGCCTGTTTTCAAATGTAATGAAAAAAAGAAGTTTTTACAAGTCGATAATTTAAGAACGAGAATCTATATCAATACAAAATTTAGGTTTATTGTTGAATTTTTCTACTAAGTTTTAGTGAATATTAAGATTTATAAATCAGATCATTTCAGTCTGCGTGTCAACTTCGGGTTATGCGTACTTTATGAGATAGCGATCGCAGCTTGTGATTTAGCGGAAGTTTTAAGAAGTGCGATCGCGCTGCAACTGCTTTTTGGCATTCCCCTAAGTTTGAGGGTATGTATAACAGCCCTAAATGTATTTGTATTGTTACTGCTACAAAACAAAGGCTTTCGCTATACAGAAGCTTTGGTAATCTTGTTACTAGCATCAGTTAAGCATTTCTGCTTTTTCTCTATGTCGAGCCAGTTTATTTATACTCACTTAATTTGTGAGCAAACTGGGTAAATATGGAACTTTCTTGGGTAATAAGTGTCAATCATAGCTATTCTCAGTAAAAATTCACTTGAAGTTTGAAAGTGAATCGAATACCCTAAGCTAGTAGACAGTTTTCTCAAGGAATCTTATGAACAAAAAAATTATCCTGAATTTGCTTTCCAGTTCCTCAATTTTTGTGTCGCTGATGTCTACGTTGGCAATATTTAATCCTGCCCATGCTAGTATTACTCAGCGATTAATGCACACACAAGATGGTCGTGCCTGTATCACTAACCCACATGGTGGAAAAGATTTTGTCTGCATTCGAGATTCTGAGGCAAAGCAAGCGTATACCTCTACACGTTCCTCAACCGTTGTCACATCAGTATCAGATGAGAATATTGCGATGTTAGACTTTACTGAGGAGGAAAGCGATGCTGCAATTAACTTATTTAAATGTGACTGTCCATACTGTATAAATTCTTTGCGTCAATTGCGCGGTACTGGAAACTTAGTGTACTAAAATTGAAGATAGCTGATAGCGACTATAGCTTCTGTGAGATAGACGTGATTAATCACGTATAGAAGATATACGAAACCAAAAAAGCATTTTTAACTACGTGCCGCTACTATTATTTGGCTAAATGTAAATTCATTGTAGGGGCAATTCATGAATTGCCCCTACAAACCCCTCTAATTAATGTTGACGAAGAGGACGCACAGAGAGAAAAAGACGCAAAGAATTTATTAAATACTCTCTATGCGTCCCCGTGTCAGAGCGTCCTGTTCATTCAACTACCTCATTCACAGGGAATCTATCAATCAACTGCATTGCCCGACAGGCATTACGCTGGAAAGAGTCTGGCAAATGGGGAACGTGGGGTATTTGCGATAATAAATCCAACGTCCGCCGTAAAATTCTCACCACATCGCCTTCATCCAAGGTGGTGTTCTCGCAGAGTTCTGTCCACTCCATTCCCAGCGCCCATTGTTCCACGATCGCAATTAACTCAAATTCCAACCATATAGGCAGCGCTACATTATACCGCCGTTGTAGTTGGAACATTTGGCGGCGAATTCCCTGCAATTTTTTTAAGGCTTCTGCCACTTCATTACTAAGCTCAAAGTTAACCTTGCTATCTGGACGGGGCGTTTCCATCACCAAACCGGCGGCGGCGGCGGCTAAATGATGCGGATCTAAGTTGCCCAATTCACCACTAGCAAATACTAAACCCAGCCACAATTCATTTTCCCCTCGAATGGCGGCAGCAATTCGCCCTAATACTGTGGGGATTAAGTTATCCAAACCGCCAAAGTGTTGCAGAATTGCGATTAAATTGAGAAATTCTTCCCAATGACGTTGTGACTGTTGCTCTACTTGCCCTTGCAACTGTTCGAGTTCGGCTTCTAGTTCGACATAGCGGGCTCGGCGCTTAAAAAGGGTTGCAGCATTGCCTGATTCATGTAGGGGATGAGCTTCTAATTGCTCTTGGACGGCGGTAAGGCGACTGAGTTGTTCTGCTACTTCTGGTGCCAGATGCAAAGATTCTATCGGATCGGGAATACGTGCAGCGATCGCAAATGTTTCTTCATTACCACGGCGCGACTGTCCTGGTTTCAAGGGCATTTCTGGCGGTGGTAGCACATCAGGCGACACTTCAACTCGCGGCAGTTCGGCATACAAATCGACTACATCCCCTGTAGTTGCTACATACCAGCGATTATCATGTCCCAAGCATACCAAGTAAGGAGCTTGACCAGAACCAGCCGATTTTCCCACTAACACTGCGGTAACAGGGGAAGACACTGTGATATTTTTGCCCTTGAGACTCAACAAGGTTCCTGACACTGCAAAGTCCAACATCATCCCCAACTCTTCTTGCCGGTCTGACTGTGCTTGCTCTTGCAGGGTTTTCAATATCTGGCGTTCTACTTTCAGGCGTTGCCGTAATTTTTCATAAACAGCTAGTTCATTTTCATCAACTGCGGCGATTTGCTCATGTAATTGTGCTAATTGTGTTTGCAGTTCGGCAACCTCATCATATTCTGGTCTTAAATGTAAGGTGGCCATGTACTGCCCAAAGCTGCGCTCTATGAGTTCCCTGGTTTGCTCTAGGGTGTGGGTTTGCAGCAAGTTGAGTACCATGCCATAACTAGGCGTAAACTGGCTTACAAGGGGGTCTGGCTTGGATGTTCCCAAATACGCGGCTTCTTTGGCTCCTTCAAAGGGAGTTTGGACTGTCACCACATGACCTTGTTTATCCATCCCCCGGCGGCCTGCCCGTCCCGCCATTTGCAGAAATTCAGAAGCGTTTAACAGGCGGTGTCCAGTGTCAGTACGTTTAGAAAGGGTAGAAATTACCGTTGTCCGGGCGGGCATATTAATTCCTGCCGCCAGTGTCTCAGTGGCGAATACGACTTTAATCAGCCCCTGCTGAAATAGTTCTTCTACCAGTGCTTTCCACGCAGGTAAAATCCCGGCGTGGTGGGCAGCAATTCCCCGATACAGGGGTGCAATTTGCCCAGAACGCCCGGCTTCAGGATTACGGGCTAAAAAATCATCAATCTGTTCCCGTAAAATTTGGGACTCTTCACTATTCACCAGCCATAAATCACCCACTTCTGCCACCGCTTTATCACATCCCCGACGGCTGAAGATAAAGTAAATTGCTGGTAGCATATCCCGTTGCTCTAACTGGCTCAAGGTATAAATGATACCAGGAGCCTCTGGTCTACCATTTCTCCCCCTTTCCCTTTCTCCCCCTCTCCCTTTCTCCTTCTTCTTTTGAAGGCGGGGGTTAATTTTGGTTTTGCTATCATTCAGCAGGGGAAATAACCCTTTGGGATTGCAAAAGTGAAATTCCAAAGGTACTGGACGAAAATCGGAGTAAATCAGGTCAGTTGGGCCGTGAACGCGATTTAGCCAGTCGGTGAGTTGATCACTGTTGGCAACGGTTGCTGAGAGGGCTGCTAATTGAACTTCACGAGGACAATAGATGATTGATTCTTCCCAAACTGTCCCACGTTGGCGATCGTTCATGTAGTGGCACTCATCAAGTATCACCGCTTCAACGTCTACCAATGAGATGCCGATTTGCCCAATGGGTGTGCCATAGAGCATATTTCGGAAAATTTCTGTGGTCATTACCAAAATCGGTGCATCTCTGTGGATGGAAGCATCTCCAGTTAACAGACCGACTTGATCAAAACCGAATTTTTCTCGAAAGTCACGTAATTTTTGATTCGATAGTGCCTTTAGGGGAGTAGTATAAAATACACGTTTTCCTCGTGCGAGGGCGCGGTAAATGGCGTATTCTCCGACTAATGTTTTGCCCGAACCTGTGGGCGCACATACGACTACGGAGCGTCCGGCGTTTAGGGACGCGATCGCTTCTTTTTGGAACTGATCTAGTTCAAAGGGAAATATTGATCCAAGATCAAGTTCTGGAGACGGCGCAGGATAATTCACTCAATCACATTTGCAACCAGATTGTTTACTATACTAACGAGTCTTTTGTCAACTTTGTTATTAGTCATTTGTCCTTTGTCATTAGTCATTAGTTTTTCACTAAGGACAAAGGACAAATGACAAAGGACTTTTAATTATTTTCCCATTTCTTGCGATCGCTCTGTGGCAGCTTTGACTGCTTCAATTAAAGCTGAACGAAATCCTGCCTGTTCTAGCTTGGCAATTCCGGCAATTGTTGTACCACCGGGACTGGTAACGCGATCTTTCAGTTCGGCTGGGTGCATTTTGGTTTCCTGCAACAGTTTCGCTGTTCCCAGTACGGTTTGCAAGGCTAGTTGATTGGCAATTGCTCTAGGTAAACCTGCCGCTACTCCGCCATCAGCAAGTGCTTCTACCAAGAGCGCCACGTAAGCTGGCCCGCTACCAGATAGCCCTGTGACTGCATCCATCAGCGCTTCTGATACTTCCACTACTTCCCCCACAGCCGAAAAAACTTGCTGTGCTATTTGGTGATGCTTGGGGCTAGTGTATGCACCTGAACAAATCGCGGTAATTCCCGCTCCTACTGTTGCGGGTGTATTGGGCATTGCTCTAATAACTGGCGATTGCCCAAATGCAGCTTCTAGCTGACTTAAAGTTACACCCGCTAAAATGGAAATGATCAATGGTGAGTGTTCTAGATTCAGAATATCAATATCTGCTAATTCTTGAGCGATCGCGCTAAACACCTGCGGTTTCACGGCCAAAAACACAACTTCTTTTGCTTGGGTGAAAACCTGACTGTTGTCTGTCGTCACAACAACATCGTATTGCTGTTTTAAAAAATCTAGTCGTGAAGATAACGGTTCGCTAACTATAACTTCTGATGATTGATAAATTCCACGGGTGATCAGGCGGGATAACAGCGATTCTCCCATTACCCCACCACCAATTAAGCCAAATTTTATAGTCATTAGTCATTCGTCATTCGTCATCAGTCATTCGTCATTCGTCATTCGTCATTCGTCATTCGTCATTCGTCATTCGTCATTCGTCATTCGTCATTCGTCATTCGTCATTAGTCATTCGTCATTCGTCATTCGTCATTCGTCATTCGTCATTCGTCACTGGTCATTTGTCATTGAACCAACAAAGGACAAATGACACAGGACAAAGGACTAACAACTAATTTAACTTTATTGTGCCATCCGGTTAGTTTCGTTGCCCCAGGCTTGGTTTGAAGTACCTGTAGAACCTGTAGGACGAGAGGGACGTACTGGCGGTTGCGGTACTTCATGAAGAACGCCACCTTGGGTGCTAACTTGCACACAGCTTGGCGTAAACAAGAAGATGCTCTCACCAATGCGTTCTTGATGTCCATCTAGTGCGTAAGTACCACCTGCAACAAAATCTACTGCTCGTTGAGCTTGATCTGGGTCCATAATTGTCAGATTTAATACTACTGACTTACGTTCTCGCAACGCTTGAATTGCCTGGGGCATTTCTTCAAAGGTGCGTGGTTCGAGTACTAAAACTTCCGAAATTCCGTTAATTGCTCCTGGCATACCAATCACATTCCCCATTGGCTTTGAACCTGCTGCTATATCATCTTCCATTGTAGGCACTGGTTCCCGCCAGCGGCGATTTTGAGCGCCCGTACTTTCTTGTGGTGCTGGTTGGGGATTTTCTTGCTGATAAAGATTTTGGTAATTATTGTCTCTACCTGGCTCTTCTTCGTAATACTCGTATTCCACTTGCTCATTTAGACCCACAAAGTCTCTGAGTTTGGAAAATATATTGTTCATTGCGTGTGTACTCTCCTGGTGCGAATAGCCTGTATTGACTTGGCTTAGGATTGATTGAACTTAGGAGCGCTTGCTACATAGGTGGATACTTCAGCAAGTGTTTTGCTAGTTGTAGCCTATACTACGGGTTTTGGCGATGAACCTACACTTTTTGGAAGGTCTGTGCATCGCCTAAACATAATTAATGAGTAAAGATTATATCCTAAGGTTTGTCCTAAGGAAAGTTCTTTATACCCCATTTTCCCCTGGCGATTGCTCTTGTCAATACTATATCCTTTGTTTCTAATTGCACCAGTCTGTTACAAAATTGTTGTCATCAAATCCTTAGCTCTATTAATACTGAACCCCAAGGTTAATAATTAATAGGCTAAGGGCGATCGCCAAACAATATGGTTCCTAATCGTACCATCGTAGCGCCTGCTTGCACTGCCAGTTCGTAGTCGCCTGACATACCCATAGACAGATCCTGCATTTTAATGTGTGACCAGTTTTGCTCCTGGATTTCTTTCGCCAGTTCCCGATTCAGATTAAACACACTTAAAATTTCAGAATTATTTAATCCTGAAGGCGGAATTGTCATCAAACCTTGAATTTGTAAATTTTTGTATTGATTGAGTGCGGGTAAATCAGCTAAAAGTTCTGGCACACTCCAACCGGACTTGTTGGGATCGGGGAGAATTTTCACTTGCAGACAAACCTGGGGATTCACTCCTAGCTGTTGCGCCAATTGATCTAAACGCTGTACCAGCTTCAAATTATCGACGGAGTGAATCCATTGGAATTGTTCAATGGCTTTTTTGGCTTTATTGCTTTGCAAATGTCCAATAAAGTGCCAGATAATATCCGGTAAGTCTTGCAACTCATCTTGTTTACTGGCGGCTTCTTGGATACGACTTTCCCCAAAATCACGAATTCCTGCGGCGTAGGCAGACCGAATGGCCTGGGCAGAAACTTGCTTGCTAACAGCAATCAATCGGACTGAAGTTGGCAGTGAGGAGCGAATGGTAACAATACGTTCAGAAATCGAACTGTTCATTGGAAGGTGCGTTGGAAAACACTCTGAAGCTGATCGTACTCCTGAGATTGTCCACTGCGCCGCAGGGTACGTAAGCGATTTTCCAACATCATTCTAGCCTCAGTACGTCCTATAGGCTGGAATTTAACACCTTTAATGTCATTTGCTACCAAAAAAAACAAGCGTTGAGCATAAAGTGTGGTGAACAGATCCTGGTTCTCATCAACCATACTGATCTTGTAGAGTAAACCCCAAGTTGGATGGTTTATGTAAGTTTCTGCGTTTTCTGAATTCATTTAAGAGTCAAGGTGGGAGTATATATATCTTTTCGCAGCTAATTCTAAACATTCAGACGATAATAACTTCCTTTCGCCAGAATATTTGCTTAAAATGCGAACTGCGGTGACGAAGACCTTGATCTAGTTCCTAATGGGCAGATGAAGCTAGTAATAGTGAGGCGGAACTTCTCGAAAGTTCGGTGTAGGAAGGGAAAACACCCGATAAAGTTCCCAACGGCAACACCTAACTTTTTAACTATCTTTCCATACTGCCACAACTGTCGCTGAATGGCGCAAAATTGCAACTGGGAATTAGGGGATGAGGGATATGAATTAATAATCAATGCCCAATGCCCTATTCCCTACTCCCTATTCCCTGATTGATTATTTAGCATTTTCAGTGCAGCCAGTTGTGCCTGGGCTTTGTGCAGAGATTCATACCATTCTTTTTCAGGATCGCTGTCTGCGACAATTCCAGCGCCAACTTGTCCCCAGACGATGTTTTGTGGGGGGTGCTGAGTGAGGAATTCTCCACCTGCTTGAGACGCGGGAGCTAGTAACAGGGTACGAATTAAGATATTTAAGTCTAAATGACCGCGCCTATCTAAATAGCCGCAGGAACCGTAGAACAAGCTGCGCCGTAAGGGTTCTAATTCTTCAATAATTTCCATACAACGGACTTTGGGACAACCTGTGATGGTGCCACCGGGGAACGTGGCGCGAATCAAATCAATGGTACTGCGTTCGGCTTCGCCGTGCCGTAGGCATTCGCCTTTTAAAGTACCTTTGATGTTGCTGACAAGATGCATCACATGGCTATATCGCTCAATTGCCAGTAATTCGTCAACAGCAACAGTTCCCCATTCACAAACTCGCCCTAAATCATTGCGTTCCAAATCCACCAGCATGATGTGTTCTGCACGTTCTTTGGTGTTGCTGAGTAAATCTTGTGCCAGTTGCATATCTTGTTCTGGGGTTGCGCCACGCGATCGCGTCCCGGCGATTGGTCTGGTTTCGGCTTGTCGATTTTGCAACAGTATCAACCGTTCTGGCGAACAGCTCATTATCTCTCCCCAAGGCGATCGCCAATAGCTGGCAAAAGGAGAAGGATTGATTTTTTGCAACGCTTGATAAATTTCCCAACCAGAAGCCGATGTAGACGCTTGAAATCGCAATGAAAGATTTGCCTGAAAGATGTCTCCAGCTTGAATATATTTTTTGACCTGGTTTACAGCTGTTTCATAATCTGCTTGCGATGTCAAAAAGAGAGGCGGGGAAGAAGATACGGCGAAATTCCTCTGTTTGTCTTCTGCTTCGTCTTTCCTTGCTAACTTCTTCTGTAACTCATCGAGTCCACTGGGATCACTTGCAGCTAGCCAAAGAATTTGTTCTGCGTGATCCAAAACGGCAAAACAATCTGGCTCATACCAAAAAGCTATAGGAAACGGCAGGGGATCAATTTTTTGACGGGGTAACTGTTCAATTTCCCAGGCTACATCGTAACCTAGCCAACCCAACCAACCGCCGATGAAGGGGAGGGAGGTGGGGGGAGATTCTACTTCGTCCCCCTTGTCCCCTTGCTGCAACAACTTTTCTAGGAAAGGGAGAACCTCTCCTACTTCTGGTGTCCACATCTGTAGGATGCCATTAACTATGCGAGGAGCACCTGCACAGATAGAATATCGGCTGAGTTGGGGATGATCGATTGGCGTTGGGTAAGGACTTTCTAGTAGAGTAGCAATTCCCGGCGCGGTGGTGGGGCGAAATAGGACAGAAAAAACTTCTGAACCTGTGCGTTTTTCTAAGGGTAGCGATCGCCAATACCAAGCCTTGATCATATCTGTTTATAAACGTTGTCAATAGTTCGTTGACAGTTTTATTTTTCAGCAGGGAGTACAAATAACTATGAATGCTTGCAAAATTAGGCCTTAGTTCCTATAGCTAGGCGCACTCCCCAGAATAAGATTAAAGTTGCAATAGCAATCCAGTCACGCCCTTTTAATCGTAAGTCGTGCCACTGGACTCGATGTTCATTGGGACTGGTAAAACCCCGCACCATCATTGCATTCGCCATTTGATCAGCTCGTAAGAGCAGATTTTCTAAAAGTCTCTCTGCAACTGTCATCCAAACCTTGAATGCTCCTTTTAATCCCAGCTTTTTCCAATTAATTGCCCTTGTCATCACGGAGCGAAATAAATTTTGCACTTCTTCTAAAACCAGGGGAATAAAGCGCAAGGATAAGGTTAAAGTTAAAGCAATTTCTGTGACAGGTAACTTGAAGCGTCGTAGGGGTTGCATCAAACTTTCTATACCAGATGTGATTTCTTCTGGTGCGGTTGTCAGCAGATACAGGTTAGTGCTGTAAATCACGGTAAATATAATCGTACTCAGACTTATAGCCAAATTTAAGGAGCGGCGAGTCACTTGGACTGGGCCTTTGTGAAATAGCACGTAGCTGTATTTTTTTTGATCGTCTACTTGCTCTGGAACAAGATTATTAGAGTTTGATGGCTGTGTTAATATTTGTTCGTTAGCTGGCAAGCGTGGCTGATAATCTACACCGAGTGAATCAGGACTGATGGCTGCGATCGCTAACACAAAAAACGATAGCATTAATAACCAACCCATTTGCTGTTGCCATACTCGTCGGGGAATCCTGGCAATTAAGGTGGCAACGATCAATATCACTACCAGCAACACACGCCAAAAGTTATTGGCGAAAATATAGCTGGTTAAAAAGCTCATTAACCAGGCAAACTTGACTCGTGGATCGATTTTATGCAGCCAAGTTTGGGGTTGTTCTAAGTAAAGTCCAAGTGGCAGCGATCGCAGTAAATCCATTTTAGAGTTAAAAGTTATGAGTTAGGAGTAGAGACGCGATTAATCGCGTCTGTACATGAGTGAGAAGTTTTGACTTTAACTCATAACTTTCACCTTGTGTCGCTATCAAATTCAAGTCGATAGGGTTATATAGTTAGCAATTTTGGCTTTAACTCATAACTCCTGTACAAAGGCGATTAATCGCGTCTCTAACTTAATTTGACGCGAGTTGCTCTATTTACATTACCACTTTCGACATCACGCACTTTTTTACTCCGCCACAGTAAAATCATCGGGGTACCTTTAAATCCTAGCTGTTGGCGGAATTGCCGTTCAATGTAGCGGCGGTAGTTGTCGTTGAAGCGTTTGGCTTCGTTGACAAATAAGGCGATCGTTGGTGGTTGGCTACTTACTTGTGTACCATAATAAATTTTACCTTGACGGCCACCACGGGATGCTGGCGGTGAATGCCAGCTAACAGCATCGGTTAAAACTTCGTTAATAACTGATGTGCTAACACGGCGTTTGTGTGATTCCGCCGCCGTTTTCACCAACTCTAGAATCTTTTCTACCCGTTGTCCTGACAAGGCACTTACAAAGATTGTTTCTGCCCATTCGGTAAAATGTAACCGTGATTGTAGAGTTTTTTCGTAGTCGTAGATTGTATAAGAGTCTTTTTCGACGGCATCCCACTTATTAACAACGATGATGCAAGCTCGACCTTCGTCAATAATCCGCCCAGCTAATTTTTGGTCTTGCTCAGTGACTCCATCGACAGCATCTAGTACTAATAAAACCACGTCAGCACGGCGAATCGCTTTGAAAGCCCGGTTAATACTAAAGAATTCCGTACCGTATTCTATATGTTTCTTTTTGCGAATACCGGCGGTGTCAATCAAGCGGTAGGTTTGTCCGTCTCGTTCAATGACGGTATCAATTGCATCGCGGGTTGTGCCGGAAATTGGGCTGACAATTGCCCTCTCTTCCCCAACAAAAGTATTGAGTAAGCTGGATTTGCCCACATTTGGACGTCCCACAATTGCTACTTTGATTTCATTAGTGTCTGGGATATCCTCAATATTGGGGATGTGAGCTATTAAGTCGTCGAGTAACTCTCCTGTGCCGCTCCCATGAATTGCGGAGACGGCGTAAGGTTCGCCCAATCCCAATTCCCAAAATTCGGCAGCTTGCATTAAGCCTTGTTCTGGGGATTCACACTTATTTACAGTTAGCAGCACGGGTACTGGTTGTTGACGCAACCATTCAGCGATTTCTTGGTCTGCCGATGTGGGGCCTGTTTGACCATCGACTACAAAAATAGCGGCACACGCTTCTGCAAGGGCTGTCATTGCTTGTTGGCGAATCAGTGGTAAAAATTCGGTATCATCATTAAAAACTAAACCACCAGTGTCTACAACTAAGAATTCCCGACCATTCCAGAAAGCTGGTAGATAAGTGCGATCGCGTGTCACTCCCGGTTCATCATGGACAATCGCCGTTTGTTCCCCGGCGAGTCGATTAACCAGGGTGGATTTGCCCACATTTGGGCGTCCGA
>Ga0209591_10004930_pt1 | contig 14995 bp, 15 predicted proteins | sample MAT01_FD_187207 | JGI IMG/M metagenome (GOLD analysis project Ga0209591, IMG submission 187207) | Freshwater microbial communities from Lake Fryxell liftoff mats and glacier meltwater in Antarctica - MAT-01 (SPAdes) (version 2) | ecosystem: Environmental > Aquatic > Freshwater > Ice > Liftoff... | reverse complement strand
TTTTTTAACGGGCTTAAGTTTCAGGTTAAACTTTCCGATAGACAGAATCTAATTTTGCAGTTTCTTGGTTCGTCCTCCCGCAAATATTATTTTTTGTCCTAAATAACCTGCTGAATGTAGGTTATATTTGGTATATTTCTAGAAAACTAAATGGCGCTGGTCGCTTGTATTCATTTTTAGCAGTTAAGCCCTAACAAATTCACCAAATGAAAACAGTATTAATCACAGGTGTTGCAGGATTTATCGGTCGTTATATTGCCCGCTACTTCTCACAACAAAACTGGAAAGTTATTGGCACTGACAACTCGCAACCCGAAAATGCTCCGTTAGCAGATCTAGCAACATACCAAAGACTCCAATTACCCGACTCAGAATTTAGCAACCTATTAAAAACGCATAGACCCAACGCCCTGATCCATTGTGCTGGAAGGACCTCCGTCAGCCTATCTGTTTCCGAGCCATCCGCCGACTTTTATAGCAACACGTTACTAACCTTTCAGATCCTTGACGCACTCCGTCTTAATGCGCCAGATTGTAAATTTATCTTCCTTTCCAGTGCCGCCGTATATGGCAACCCATCACAATTACCGATCGCCGAAACACACTCTACCAACCCCATATCACCATACGGCTTTCACAAACTCCAAAGCGAACAACTATGTCTAGAGTTCGCCAAAATCTATAATCAACCCACCGCCAGTATTAGGATTTTTTCGGCTTATGGAGCGGGGCTTCGCCGTCAAGTAATGTGGGACATTTGCCAAAAAGCCATATCTCAAAAATCTTTAACCCTGCAAGGTACTGGGAATGAGAGCCGAGACTTTATTCATGCTCTTGATATTGCTAAGGCGTTAAATATAATTTGCGATCGCGCACCGATGCAAGGAGAAGTATATAATTTGGGTAGTGGTCAAGAAGTACAAATTAATGAATTAGCCAATATGCTCTTAAATGCTATGGACTTTAGCATTACACCGCAATTTAATGGAATTACAGCCATTGGCAATCCCATTAATTGGCGATCGGATATATCAAAACTAAATTCTTTGGGCTTTGAGCCATCTATTTCCATAAATCAAGGAATTAAAACATTCACCAACTGGTGCATGGCGGAGCTAATAGGCTAACAAATATATGACAAAACCACTACGAATTGGATTAATAATGCAAGGGGGGCGCAGTTGGATCGGCGGTTCCGAATACATCAAAAATATTATCCTAGCGTTATCAAGTCTCCCTGATGAAGAGCGATCGTCCTTTGAGATATGCTTGCTATACAATCAGGATTTTGAAACAGACGTTCAAAACCAACTTAAGCCTTATCTAAGCAACGCTTACAACTTAGAAAATGAACTAGAACCGATAACCTTTTTTAATCGCCTTAAATGGAAAATACAGAGAGATTTATTTAAGCAACTAGATCCTCGTTTGCACCCGTTTCTTGAGAAGAATAAACTTGACTTCGTTTATCCCTATTTTATAACGAGAAATAAAAAGCCATCATATTGTGGCTGCCCTTGGATATATGACTTCCAACACAAATATTTACCCCATTTATTCGCACAGTCAGATATAGACTCGCGTGACAAAGGATTCACTCAAATAGCTGATTTGAGTCCAAGAGTCGTATTGAGTAGCCAAACAGCAGCAGCAGACTTTCAAAAGTTTTTTCCCAATTCAAAATGTCAAACAGAAGTTTTACATTTTACAACCTCTTTGCCTGCTAGTTGGTACGCATTAGATCCAGTGTTAATAAGACAAAAATATCACTTGCCAGAGCGATTTTTTTTAATTAGCAATCAGTTCTGGCAGCACAAAAACCATTTGATTGTATTGGAAGCTCTAAAAATACTACAAGAAACTTCTATCTATCCAGTAGTTGTTTGTACTGGTCATATTTATGACTATCGCAAACCTGAATACATAGATACAATACTGCAAACTATTTCAACCTACGGGCTAGCAAATCAGATTTATCTACTAGGTTTAATTCCCAGAATCGATCAAATTCAATTGATGCGTCATTCCTTGGCTGTAATTCAGCCTTCTTTATTTGAAGGATGGAGTACGGTCGTAGAAGACGCACGTTGTCTAGGCAAAAAAATGATTCTTTCTGATTTCCCAGTTCACCTAGAGCAAAAACCACTAGGAAGCGTATTCTTTGAGCGACACTCTCCACAACAACTAGCAGATTTGATTGGTGACTGGTGGAAGAAACTACCTACAGGAGTTAACTTAGATGAAGAACGTTTGGCTAGAGCAAGAAATGAAGATGATGTGAAACAATTTGGATATCGTTTTCTGGAAATTGCTAGAGGCAAACTTTGAGTGTGATTTGTCGTGCGATCGCAAAAAATATTTTAAATTTATACGCGAAGCGGTATATTAAGTTGTACAAAAATTTTTTTAATATTGATTTTCCGATCTAACAAAATGGCGATCGTGAATACGGTCTTGACATTACAAGATCTACCCGCTCCACCCGAAGGCAAAACTGGCTGGCCTTGGACAGAGCAAAGCGAACTTTTGCCCGATAGAATGCCTGATGATTCTAAATATCCACGCATAAGTATCGTTACCCCCAGCTATAACCAAGGTCAGTTTATTGAGGAAACCATTCGCTCAGTCTTGCTGCAAGGCTACCCAAATATTGAGTACATTATTATTGATGGTGGGTCAAATGATAATACAGTTGAAATTATTAATAAATATGAAAAACATATTACATATTGGGTGAGCGAACAAGATGAAGGTCAGACCCATGCGATTAATAAAGGATTTGCCATTGCAACGGGTGATTTGATCGGATGGCAAAATTCAGATGATTTTTACTATGTTAATGCTTTTGATTCTCTCGTGAATGCCTCAGTTAATTATCTTGAGTATGATGTTTTTTATGGTACTAGAAATTGGTTGAACTTAGATGGTGATGGAGTAATAACCGCAGACAATCATCAATCTCCATTTGACTTAGAAAAAATGATTCCAAATGCAAATATGTCTAATCAGTCCATGTTTTTTAGGAAGTACATCTTTCAACATGGACATTTTTTAGACATTTTATTCAATCACTGCATGGATCATGAATTCTTCTGGAGATTAATATTCAAGGGATATAAGTTTATCTTCGTACCAGAGATTAAAGGTTGCTATCGCTTACATCCAGATTGTAAGGGTCGGCAACTAAATAATGACTATATAACTGATACTGTTAGAATATGTCGATCTGTTTACAATAATAATGAGTTGCCATACTTGGTTAGAAGGCAAGCATGGTCATTTTTACGCTTTGTCTGTCTTAATAACTATGGGCAATTAAAATTAGCTGAATTCCGTCAATCTCTATATGATTTAATAAATTTGGGTGGAATCATTAGCATTGACGTAGAGCTAGTGGTCAAATATATCGTTTCTTTTGTTGGAGAAACGCAATTAGGTAATATAAGAAAGTTAAAATCCTTTGTGAAATGAAGTTTATTCAAACAAAAATATGGCAAACACAAAAGCGATTATTACTTTAATTATCGGTAAACATTATTCAAAAAGGTGGAAAAAGTTGTGTGCTGGTAATTGGAACGAATATGCAAAAAAACATGGCTATGACATAATTTGTATAGACGAGCCTCTGGATATTTCTGCTCGCGCCCAATCGCGTTCCCCAGCTTGGCAAAAATGTCTAATTTTGGGTGATGAGAGAGTTAAAAAATATAATCAAGTTGTCTGGATAGACTCAGATATACTAATTAACCCTAATTCTCCTTGCATAGTTTCTAAGGTTCCAGAAGATAAAGTCGGTGCTGTGGATATGTTTGGTAGTCCAATGATGGAGTCTTTTCCGACAAGCAATAACACGAATGAATTATTGATAAATAGATCAGCAAGTTATTGGGGTTGGCAATTCAAGACAGGCGAAGAATTCTATTCTAAATCCAAATTGTCTCCTATATCTAGTTGTGTAGTTCAGACTGGTGTGATGGTGCTATCAGAAAAGTATCATCGTGAAATACTTGAGGATACATATCACAGGTATGAGGAGAACGAAAATGATAGCTTTGAGATGGAAAGTCTATCGTATGAATTAGTTAAATCTGCATCAGTTTATTGGTTAGACTGTAAATTTAATAGGCTTTGGAGTGAATGTATGCTAAGGGACTATCCCTTCTTACTGCCTTCAATACACATAGAAAATAAGTTAACTAGAGCTTGGAAAAATTTTGTCAGAGGAAGTAGTCAAATGCCAGATACAACCATTGCAAAGTATTGTCTAGCTAGTGAATTCGTTAACAACTATTTTTTGCATTTTGCTGGTACATCTCAATATATGCCACTCCTTGATACAAATACAAAAGACTGGTATTCTCTTAGAGGAAAGTTGTAAAAAATAATTAACTTAAACTTGAACAATACTTAGAAATTATTGATATTCTGTAGCACTTTAAAAGAAAAGCAATGCGAACTTTATCCATTGGTTGCGGGAAAAAGCCACCTGCTCCCGATCTTGTGAGATTAGATATTTCTGCTGATGTTCAGCCTGATGTTGTGTGGAATCTGGATAAATTGCCTTATCCATTTGAAGATAAAAGCTTTGCACTGGTTGAGTGCTTTGACGTAATCGAACATTTGTCTAACATTCCAGCCACTTTACAGGAAATACACCGAATTCTAGAGCCGAACGGAGTTTTAAAAATTACTACGCCTCATTTTTCTTGTGCAAATTCTTATGTAGATCCGACTCATAAATATCACTTGAGCTATTTCTCTTTTGATTATTTTTGTGATGGACATGAGCTTTCTTACTATTCGGAAGCGAGGTATCAAATTAAATGTCGTCATATCCAGCTTCAGGGAGGAAGATTTAATCGTTCAATTATCAGTAGACTAGCAAATAGATATCCTAAAGGTTATGAGCAGAGATGGGCATGGATTTTCCCTGCGTGGTATATTTACCTTGAGTTAGCAGCGATCAAGTAGTCCAAGATATAGAATTATTAAGGTATCCAGTTATGTTTGGTGATGTTGATTTAGTTCTTTCTCGCATTAATCCTAATGATGTTGTGCTTGATGTTGGCGGTTGGGCATGTCCATTTAATCGAGCTAATTGGATTCTAGACGCTGAACCGTATGAAACTCGTGGGTTTTATGGTCAAATCGGCTTACCAAGTTCTCAAGGTGGTAACAAAGAATTCTTCTCGAAGGAAACTTGGGCACAAAGAGATATGTGTGAAAAAACACCTTTCCCATTTCCAGATAAATTCTTCGATTTCTCCATCTGTTCCCATACCTTAGAAGATATTCGAGATCCACTATTTGTATGTTCTGAACTGATTAGAGTCTCAAAACGTGGATATATAGAAGTACCCTCGCGAGTGTCTGAGACTTGCAGAGGTAGTGAGGCAGATAATTTGGTAGGTCTTTCTCATCATCGTTGGTTTGTAGAGATTAAAGATAACCACATTCAGTTCACGATGAAATACCATAATGTTCATACCGACTTTCGACTTTCATTTCCTTCATCTTACGCAAAGAAACTTAAGCCTAACGAATTGATTGACTCTATTTTCTGGCAGGATAGTTTTTCTTTTGCAGAAACGCAAATTCATGGAGTTGACAAGATTCAAGAAGAACTAAAAGGTTTTGTAGCATCTAGATATCAATACCCCCAGCATATGATTGCTGCTCAAAAAATAGGGCTTACGGCAAAGCGATTGTTTAACGGGATTAAACGCAGACTTCCTATCTTGTCAAAATAATTGTAGATTGATACGAAAAAATGAAATGAAAATCGTGCATATTACACCTACTTATTTTGATAAAAGCTCCATAATTGGAGGCGGTGAGCGCTATCCTACTGAGTTGGCAAATTGGATGTCAAAGGTAGTAGATACAACTCTAGTGAGCTTCTCTAACAAGAGAGATTCTTGCCGAAAAGATAATCTTAAAATTGAGATTTATCCAGTTAGTCATTTGATTAATGATAGTAAAATTAACCCACTGAGTTTTCGCTATTTGAAAGAAGTGATTGCGGCTGATGTTATCCATATTCATCATATTCATACTCTAGTTTCAGACATGGGCTGTCTATTGGCGGCTTTACTGGGTAAGAAAGTATTTGTAACTGATTATGGAGGTGGAGCAGGTTGTGTTTTAAACAACAAAATTCCCATCTTTTGGGGCTATAAAAATGTAATTGCCTATTCTAAGTTTGGCATTGACTTTATATCAGGGAAATTGCAAAAAAAAGCTGTTTTAATCAAAGGTGGTATTGATACTAATAAGTTTTATCCCGATCGCAAAATGCAAAAAGAGAATACGATTCTTTATGTTGGGCGGATTTTGCCTCACAAAGGGATTAACTATTTAATTGATGCTTTTAGATTGCTTAACCGCCACGACTATAAATTAAAAATTGTCGGTAGAGTGTATAGCGATCGCTTTTACCAAGAATTAAATGAAATGGCGCATGGCTTGTTTGTCGAATTCATTCATGATGCTGATGATCTGCAATTGTTACAAGAATATCAACGAGCTAAGGTGACGGTTTTGCCATCTGTTCATACGACTCTCTATGGAGACTATACTCCCGTTCCTGAGCTAATGGGTTTTACCCTTTTAGAGTCTCAAGCTTGCGGAACTCCTGTAGTCTGCACAGATGCTGGAGCAATGCATGAGTTTGTTTATGATGGTAAAACGGGATATGTAGTTAAGCAAAATTCTGGAGAGGCGATCGCAACTGCATTGAGCCATATTATTAACTTACCTTCTGATGAATATCTCCAATTTGGAACCAGATGTCGATCTTGGATAGAAACATTGAGCTGGCAGATAGTAGTAAAACAACATTTAGATATATATGGAGTCTAAATTAGTGGGCGATCATCCCTTAAAAATATTGATGGTACTTCATATGCCTTGGAACCGTAACCTAGGAGGTGCGAGAGTGCAACTAGAGTTAGCCGAAGAGTTTCAATCATTAGGTCATCAAGTCGAGAAGTTTGATTTCCATGATGCTTTTCCTAAATACAAATCATCTCGATTAACAGACTTGATTCGCCCTAGCTTTTCAGTCAAAGCTAAAGCTTTTGTGCAAGCAAATGCCCATCGCTTTGATATTATTGATGCTCATCAAGGCAATTTACCTTTTACTAAGCAAGAATTAGGATTTAAGGGACTATTAGTCGCTCGTTCAGTGGGACTTTATGCTTTCTACGATGAATTTAGTAAGCTAGAAAATCTAAAAAATCCACCTCGAAAACTAAAGACTCGAATAGGTGATTTCTTAAGGTCGCGGCAACAAAAACAAGAACTTGCTTTCTACCCGCGCAGTTTAGAAACCTCAGATTTGATCAATTTGCCGAATTATGATGAATTGGCTTATGTGCGTGATGTTTTGGATCTGGGTGATAAATGTGTAGTTTTACCTTTTGGACTTTCTGAAGAAAGACATCAAAAATTTAATCAAGCTATTAAACCATCTGAAGTAAGATTATCAAACAAACAAGTGGCTTTTATTGGTAGTTGGGGAGCGCGTAAAGGATCTAGAGATTGGGGAGAGATAATAACCAAAGTTAAAAGTCAAGTACCGAGCGCAAAGTTTTTGTTTTTGGGTACAGGTATTACTTCTGAAAGGGTGTTAGGAGATTTAAATCTTCCCGCTTGCGATTGGATTGAGATTGTTCCTAAATATGACAGTGCAGAGTTACCAAGTCTTTTGAGTCGAGCCTCTGTAGGCGCTTTCCCAAGCTACATTGAAGGCTTTGGGTTTGCAGTACTAGAAAAGCTTGCTTGTGGGCTGCCAACTGTTGCTTATGATGTACCTGGCCCGAAAGAGATGTTACAACTCTTAGATGCGTCATTCTTAATTATGGCTGCAAATGTTGATATGTTTTCTCAGAGATTAGTTTCTATCTTAAATATGAAGTTAGAAAATTATAGTTGTCTAAGTAATGAGTGTATTGAGGTTACTAGTCACTTTTGTTGGCAGAAAATTGCTAAGCAGACGTTAGAAATTTATTATAAGTATCTAGATGGAATGTAATGATGCTAGGTAATAATACCGAAGTTCTTATTAGTGTTGCTTTAGTCACTCGCAATCGTCCAGAAAGTTTAGAGCGTTGCCTCGCAAGCTTGCGATCGCAAAGTATTCAACCTTTTGAAGTAGTTATTTCAGATGATTCCGATCCAGAATACCAAGAGAAAACTAAGGATGTAGCTGAACGCTGGCAATGTCGCTATATCGAAGGATTGCGAAAAGGGCTTTATGCAAATCGAAATTATATAGCCTCGGTTTGTCTGGGAACACATATTCGGACAATGGATGACGATCATGAGTTTCCTGAACAACACATAGAACAATGTTTGACAGCTATCAAATCCGATCCTTACTCAGTCTGGATTATTGGAGAATACTTGACAGAAAAAATCGCAGGCAATCCTCCACATCCTTGTCCAGGACAACTTCACCCTCGTGGGTTTTCTTGCTTGCCTGAAGATACTCAGAATTGTTGGGCAATTTCTGATGGTGCGAGTATTTATCCAAGAAAAATTTTTGATTCTGGACTAAAATTTGTTGAGTATTGGAAATTTGGTTGCTCTTATTTAGAGTGGGGCAGTCGTTTATACTATTTAGGATATCGTATTCGCCATTTGGAATCAACGTATGTTATTCACCATCTTGACTTAAAGAATCGATCTTTTATGGATAATCAAATGCACAAAACATCTATGTTATTTGCTATGAGGTGTCATGCTTTTTTGTATCAAGAAACTATTAAGAATAAATCCCTATTTTACTTTGAGGTATCCAAACGATTGATTTTAAGTCCCTTTCTTCTTGTTAGAGCGTTAAGAGAATCTGGATCATATTTTCACCAATTTAAAAAATATGAATTTAAGAATTTAGCCTCAAATAGATGATTTCAAAGGATGACTATTAAAAAAATCATTTTCTGCTATACATTTATTAAATTTCATGAACATTCAAATATTTCTTAACAAAGTTCAACCACTATGGTTGAGAGAAAAACTGTATTATCGCTTGCTCTCAAAACAAGCTCATAAGTTTCCAAATCTATTTGATTCTGCATCTTTAGAATTCGCCCCAAGCGTAAGGCTAAAATTAGAACCCAAAGATGTTGGGCATCAAGCGATCGCTTTCTGTAGCTTTTATGAATTAGAGCTAACCCATAACATTGCTGCGCTTGCTAAACAGGGAGGAATATTCGTTGATGTGGGAGCAAACTATGGCTATTTTTCTTGCCTGTGGGCTGCCCTAAATCCAGAAAATCGAGTTATAGCTTTTGAAGCTTCCCCAAGAAATGTTTTGCCTTTACGGGAAAATGTCAACAGTAACAACTTGCAGTCTCGTGTAGAGATTCACGATATTGCTCTAGGAAAAGAGGCTGGCGATTTACCCTTTAGCTTCATGTCCGATGAACAAACAGGATGGGGCGGATTGTCGCTTAAAGATGGATCAAATACTATCAATGTACCTGTTATCACCCTAGATGAATTTTGGTCAAAGACTTCATACCAAATGATTGATGTGTTGAAGATTGATACTGAAGGAGCAGATACATGGGTGCTTGAAGGCGCATCGCAACTACTTAAAGAAAAAAGAATAAAACATATCTTTTTTGAGGAAAACAAGGTGCGAATGTCTGCTTTGGGAATTTTATCGGAGACAGCGAAAGACTTGCTTGTATCTTGTGGGTATGAACTCAAGCCAATTGGTAAAGGGGAATGGCACGCGACTGTGGTAGTAGCTAGTGACTAAAGTCAATAAAATCTAAATCGTGTATTATTTAAGCACTTATGGAGTTATTCATCACAGAGATCGAATGGTTTCATGTTAGTTAAGTTAGAGATTGCACTGTAAATAAGTTAGTTGAAAGTGAAAACAATATATTTGATAGTTAACCCAATAGACTTAAATTCTTCAAAAATGGGACGAATCGACTTTGCCCGTGTGGATGCCACGACCGAGCAAGATATTGCCGCACAACAGGCTAATGACGATTTGGAAACCATGCAAGATGTGGCTAGGTTTGTGCGGCGCGTGAGGAAACGTCTCAGCTTACGCCAAGCTAAGTTTACCAAACTGACAAGTGTTTCGCTCGATACTATCCGTAACTGGGAGCAAGGTAAACGATCTCCGACGGGTGTGGCGATCGCCTTGCTCAAAGTTTTAGACAAATTACCAGAATTGGCGTTGGCAGCGCTTAGTTGAAATACTTAACATAAATCCAGAAAAGGCAAAGTTTTTGTGAATCATTTAACTAACGTATATTCTATAGTTCCCAGACTTCCACCTGCGATCGATGGAGTAGGTGATTATGCATTAAATTTAGCGCGTCAACTTCGCAAAGACTTCAATATTCAGACTCATTTTATTGTCGGCAATCCGACATGGCAAGGTGCGTCTGAGATCGAGGGATTTCCTGTTAGCCATATTTGCGATCGCAATGCTAATAAGTTAGTTGAAATGTTAAGTTGCGATCGTAGTTGTCCTATCCTCTTACATTATGTCGGCTATGGATATGCCAAGCGAGGATGTCCAGTTTGGCTAGTCGATGGGTTACAGCGTTGGAAAAGCTTATTTCCTAACTATAAACTAGTAACTATGTTTCATGAGCTTTATGCTTCTGGATATCCGCCTTGGACTAGCTCCTTTTGGCTGTCTCCATTACAAAAACATTTAGCCGTAAGATTAGCAAACTTAAGCGATCGGCGTGTTACAAGTAGGCAAAGTTATGCTGAAGCTCTATATAAATTAGCTCCGAAAGAAAACTCTAAGATTTTCTCTCTTCCAGTATTTTCTACTGTTGGAGAGCCGAAGTACTTGTCATCCTTATCAGACCGCACTCCGCGATTAGTAGTTTTTGGTAGCCGCAACGCTAGACTACAAGTCTATAATCAACGTCTTCCTTCACTCGAAAGAATTTGTCAGCTTTTGAGTATCAAGGAAATATTGGATATTGGCGTACCAACTGGTTTAGAACTTATTCAATTGACAGATATTCCTGTAATAGAAAAAGGAGTTCTTGAAGTAAAAGAAATTAGCCAAATAATGCAAGATTCTATTGCAGGATTTCTAAATTTTCCTCATCCATCATTTTTGGCAAAGTCAACTGTTTTCGCTGCTTATTGTGCGCACGGAATTATCCCTTGTATGACTGAATACACCCAAAAGCCGATGGATGGACTACAACATGGTAAACATTATTGGACTGATAACATAGGCAAACAGCTATGCTTAAAACATGGACAAGAGATAGCAGATAACGCATACAACTGGTATGAATCTCATAATTTATCGCACCAAGCAATTAACTTTGCTGACAATCTAATTGCTCTAAATTTCTAGAAAAAAAAGTTAAAAATACTGTACTAAGTTGAAATATATGTCTATTAATTTCTCAGGTATTGCTAATAAAACGATTTTCGGCAAAATGTTACGACTACCATTAAAGCTCATTCCGCCTGAGACAGTAATGCCGATTTTACAAGGGAAACTCAGAGGTAAGAAATGGATTATCGGTTCTGGTCAGCATGGAGCTTGGTTAGGTAGTTATGAATATGAAAAACAACTTCTCTTCCAGAAAATGATTCAAGCGGGTAATGTTGTTTATGATTTAGGTTCTCATAGTGGATTTTATTCAATCCTAGCCTCAGAGATTGTAGGCAAGCATGGCAAAGTAGTCGCATTTGAACCACATCCTCGAAATCTGCACTATCTTAGAGAACATCTGCGACTTAATCAAGCTCAGAATGTGACAGTAATTGATGCGGCTGTTTCAGATATAAGTGGCTCTGTCCAATTTGATGGCAGTGGATTTACTGGACATATTTCATCTCATCAAGGAGACTTGCAAGTAAAAACAGTTTCTTTAGACGAACTGATTGAGACAAATCAAATTCCACCACCAGATTTTATAAAAATTGATATAGAAGGTGCAGAAGCCTTAGCTCTTCAAGGCGCAAGGTCTATGCTAAGTAAGTTGCATCCTCCTATTTTGCTGGCAACTCATGGAAGTGAAGTTCATGCAAGTTGTTGTCAATTTTTAGAGTCACTTGGTTATATTCTGAAATCAGTTTATGGAGAGAGCATAGAGAAATCTGATGAAATACTTGCTTGCTTCATAAATCAATCAGACAGTGACTTTTAAACTATTAGGCGGTTTTATGAGTATAGAAAAACATCACGTTCTAATTATTGCCTCTCATCCAGTTCAGTACGCTGCACCACTGTTCAGGCTTATGGCAAAGAATCCCCGCCTTGATATCCAAGTGGCATATTGTAGTATGCAAGGTGTTGAAGCTAGTTTTGATTCGGGATTTGGAGTCGAAGTTGTTTGGGACATCCCATTGCTAGACAGTTATCCTTGGATAAAAGTTGAGAATAACTCTCCCAAACCAAGTCTTGGGAAATTTTTTGGACTTGTAAATTTTGGGCTTTGGAACCTAATCATCAAATCAAATTTTGATGCGGTGATTGTATACACTGGATATACTTATGCCAGTTTTTGGATTGCAGCATTAGCTTCCAAATCAACGAAAACGAAGTTCTTATTTAGTACGGACACCAGTAGCATCGAACCTCGAAATAAGCAAAGATGGAAAACTTGGTTAAAGAAATTGTTGCTACCGTCGATTTTCAATCTAGCTGATATTGTTGTTGTAAGTTCAACGTTAGGAAAACAAGTTGTCCATAGTCTAGGAATCCCTGAGCAACGTATTACTCTGACTCCATTTGCTGTTGATAATGATTGGTGGATATCTAAGGCTAATCAGGTAAACAAACCACTGGTGCGTCAGCAATGGAATATTCCAGAAAATGCTTCTGTTTTACTGTTTTGTGCGAAACTTCAGCCATGGAAGCGTCCTAACGATGTTTTAAAAGCTTTTACTCTGGCTAACGTCCAAGATAGTTATCTAGTATTTGTTGGAGATGGACTTCTAAAAGCAGCTCTAGAATCTGAAGTAGAATCTTTAGGAATTAAACATAGAGTTAGATTTCTAGGTTTTGTAAATCAGTCTAAATTACCATCGGTCTACTGCTCTGCGGACTTGTTTGTTTTGTCTTCAGACTATGAACCTTTTGGATTAGTTGTTAACGAAGCTATGCTTTGTAGTTGTCCAGTCATTGTGAGTGATAAAGTAGGTGCAGGCTATGATTTGATTCGACATGGTGAAAATGGATTTGTTTATCCTTGTGGTGATGTTGAGAAACTTGCGGAAATTCTTAACGAGATTCTTCCTGACCGTAAGCGATTACAGAATATGGGTATTGCCGCCACTGATCGTATTAAATCTTGGTCACTGAAAGAAAATATGGAAGCGGTCATTCAAGCGTTAGATAAGCTAATTGTTTCTATTTCTGTTGATGGATAAAACATTACAGCCTGTTAAGGCTTTGAGTAGTACAGAAAATTTTTTAAAAGTGCCGCTTCGCGACACTTTTAAAAAATTTTCTGGGTTTTATAACAGCGCTTTGCGCTGTAATGTTAAATAAATTTCCTAAGAAACAACCTTATAAAAATATACTTTATGCTATAAAAAAAATATACTTTATGCTATGGAAATAATAGTCGCACTAGCATTAGGAATACTAATTGTATTTGGAGCAATACAAAACTGGAAATTTGCAATTAAGTCAATTTTCGTATTTGTCATCATCGAAGGGGCTTTACGGCGATGGGCTTTCCCTCAAGCTAGGGATCTTATTTACTTTTTTAAAGATTTTGTGTTGATCAGTGCCTACATTGGCTTTTACAATCGACCTCGTCCACTTGTAGATCGATATTCATTTCTCAAAGAGCTATTATTAGTCATAACAATATTCTGTTGTTTACAAGCATTTAATCCAAGTTTAGGTTCTCCAATAGTTGGCTTGTTAGGGATTCGGGCTTACCTGCTTTACATTCCGTTAATCTGGATAGTGCCACATCTCTTTCACTCAGAGACTGATCTACACAACTTTCTACGCAATTATCTATTCATCCTAATTCCTGTATGCATTTTAGGCATAATTCAATACTTTAGTCCGCCAGATAGTCCCTTGAATACTTATATTGCTGGTGAAGAGGTAGGGGTTGCTACGATTGGTAGTTTTGTTCGTATTACAGGGACTTTTTCATATTTGGTAGGATTGACAACTTACTTGTCAGTTTGTTTCACTTTACTAATTATCTTCATCTCTCAAGATACTAACCCCAAATGGCAACTAGTTTATATTTTTGAGTTGACACTAGTTATTATTAATTCATTTATGAGTGGTGCGCGTTTCATTATTATTTATGAAGTTTTATTTCTCGGCGGCTATTTTATCTGCTTGTTATTTAACAGTTACAGATCTGCTTTAAAACTTATGGTGCGTATGTTTGTTCCAATATTTCTAGTAACGATAGTAGCTGTAGTATATTTTCAACCAGCACTTGATGCATTTAACTATCGTGCTACGAATAGTGACTCAGTTGAAGATCGTATATTTGGCTCTTTTACTCAAGTATTTGACTATGCAGGAGATCGTTTTGATGGCTATGGAACAGGAGCAACTCAACCAAGCGCTAATAGCCTTAGAAAAATATTAGATCTACCTAGTGGTGAAGAGCTACCACCAAGTGAAGTTGAAACTGGACGGGTAGTCATTGAATTAGGTGTAATAGGATTTATCCTTTGGTATAGCCTAAGAATCTTACTTTTACTATTACTATATTCAGTATTTCGCAAGCTCAAAAATCCTTTTTATAAAGAATTAGCATTAGGCGCATTTTTATTCCAAACTATTAATTTGACTGGACAGCTAGTTACTAATCCGACAATGCTAGTTTACTTCTGGTTTTTTAGCGGATTTATATACTTACTACCCGCACTTGAAAGTCAAGAAGATCTACAAAATACTTTCACAAATACCCCAAACAAATAAATAAGCAGATACCTAATAATGTTGATAAATAAGTGACTAAAATAAACCTAATTCATCCAACTAGTAACCCAT
>Ga0209591_10004929_pt1 | contig 14996 bp, 10 predicted proteins | sample MAT01_FD_187207 | JGI IMG/M metagenome (GOLD analysis project Ga0209591, IMG submission 187207) | Freshwater microbial communities from Lake Fryxell liftoff mats and glacier meltwater in Antarctica - MAT-01 (SPAdes) (version 2) | ecosystem: Environmental > Aquatic > Freshwater > Ice > Liftoff... | reverse complement strand
CTCGCCGACGCGTCGACGACCTCGATGCGTTGCGGCGTGGCCGGCAGTGACTCGGGCAGGTTGCCGGCGAGCTGGAGCTGGGGCGCCGGCGAGTGTTCGGGCTGCTTGGCGCCCTGACCGTGGCCAGCGGCGTGGCCAGCGGCGTGGCCAGCGGCGGCGGCCGAGCCGTCGTCGATCACCAGCAGCACCTGGCCGACCGGGCAGATCTGGCCCTCGCCGTAGTTGATCGCCGCGATCCGGCCGGCCCGCGGCGACGGGATCTCGACCGTCGCCTTGTCGGTCATGATCTCGACGATCGGCTGGTCGAGCTTCACGACGTCGCCGACCGCGACCTTCCACTTGACGATCTCACCCTCGACGACGCCTTCGCCGATGTCCGGGAGATGGAACTCGAAGGCCATGTCACCACTCCAAGGTCTGGCGGATCGCGCCGAGCACGCGATCGGCGTTGGGCATGTACTCGTGCTCGAGCGTGTACGGGAACGGAGTGTCGAAGCCGGCGACCCGCAAGATGGGCGCCTCGAGGTGGGCCATCGCGCGCTCCTGGATCGACGCGATCAGCTCGGCGCCGAACCCGCAGGTCTTGGGCGCCTCGTGGACGATCACGACGCGGCCGGTCTTCTTCACCGAGGCCAGGATGCCGTCGATGTCGAAGGGCATGAGCGTGCGGAGGTCGAGCACCTCGACGGAGATGCCGGCGGCCTCGGCCTTGACCGCGGCCTCCTCGGCGATCGACACCATGCCGCTGTAGGCGATGAGCGTGACCTGCGCGCCGGGCCGCACCACCGCGAGCTTGCCGAGCTCGACGGTGAAGTCGCCGTCGGGCACCTCGCCCTTGCTGGCGCGGTAGATGCGCTTGGGCTCCATGAACAGCACCGGGTCGTTCTGGCGCATCGACGCCAGCAACAGGCCCTTGGCGTCGTACGGGTTCGACGGCGCGACGACCTTGAGGCCGGGCGTGTGGATGAACAGCGCCTCGGGCGACTGCGAGTGGTAGTGACCGCCGCGGATGCCGCCGCCGACCGGCGTGCGGATGATGACCGGGCACGGGTACTGGCCACCCGAGCGGTACCGGAACTTCGCCAGCTCGTTCACGATCTGGTCGAAGGCCGGGAAGATGAAGTCGGAGAACTGGATCTCCGGCACCGGGCGCAGGCCGTACAGCGCCATGCCGATCGCGGTGCCGATGATGCCGGCCTCGGCGAGCGGGGTGTCGATCACGCGTTCCCCGCCGAATTCTTCGAAGAGACCGCTGGTCGCGCGGAAGACGCCACCGAACTTGCCGACGTCCTCACCGAGCACGACGGTCTTGGGCTCGAGACGCATCTGCAAGCGCAGCGCGTCGTTCACGGCCTGGATGATGTTCATGACGGGCATGGAGGTCTCCGGATCAGCCGTGCTGGTGGGGCGAGCGGGTGCGCGCTTGCGCGAGGAGGTACTCGCGCTGCTCGCGGAGATGCCAGGGCAGCTCCTCGTAGACGTCGTCGAAGATCGTCTCGATGGCCGGCGGCGGGGTCAGGTCCGAGGCCGCGAGCGCGTCGGTGATCTCCTGGTTGTAGCGCTCGCCGAGCTCGGTCTCCCAGGCCTCGTCCCACAGGTTGCGGAACTTCAGGTACGCGCGCATCCGGTTGAGCGGGTCGCGCTTCTCCCAGATCTCGGGCTCCTTGGCGTCGCGGTACACCGAGGGATCGTCCGACGACGAGTGGCCCTGCACGCGGTAGGTGAGCGCCTCGATGAGGGTCGGGCCCTCGCCGGCGCGGGCCCGGTCGATGGCCTCCTGCGAGACCTGGAGCACCGCGAGGATGTCGTTGCCGTCGACGCGGATGCCGGGCATGCCGTAGCCGATCGCCTTGCACGCGAAGGACTTGGCCGCGGTCTGCTTGGCGGCCGACACGCTGATCGCCCAGCCGTTGTTGCGGCAGACGAACACGACCGGCGCCTTCCAGACACCCGCGAAATTCATGCCGACGTGGAACTCCCCGGTCGAGGACGTGCCCTCGCCGAAGTACACCATCGACACGTCGTCCTTGCCGAGGATCTTGGCGGCGTAGGCGGTGCCCACGGCCTGCGGGATCTGGGTGCCGACCGGCGAGCTGATCGACACCAGGTTCAGCCAGTTGGCCGAGTGGTGGACCGGCATCTGACGACCCTTGATCGGGTCGTTCTGGTTGCCGAACAGCTGGTCGATGAACTGCTTCACCGTGTAGCCGCGCCAGAACCACGCGCCCTGCTCGCGGTAGCTCGGGTAGATCCAGTCGCCGCTGCGCAGCGGGGCGACCGCGAAGTGCGACGCCTCCTCGCCGATCGACTTCATGTAGAAGCCGAGGCGGCCCTGGCGCTGCAACCGCATCATGCGGTCGTCCATGATGCGCACGAGCGACATCGTGTCGAAGATCTTGCGCAACTGCTCGTCGGACACGACCGGGACGCGCGCGCCGGGGAGCACGTGACCGTCATCGTCGAGCACGCGGCGCAGGTCGTCCTGAGCTTGCACGGCAACCATGGATCCTCCGTAAAACGTCGACGCGAGGGCTGCGTCGCGGACGGTGTAGCCAGTGGCGTTGCACCCTGTCAAGGCGACGGGCCACCCGAGCGTGCGCGCGGCTGGCGCACGCCGCACCGCGCCAAACGTGCCGTGCGCGCTTCTTCCTGTACAGTCCGCGGTCATGCTCGTGTTCTTGATCATCGCCGCGCTCGTCGTCGCGTTGGGCGGCGCTGCGGCCGGGGCGGTCGCGTTTGGTAACGAGCGCAAGCGTCGGCGCATCGGAGGAGGCGGCGAGCAGCACGCGCTGCCGGCGGTCAGCGGCGACACGTTCGTCGAGCGTGGCCTGCGCGACCTGCGGGTCGGCGATGTGCTGACCCTCGACGGCAAAGACTTCCTGTGCGAGGGCGTCGTCAACTACGACGAGGACGGCCACCGCTGGAGCGGCGCGCGGCTGGTCGACGGCAAGGACGTGGCGTGGTGCATCGTCGGCATCGAGCGCATCGGCACCGCCGCGGTGCGCCTGCTGTACAACGACGAGACCGACGTCGCGGGCTACCCACCCGAGGTGCTGGTCATCGGCGACGTGCGCTTCACGCTCGACAAGCGCGGCAACGCGACCTGCAAGCTGGTCGGCGATCTCGGCACCCTGACCGGCGTGAAGCAGAGTCGCCCCGAGGGCACGGTCGAGCGCTGCCGATGGTGGCTCTACGCGTCGTCGGGCGACGACACCGCGATCGTCGAGCAGTGGGGCGCCGACTACCGCGTGCTGCGCGGCAAGAAGGTCGCCGGCGACACGATCGATCTCATCCCGGGCTCGTGATCAAGGGCCGGGCGGCGGCGGCGGCGCGGGCGGCGGCGCGGGCACGGTCGGCACCGAGGGGCGACGCTTCATCGGCGGGGTCTCGACGACGAAGGCCTGCACCGCAGCCGCCGCGGTGACCTCGACGACGGTGCAGCGCATCTCGAGATCCTCGGCGCCGGCGAGCAGCCGCATGAACGACGAGTCGCGGACGTCGCCCGATAGCGGCAGCACGCAGATCGTGACCAAGCCCGGCTGGACCGCGGCCAGGCGGGCGTGGATGTCGTCGGGCTGGTAGAGCGCGGTGCCGGCGACCGTGCGCGTGGCGTCGACGATGGGCGCCGCGTTGGCGAGGTGCATGCGCGGATAGCGCGAGAAGGTCTCGTACACCTCGGCGTTGGTGCGGGGCAGCCGCGCGACCCGGGCGTCGAAGGCGATCACCTGCGCGGTCGGGATGGAGGCGGCGCGGTCGGCGCGCACGATCACGTCGATGACCTGGCCGCGCAGCTCGACCTCGAGGGCGACGGTGGTTGTCGTGCCCGACTTCACGTCGAAGTCGACGCCGCCGACGATGCTGTCGCCGAGCGCGCTGTTGGCGAGGAACGACGCGCGCATCGGGCCGGTTGGCGCGCTGTCGAAGTGCCAGCTCACCGGGCCGCCGCGCCGCGCCAGGCTCTGATAGACCGTCGCGCGGCCGAACTTGATGAGCGCCACGCCCATCTCGGCGACCTGCGCGCCCAGCTCGGCGGAGCGCTCGACGCCGACCGGCGCGGTCGGGTGCAGGCTGGTGGTGGTGACCTCGACGGCGCCGCTCGGCACCAGCCGCAGCGCGAGGGGGGCCGCGCCCTTGGCGTGGGTCAGTGGCGAGGCCAGGCCGGGCGCGGTCGCGTAGACCAGCGCCAGCGGCACGGTGAGCAGATCGAAGCTGCCGTCGGGCCCGACCGCCGCGCTCGCGAAGGCGCTCTGCTCGAAGGACAGCGGCTCGCCGTCGCTGGTCGCGATGAGCATGCGCCCGGCGTAGACCTTGGCGCCACTTGGCACCGCGCCGTCGGGGCCGCGGATCGTGCCGCGCACGTGGATCGCGTCGGGCGGCGGCGGCGGCACCGGCCGGCGCGACACCGCCAGGGCGATCATCGCGCGAGCCTCGTCGGGCGCAGTGTCGATGAGGCGCAGCCCGAGCTCGAGGCGCGCGCCCTCGGTGAGCGGGTGACCGTCCCCGAACGCGAGCACGACCTGCTCGAAGGCGGCGCGGCTCAGCTTGCGCGACTCGTCCTCGTCGCCCGGGCCGGCGCGCAGCAGGCGATAGCCGGCCTCGGCGCTCAGCGCTTGGGCGGCGCGGCGCGGGTCGTGGTTGGCGAGGAACGTCGCGCGCGCCTTGGCGGTGCGCTCGATCGCGCGCGCGAGATCGCCGGTCTGGGCGTCGATGCGGGCGAGCGTGGTGTCGAGGGCGGCCCGCAAGATCGGGTCGTCCCCGGCGCGCAGGATGGCGGCGTCGGCCTGCCCGGCGTACTGCTTCACGTGGGCGAGATCGGACGACTCGCTGATCGCGCACTCGACCTGGCCGATGCGAGCCATCGCGCGCATGCCGTCGGCGCCGGCGGCCTCGGCGACGGTCGCGGTCTCCTCGTAAAACGGCATCGCGGCGGCGCAGTCGCCGGCGGCGTGGGCGATGCTGGCGCGGGCCTCGAGCGCGATCGCGAGGGCCGGCGGATACGACAGCGCGCGGGCTTTGGCGAGGGTGGCGTCGGCGGCCTTGACCGCCTCGGCCGCGCTGTCGGGGTCGCCGGCCCGCGCCGTGAACCGAGCCAGCGCGCCGTCGCGGACGATCTCGCTGAGCTGGGCCCGCAGCGCCAGGTCGTCGGGCAAGGCCGTCATCGCGGCGCGGCGTCCGCTCCGGCACGACGCGGGCCGCGGGATCAGCTCGGCGAGCCCGGGCCCCCGCAGCGCCTCGGCCGGCATGCGCTCGACGATGGTGACCGCGGCCGACAGCTCGTCGCGCATCGACGCCAGGCAGGCCAGGCGGCCGTGATACTCGCGCGCGCTCGGCGCCGCGCAGGTGGCGGCGCGCTCGCTGCGCCATTGAGTGCCGAAATCATCCATCAGGTCGCGCATGCGGGTCCAGTCGGGCGCGTCGGCGAAGTGCGCGTCGACGCGCTCGGCGATCGCCGGCGACCAGGCCGCGGTCAGCTCGTCGTCGGCGAGCGCGCACGCGGCGACCACCGGCCGGGTCGTGGTCGCGTGGTTGCGGCCCGAGGCCAGCACCAGCAGGCCGGCGCCGACCGCGACCGAGGCCGCCCCGATCGCGAGCCAGCGCGACTTCTTCTCGGTGCGATCGATGGCGTCGAGCATCGAGTCGAGATCGCGCCAGCGCTGGCTCGGCGTGCGGGCCAGGGCGCGCAGGACGATCGCGCGCAGCGGTCGCGGCAGCTTGCCGGCCTCGGCGGGCGGCTTGCCGACGGCGGTGCGCAGCTCGTCGATCGTGGCGCCGCGAAACGGCCGCGCGCCGACCAAGGCCTCCCACAGCGCGACCGCGAACGAGAACTGGTCGGCGGCCGGGCCGACGCTGTCGCCGGCGAACTGCTCGGGCGCCATGTACGCCGGCGTGCCCAGCACCGCGCCGGTGCGGGTCAACGTGCTCGACAGGTCGGCGGAGTCGAGGCGGGCCTTGCGCGAGGTCGAGTCGCTGGCCGCCAGGGTCTCGTCGAGGGCGAGGGCGGGGCGCGGCGTCGCCGACCGCGCGGGCGGGCTCACGCTGGGCAGCATCGTCGTCGCCAGCGCGTCGGCCTCGAAGCCGCGGGCCAGGCCGAAATCGGTGACGACCACCTTGCCGCCAGGACCGAGCAGCACGTTGCCGGGCTTGAAGTCGCGATGGACGAGGCCCCTGGCGTGGGCGGCGGCCAGCCCGCGCCCGGCGGCGCGAAAGATGCGCAACACCTCGCGATGCGGTCGATGCCCGCCCCGCAGCCAGTCGGCGAGGCTGCCACCCTCGATCAGCTCCATCGCGACGAAGTCGATCCCGCCCGCGCTGCCAACCTCGTAGACGGTGATGACGTTGGGGTGGCTGACCTTGGCCATCGCGCGGGCCTCGCGCAGGAGGCGAGTGCGCGACTCGCCCGAGGCGTCGCCGCGCAACACCTTGACCGCGAGCCGGCGGTCGAGATCGGGATCGTGGGCCGCGTAGACGATGCCCATGCCGCCCGCGCCGAGCGTGCGCTCGACGACATAGCGCCCGATCTGCGCGCCCGCGCGCAAGGTCTCGCCAGCGACCGGCAGGTGGGGCGCGCTGGTGGCGGTCTCGTCGAGCACATCCCCGGCGGCCATCGCGCGCATCCTATACCGACGGGACCGGCACCGGTACGCCGCGCGGCGTCACGGATCGCGGAAGTAGAGCGCCGTGTCGGGCCCGCGCGGGAAGCTGTGGTTGTCGCAGTGGCGTTGGCCGGCGAAGGCGAGGTGACCGTCGCCAAAGACGCCGGCGAAGTGCCACGAGAAGTACGTGGTGTCCGTGGCCTCGACGCAGGGCGGCGTCGCGACGGTCACGGTGCGGCGTCCCTCCGGGCCGAACGTGACATCGCGGGCGCCGGTGGCGAGATCGAGGCGCAGCAGGTGGGCGTCGCCCGTGGTCGGAAACCGCAGCACCACGTGGCCAACCTCGTCGGTGTAGATCTCGGTGAGCGCGGCCTCGAGCGGGACGGTCAGGGTCGCGGTGGTGCGGCCGGTCCGGTCGAGGTGGCGAATCTGCAACTCGAGGGCGGTCGCGCCGTCGGTGACGATCGCCAAGCCGTCGTCGGGCATCGGGGCCATCGCCAGCAGCGCTCGCGGGCCAAGGTCGAGCAGGATGATGCCGCTGCCACCGAACTCCGCCACGTTCACACCCGTGCGCAAATCAAGCCGCACCAGCTGCGTGCCCATCCGAAAGGTCACGATCGGCGCCGCCGCGCTGCCCTTGTACGATGCCGCGCTCGGCCACCTCGGTGATCGGGATGCGGCCGGCGATGCCGAACCCGGGGTCGTCGGTGAGGTCGGACGCGATGCGCAACAGCGACAGGTTCGAGGAGTCGTCGTTCGTGACGATCAGCGCGCCGCCGCCGGGATCGGCGGCGACGAACGTCGCGCCGAGCTGGCGCGTGCGGTTGGTCGTGGTCTCGACGAGGCGCGGACCGATCGGCGACATGACGTCGCGCGCGGTGAACAGGATCGTGCCGGCCGCGGTGGCCAGCAGCTCGCAAGACATGTCGTTGGCGCCGCCCAAGCTGGTGCCGTCGAGCACCGCGCCGAGCGCGTGTGGCCCGGAACCGGTGGAGCGCCACAGGCCCCAGACGACGTGGTCGTAGGTGAACCGCGGCAAGCAGTTGTGATTGCCCTCGACTGCCGCAAATTGCGTGGCGGTGACGGGAGCGGGCCAATCGACGGCAGTGGCATCGACGGCAGTGGCATCGACGGCAGTGGCATCGACGGCAGTGGCATCGACGGCAGTGGCATCGACGGCAGTGGCACCGCCGGCCGTACACGCCGCCAGCACCAGCCCAAGTACCCCGACCGCCACGATCTCGATTCGCACCATGCCAGTCAGTGACCGGCGCCCGCGCGCGCGTTCACCAGGTCCGGTCGAATCGGGTCGTGACGCCCAGCGTGCCGCGCAGGTCGAGCGCGGTGTCCGGCGTCGGCGCTGCGGTCTCGACGACCAGGCCGCGCGCGGTCTCACCGCGGGCATAGCCGAAGACGTGCTTGGTCAGCGCGACCGTGACGTCGGCCCCGGCGCCGTAGGTCCACACTCGGTCCGAGTAGCGTTGCGAGCCGATCAGCCGGGCATGCGACGCGAAGCCGTCGACCCGCAGCCAGGCCGCGCGCCGCTCGAGGTCGACGCGCCCCGTCACCCGGTCCTCGTCGAGCAGCTGGTTGTAGAGCGTCGGCTGCATCGCGTTGCGCACGTGCAGCTCGACGGTCGCGCCGTCGACGCCGCCGATCACCGAGGCGTCGAGGTGCAGCGCCTGGCGCGACACCGCCATCACGTAGGCGTCGTAGACCTCGGCTTGCTCCCAGCCGACGTCGAGCCCGAGCTGCACGTGGTCGCCGATCGAGACGCCGTCGATCGCGAGCGGCGAGAACGACGCCACCAGCGGATCGGCGATGCCGTCGTCGACGCCGAGCTGGTTGAGCACGATGCGAAAGAAGTCGTAGCTCTGGTCGCGCCCGCGGTAGCCCTTGCCACGCCGCGCCCAGTGGGCCGGCCCGAACACCAGGTAGGCCTGGGAGCTGGTGCCGTTGCCCACCGACGCGAAGTCGAAGTTCACCGATAGCGGCATCACGTCGATCTGATGGCGCGCCGACAGGTACCGATAGAAGCGCAGGTTGCTGTAGATGGTGTCGCCGCGCTGGCGATCACCGGCGATGATCGGCACCGAGAGCAGCGACGTCCGCACCGCGCGCCGTCCGCGATAGCCCAGCTCGAAGGTGTCGAAGGGCAGGGGCAGGCAGCCCCCGACGCCCCAGGTCATCGCCGCCGACGGGCCCTCGTCCTCGTAGAACACCTGGCCCGCGGCCTGCGCCTCGAAGAGCCGACACAGCGGCATGTCCCACGACAGCGTCGCGCCGATCGCGGCCGACGCCGGGGTCCCGGTGTCGGCCATCGCCTGGCCTTGCAAGGTCGCGGTCCACACCCGCCCGCTGTAGAGCGACGCCAGGTTGCGCGCGAGCGGGCCGATGATGGGATCGGAGAGGAGCTCGCTCTGCGTCGCGTACAGGTCGTACTCGAAGCCGCGCGGATCGGACAGGTAGTACAGGAAGTCGCGCACCTCGTTCGCGGTACGCGCGAGCTCGCGGGCGCGGTCGACCAGCGCTTGGGCGCGGGCCACGTCCTGCGCCACATCGTCGACGGGATTGGCCGCAGCGCGACCGGCGAGGAGCATCGTCAGCACTGCGCCGCACAGCGCGAATCGACCCATCGCGCGCAGCATCGCACGTAACCTGCGAGCCTCCCCGTGCGTACGGTCACCCCGATCGCCGCCTGGTCGCGGCCCGCCGCTCGCGCTCCGCCCTCGACCCGCCCTCGACCCGCCCTCGACGCTACGCGTCAAGTACCGACAGACGATGTCCGCTTGCGCCAAGACGCCGACTCGCACAACGTGCGCGCCATGCGTCGTCTGTGGCCGTTGCTCCTAGCTGTCCTCGCCCTCACTGCCTGCGGCCCCAACGGCAGCAGCGATGACGATGACGACGATACCTGCCAAAATCGTTGCACCGCGTTCGGTTGGGAGCACTGCAACGCCGACGGCAGCTTCGACCCGCCCCAGCAGTGCGCCGCCGACCAGGTCTGCCTCGAGGAGGTCGGCTGCGCGGTGTGCGCGCCCGACCAGGGCTATTGTGGCGCGGTCGACCAGGTCTGGATGTGCAACAGCGACGGCACCGGCGGCACCTTGTCGACGACGTGCCCGCAGGGCGAGGTGTGCGCGGCCGGTGGTTGCACCACGCCGTGCGCGCGCGCTGCGATGGAGCCGTCCAACGTCGGCTGCGACTTCTGGGGGGTCGACACGATCAACGAGGCGGTCCGCTCGCCGATCTACAACGACGCCGCCGCGCAGCAGTTCGCGATCGTGGTCGCCAACAACAACGACTACGAGGTCCGCATCCAAGTCTACAAGAACGCCGGCCGGGTCGGCGCGCCGCTCGCCGAGGAGCTGGTGACCGAGACCACCGCCGCCGCGCGCAGCGCCAAGCAGGTCGACCTGCCCATGCGCGAGGTCGACGGCACGATGGGCCAAAACGGCACCTACGCGATCGGCACCGCCGCCGGGACCTTCGTGTCGCCGCACGGCTACCACCTGGTCACCACCGGACCGGTCGTGGCCTACCAGTTCAACCCGATCATCCAGCAGTTCTCCAACGACGCGTCGATCCTCATTCCGATGCAGGCGCTCGGCAAGCACTACTACGTGTGGGGCTGGCCGACCGCCAACCCGTGTGGGCCGCCCGAAGGCGACCTCGGCCACCTCGACAGCATCCCCGACCACACCGCGATCACCATCGTCGGCGCCGAGGACGGCACCCACGTCACCGTCACCGCGACCCACCCCATCATGGCGTCGGGCGGCGACACCGGCTTCACGATCGCCGCGACGCCGGCCGGCACCCCGCTCACCTTCACGATGAACCGCTACGACGTCGTGAACCTCGAGTCCGACCAGCCCACCGCCGGGATCCTCGAGTGTCTCGGCATGCTCGATCGCGACGGCGACTTCACCGGCTCGCTGGTCACCGCGGACAAGAAGGTCGCCGTCTTCACGGCCCTGGCCCGGGGCGCCGGCGATGGTGGCGCGATGCCGCCGCCGCCGCCTGGCAAGTCGGAGAGCTGCTGCACCGACCACCTCGAGGAGCAGCTGCTGCCCACGGTCGCGCTGGGCCGCGAGTACGCGATCAGCCGCAGCCCGGTGCGCTCGACTGACCCCAGCTACCGGGAGCCCGACCTGTACCGCGTGTTGTCGTCGGAGGACGGCGTCACCGTGACCACCAGCCTGGGTGGCGCGTTCGCGTCGTTCACCCTCGACGCCGGCGAGTTCAAGCCGTTCTACAGCGACCACGGCTTCACGTTGTCGGCGACCGGCCCGGTCACCGTCGGGCAGGTGCTGGTGTCGGCCGGTCGCATCCCCCAAGGCGGCATCGGCGATCCGTCGCTGGTGATCTTTCCGGCCGCCGAGCAGCACCGCAAGGACTACGTCTTCTTGGTCCCGGCCACGTTTCGCGACAACTACTTCGTCATCGCCAAGCCGGTGACCGGCACGTTCACCGTCGACAACCGCCCGCTCGGCGAGTTCGCCAACTGCACCTACGCGCCGATCGGCGCGGTCATGGGCGTCAGCTATGAGCAGGTCACCTGCAAGATCGCCGAGGGCCAGCACACCGTCGGTGGCTCCGAGCCTTTCGGCCTCACCGTCTACGGCTATTACAACGCCGGTTCCTACGCGTTCGCCGGCGGCTCGGACCTGAAGATCATCAACCCGATCGGCAAGGCCGCGGTCCCGCCCGCGCACCACTTCGATCGGTTGGGCGCGCCGTAGCGTCGTCGCCGTCAGCGTCGTCGCGACGCCCCAACGGATCATCGCGCGGCGAGATGGTCTACGATGTCCGCCGTGGCTGCCCGACGGATCAGCTACCGGCTCAGCCTCGCGGTGGCGGTGCCATTGCTCGTGGCGATCACGGGCGGGCTGGTGATCTGGATCAGCCAGACCCGGGCCCGCCGGCAGATCGAGCGCGACACCGCGGCGCTGTTCCAGCGAGTGTCGACCCAGGCCGGCGACGAGGCCCGGGCACATCTGTTGCGCGCGGCGCCGGTCGCGGACCTGGCGCGCCGGCTGATGGACGAGGACCCCGAGCCGCTCGATCGTCGACGGCTGGCCAACCGCTCGGTCGCCTTCCTGCGCGCGCATCCCGAGCTGTCGTGGGTGAGCTACGGCGCGTCCGACGGCGCCTTCGCCGGCGCGCGTCACGCCCCGGGCGGCCAGTACCGCACCAACCTGTCGCAGCTCGTCGACGGCAAGACCTCCGTCGACGAATACGACGTCGACGAGGCCGGCGCCTGGACCTTGTACCGCCACGAGGACGACACCGGCTACGACCCGCGGACCCGGCCGTGGTACCAGCTCGCCGCCGCCGAGCGTCGCCGCGTCTTCACCGCGCCCTACATCTTCTACGACGAGGGCGTGCCCGGCATCACCTGCGCGCTGCCCCGCGAGGACGCCCACGGCGGGCTGCGCGGCGTCATCACCGTCGACTTCGACCTCAACCGGCTGTCGTCGTTCGTCGCCGAGCTGCACCTGTCGGCGCGCGGCGAGGTCTTCCTGTTCACCCCGGGAGCGCAGGCCGCCGACCAGATCATCATCGCGCATCCGACCACGCGGCTCGTCGAGACCAACGGCCAGCGCACCGAGGGCAAGCTGGTCTCGGTCGCCGACGTCGACGATCGCGCGGTCAAGGCCCTGGCCGCTCAGGCCGCCGCCGGCCGGCGCGGCTTCTTCTCGTTCGAGGTCGGCGGCGCGACCTGGTTCGGCGACGTCACGTCGATCGAGATCGATCGCGGCCTGATCTGGCTGGTCGGCGCCGCCGCTCCCGAGGCCGACTTCACCGGCGGGCTGCGCCGCGACCTACGCACGATGCTGTTGGTCAACCTCGCGGTGCTCGGGCTCGCGACCGTCGCCGGCTTCCTGCTGGCGAGCGGCGTGTCACGGCCGCTGGTCGGCCTGGCTGCCGAGATGAGCGAGATCGGCCAGTTCAAGCTCGAGGTGCGGCCTCAGCGCGCGTCGGTGTTTCGCGAGATCGAGCTGATGCACGAGGCGCTGGCCCGCACCAAGGGCGGCCTGCGGTCGTTCGCCGCGTACGTGCCGCGCGATCTGGTGCGCTCGGTGCTCGCGTCGGGCCAAGACGCCGTCCTCGACGGCAAGGTGAAGGAGCTGACCGTCTTCTTCTCCGACATCGCCGGCTTCACGACCATCGCCGAGTCGGTCAAGCCGGTCGCGCTGGTCGAGCTGCTCGGCGGCTATCTCGACGAGGTGACCCGCGTCATCGCCGCCCACCACGGCACCGTCGACAAGTTCCTCGGCGACGGGGTCATGGCGTTCTGGGGCGCGCCCGAGGAAGAGCCCGCCCACGCCGCGCTGGCCTGCGAGGCCGCGGTGCGCATGCAGCGCAAGCTGGCCGGCGCCGCGCCCGGGCTGCGCACCCGCATCGGCCTGGCCACCGGCGAGGTCCTGGTCGGCAACATCGGCTCCCACGAGCGCATGAACTACACCGTCATGGGCGACGTCGTGAACCTGGCGGCCCGCCTCGAGGGCCTCAACAAGCAGTACGGCACCGCGATCGCGATCGCCGAGCCGACCCGCCGCGCCGCTGGCGATCGGATCATCGCGCGGGCGGTCGATGTCGTCGCGGTGAAGGGCAAGGCGCAAGCGGTGCGGGTCTTCGAGGTGCTGGGCCTGCCGTCGGACGACGATGCCGCCGCGCTCACCGCCTTCGCGCACGCCTGCGAGACCGGCCTCGATCACTACCTGGCGCGCGACTTCGCCGCCGCGATCGCGTCGTACCAGGTCGCGCTGGCGCTGCGCGCCGACGACCGCTGCGCCCACACCATGATCGACCGCTGCCGCGCGCTGGTCGCCGAGCCGCCTCCCGCCGACTGGACCGGCATCTTCCACGCCACCGAGAAGTGAGTCAGTCGGGTGGCGTCGCGCACCAGATCAGCGTGGCATGCTGCGCGGATGACGGCGATCCGACGACATCGCGTGGTGGTCGCGCGCGAGCAGTACAAGTTCTCGTGCGCGCACATGACGGTTTTTCCCGACGGCACCAAGGAGCGCCTGCACGGCCACAACTACCAGGTCAGCGCCGCCCTCGAGCTGTCCGACGTGAGCTTCGCCAAGATGCTGCCGTTCCAGCACATCAAGGACGCGCTGGCCGCGATCTGCAAAGACTTCCGCGAGCGCGTGCTGCTCGCCGAGCACAACCCGTTCAACGACACGCTCGTCGACGACGGCGTCGAGCTCGAGCTGCGGGTGTGCGGCAAGCGCTACGTCTTCCCGCGCGAGGACGTCCTGCTCCTCCCCATCGACAACATCTCCGCCGAGTCGCTCGCCGCCTACCTCGCCGACCGCCTGGTCGCCGCGCTCCTGCCGCACTTACCCGCTGGCGTGGTGCAGACCATCGAGATGTCGATCCACGAGTCTCCCGGCCAGGGCTCGTCCTGCCAGATCACCTTGTGATCACGGCGCGGGCACCGGCACGTCGCCGGGCTCGCCCCCAATTGCGGTCGCGTTGGCGCCGCTGCGATGATGGATCTTCCACAGGTGCAGCGCGGCGTTGAAGGTGGCGAGCTCCGTGGTGCCGTTGCCGTCGAAGTCGGCGGGCGCGGCGACCTCGTTGCCGGTGCCGAGCTGGAACGAGCGACCGACCGTCGGCGTCGCGCTCTCGAGCCAGTACCACCAGCCGCTGCCCGGCGTGTAGATCGCGTAGTCGGCGAGCCCGTCACCGTCGAAGTCGCCCACCGCCGGGACGCCCGCGTTGGGCAGGTCCGCGGTGCGAGTGGTGCCGTTGCGCAGCCTGATCGTGAACCGGCCGGTCGAGGCGTCGTAGACGCCCGGGTCGTCCCGACCGTCGCCGTCGAAGTCGCCGACCAACGGCAGGCCGGTGCCGAGGAAGACCCCGTCGCCGTCGCCGCAGCCGTCGTTCCACAGATAGAACATCCGATCGGACGGCCGGTAGACCGCGACGTCGATCTCGTTGTCACCGTCGTAGTCACCGGGCAGCGGGATGTCGCCGGCGGTGCCCCATTGCTGAATGGACATGCGGTTCGAGCCCGAGTTGATGACGAACCAGTTGCCGTCGCTGGGTCGCCACACCGCGATGTCGGTGATGCCGTCGCCATCGTAGTCGGCGGGCACCGGGACGTCGCCGGCCATTCCCCAGCTGGCGAGGCCCATCAGCCCACCCGCCACGAACCATTCCCCGGTCGACGGTCGCCACACCGCGACGTTGGCCGCCGTCGTGGTCACGGTCTGGAACGCGATCGGCACTTGCCCCAGCGTGTCGGTTTCGCGTGGGTCGCGACGCAGGGTCGCGTACTCGGCACCGCGCTGGACCGCATCGACGACGTTGAAGAACTGTCGTGCCGTGGTGTCACCAAAGCTGAACGACAGGTTGTGGACGCTACTGGGGCTTAGGGCCCGC
>Ga0209591_10004925_pt1 | contig 15001 bp, 7 predicted proteins | sample MAT01_FD_187207 | JGI IMG/M metagenome (GOLD analysis project Ga0209591, IMG submission 187207) | Freshwater microbial communities from Lake Fryxell liftoff mats and glacier meltwater in Antarctica - MAT-01 (SPAdes) (version 2) | ecosystem: Environmental > Aquatic > Freshwater > Ice > Liftoff... | reverse complement strand
ATTAATCAGTTCCTTTTTTCTCTAAAAACTCATTATAAAGTGTATTCATAGCTTCTAATAATCGTAAATTTCTATTAAAATATACTCACCACTGGTGAACAGTGTTCAATAAGATGCGTTCCCCCTGGTTTTCTATGGCTTCTTATAAACGTCTGAAATTCAATAACCATCTACTTTATACCTTTATTCATAAGTTAGATATAGACCTGGATTTGATTTAAAATCACCCTAACCTTCCTTCACTCTTGTCTTATGGTACTTTGGCTGCTTAAAAACTATCCGGAGTATTGTTTACCAAAAAGTTACAATTATTTACATAAAAAAGATGCCGTTCTTTCTATTGACATCTGTCCAAGAGGTGTGTTATGTTGTCTATAGTTGTTACTTAACTCATTTTTTTACTTCCGTCTCATACCCCTTACTCAACAACTTTCTATATCAGAGTTGATAGCAATATTTGAGAGCTAAAGGTCTATAAACCCGACTTGCTCTACGTTGATAGTCTTGCTCTCAGTAGACAATTATTGGTGACCGAAAAATTTTTAGTTGGCAAATACACCACACTTTGAAGGGAGAAGCTAAATCTATAACGCCATGATGTTTAAGCCGACGGATACCTTCTGACAATCATAAAGGCACTAAAGAGCTAAAGTGATCGCGCGATCGAACGCAGATTGCTTTTAAGTACAATTCTGTGCTGAATGCTAATAGGCATAAAATTAGAGGCAAAAACCTGTACGATAGAGTTTATTTACCCTAGACCATTATCGAATTTTTTGTAAAGTGTAATAACCTAGTAGCGCACCCAGAAACATGAGCAATTTCTTAATTGCAGACAGTATGAAGTGGGAGAGCGTATTGATAAGAATCAAGAAGGAGAAAGTGTATATTATGATGCAATCGAATCTCAATAGTGACTTATTAGGTTCCTTAAGAACACAACTAAACGACGCCCTCAGAAACCCGGAGCTAGAGCCTATGTACAAGGCAATTGTGGAAGCTCTTGAATCTCCTGTTGGGGAATTAATAATCAAAGCACTTGCACCTTGGTATACCAAATACATTTTCAATATATTTAAAAAGATTGGACTACCTGACTTTCAATCTCCAATTCCTTTAAAGTGTGGACGTTTACTGTTACATCAACTTGACGAAAGAACAGGAACTTATGTTATTCTTCCTAAGAATCTCCAGTTTGCCTATCATCAAAATGGTCAGCTTGATCTCAAACTTCAGCTTATTCGCAGCAGTCAAACAGGATTTCCCCCTCAACCTCATGGCTGTCTGGATTTGCGGGTAGAACCCTATTTTAATATGGCGGGAGCACTAGAGGAAGCCAGAGGTATTGAATCCAGCGCCCGACTAATTACTCCTACTTTTGTCTGGGGATATTTACATTTCCAAACTGAAGAAAAAGACCATTTAAAAGAAAAAATAGAACCCATGTATCTTTGCTGGAATGGCATTAGTACAGGACGTATCAGAATGCAACTTTCTGAGCAGAAATCCGCTTTCTTTAACGCCATCCTTAGACAAGGTGGCATATTGCCGCTAAAAGTTGTTGTTGAGGCACTTGTTATAGGGGTATCTCCTCGCATACCAGCTTATGTTTATTTAAATCCCCTCAATTTGCTTGAAAAACTGAGAAGGGAAGTAATGAATTCGGATGGGCTTCTTGCTAGACAAGACATTATTAATTTTTTTCTAAGGTCGCAACCAGAAGATATGGGTTTAGACAAAATTGAGGTGAAAGGTGCGTATCAAAAACAAGACTTTGCTGAGGGTATGGCCGATAGAACCATTTTTTACTTCGGTCGCTTTGTCCCCTCGCCAACCATCAGAACTGGACCTTACGTTAAGTTAGCTACAGTTGAAGAATTCCAGAACTCTCAAAGTACATTTGATCAAATTAGATTGGAGTGGAGCAAATTTTGGATGCTTGATGTCCCAATCCCTATAGGCCGTATGTACTGGCTTCCCCTTGATATGCTTCAAGCTGGACAACAGATAGATAATCAATCGGTTATAGAAGAGCTTACAGTTCCGGCTTTACTCGATGGCAAAGTGCGTGTACACATTACTGTTAATGTCCCCTCCCCAAGACAAGGAGTTAATGTTCTGGGTGTCAGTATCTTAAACAGTTTAAGTTTAGATGTAATTCAGGATATTCCCTTACCCGAATTTGGTGACCCAGATCCCGTTGATCTACAATTTCCGCCTAAACAAGGTGACACTTATGAGTATCAATATAGAACCCATAGCGATTCGAGCAACCAGAACGAAACCCAGCAAACTGAGCCAAAGCCTCATACAGTTACTAATTTTGACGCTGATTTTATTTATCTGGGTTCTAATGATTTTCCAGTAGCATTTATTCCTGTAGAAGCAACACCTGAACTGCTTAATGGAGCTATAGTCCGCGGCACTCTTCAATGGAGTGGCGGTCAAAGTTTATTCCGTTTAAGCAGTAGCGAACCAACCATCTCTTTGGCTATACCTCTAGATGCGAATGCGAATAATACCACGCTGGAATTTGAAATTCATTCGACCACTGGAGTTGGTGTTGAAGTTGTCAGAATTTCATTGCCAGCTAGAGGCACAAAGCTCACACCCTACAACTTTCGAGAATTTGGGACACAAAATGTCGAGATCGATTGCACGCTCAGCGGAAACGATTTCGTAACTTATGAGTTCCAGCGAGAAGGTGATTCTAATATCCAAGTTTTATGGTTTACGTCAGGCACTCCTCGAAAAACATTAACTTACAGTTCATATTCTCTTTTTCAATATCAATTTCGATATCGGCGTCAAGGGCAAAGTCAATGGTCTGACTACATTGCTCCTTTTCAGTCCCTGCAACTCAACCCGTAAAGGCTAGGAGAAAACGATGGTTACTACAGTTCCAGATGGTTTAGAAGGTTTTAGAGTACTGGGTGTCTTTATTTATCAGGATGCCAATTCTGGAGAGAACAGTTACTTCTATCTTCCGAATTCCCCTAAAGCTCAACTAAACCTTAATGGTGAACCTGATGTTGAAATTGAGGTTAGTCCTGATGGAGCAAATCTGCGCCTGAAAACCCACTGGGCTGCTGATGAAACGGAACGAAATCGACTAATTGCTGCGATCGCCACTGAAAAAAAAATCTCAGATGATCGCATCACTCTATCTGTTGGTATGCTGAACCAACCTCAAGTGCATCTAACCATTGGAGATGGATCTCAGATTGTCCTGAGGTTCAAACCTGTCCTCGCCTCAGTCACCGAACCATTTCAAGCCAGCATACAAGAGATCCTCACAGCGAAAGAAAAAGGCGACGCACTTCCGGCATTTAACGGTGATACTGGTCATCTGATGGTGACTTATACTGGTTTGCTATTGGTAAAGGCTTACATCAAAGCAGGCATTTATGGTGACCTAGCTGAAGATATTAAAGCCCTAGTGCCGGAGAAAAAGAAGAGAAGAACATCTAGCTGGCTTGGCAGTTCTGATACAGAGAATTCAGCAGAACAAGAAGTTAAGCGAGAGGATTGTCAGGCTCAGATTGAGAAATCCTTAAAAGCTGGTCGCTTGTTTTTTTCCCATGTAAACAGCTCGAATGTGTCAGAAGCGTTACGCCAGGAAGTTGATCAAATAATTAAGGAAAAAGTTACTGATCTGCTCTATCAAAAAGTCAAGGAGGCGATCGCTCAAGATGTCGTCCCAGACAAGTCTCAAATTGACCAGTCCTGTGAAAAAACCGAATCCAGAACCCATCCCATCGAAGGTACTGCCGATGTTGGAACCTGGTTCCAACATATTAACGGCACGACGCACATTAAAGATGCCCTCGTTCTCATTCCCTCACCAGACCGGGAAGAAGTACCTGACACGACAGTACCTGACGCGCTGGATTCTGGCGTTGGTACAGGACAACCGTCCACTGGAACCGTAGTCCGACTTAGTTTTCAACCTGGAGATTTTCATGACTTTAACGACAAGCCCATTGTCCGATCAATCGATATTACGGGTGGTGGGCAAACGCAAACTTTGCAGAGTCCAGACTTTGCCCCAATTACCTTGCCGATCTCCCCCACTGGTTCAGTAACCATAGAAACTCATTTCGAGTTTGGTTCAAGTTTTACCCGAGAAGTTCCTATATCCAGTTCTGAGTTGGCTTTTACACCAGATCTGCTCGGTGTCGTCCAGATTGTAGTAGATGGTTCGGCTTTTAAAAAAAAAGCTGCCAAAAACGCAAATATTCAGGTCAGCTACTTGCCTACGTCCGGCGGTGTCCGCGAGCGACGAACTATTACGTTTAGTGCCAGTGACGAGAAATGGATCAAACGTTGGTTTGCTATCACCCTCAGTCCTGATTTGGGTGGCTCCATCCGGTGGTCCTGGAGTGTTACCCTTGCTTCTGGAAAATCAGTCAATCAAGGTCAGATCACGACAACAAACCCTAACCTAGTCCTCCAACAGACTAGCTAGGAATTTAGGTTTTGACTCATGTAATTTCATCACAATCAAAAGGAATCAAACATTATGCTGTCACTTTATGCTTCTCAACAACTTTCAGTAACAGAAGGTACAATTACGCGGGAATATACCTTCTTCAAGGATGATAAGGATCAGAATTTGTTCTACGTCTTGCCAAACAATCCGACCTTTATCATGGACAACGGTAAACCCCGCTTCAGTTTTATCAAGTACCGGGGAGACGTATCTGATAAAAAAGGCGGATTTTGCGTTTTTTCAGTTTCTCTTGACTATTCCGAACTTGAAAGCAATCCCAAGTTGAAAGCATCAGCGGTGAGAAAGTTGCTCAGTCCAGATAGCCCTATCGTCATAGTCATGAAACAATGGGCTGAAGATACACTGGCAATGTGCGTAGCTACAGCAAACAACAATGACCAGGTAAACTATGAAGCACTGCGGGAGAAACTGGGGTATTCCCCCACAGAAGCCGACGCCCTAGTTCAAGAATATAGAAATGGCACGAAAACCACTGCCAAGGACTTTGAGGTACTTCCGGATGAGAACAGTATTAAATTTAGCCCAGTGCTCTTCACCTCATCTGAAGCTGAATTGAATCTTCAGCACTTAGACAAGACTCTAGTACAAAAGGTCATCAATCCAGCCTCCCCCAATTTGCTAGGTAACCACTCAACTGTATTTACAGTAGAGCTAAGCAAAGAGGGTGCAACCCTGTTTGAACAGACGATGAAGGAGGACAATGCCGGTATTGTGGTGGTGACCTACTCCCCTAAATTTGAGGCCCGCTTACCGCCCGCTACCGTCACGGTTACGTACACAAGTAAGAATACTGCACAATTTACTCAGGATGTTTCTCGGGATACCTGGGGCAGCCAGGATAAAATTGACAAGAAGCGGGTGGATTTCTTAAAAGATAATTCAAAAGTAGACGTGGATATGGGGTCTATCATCGGCATGGGCGCAGATGAAACCACCAAGTTGCGCGCGCGCTTGCAAGAGTGGGGAAACAAGCAAATGCAGGATATACTGAACTCCAAACTGACCGTTGATACAACCACTCTGACTCAAGGCGATGACCAAGTAGACCATTTCAGTAATCAATTGTCGACTGTTAACGATTTCACCCGAATCTGGAGTGAAAGTACCTCGATCGTCTACGCCACTAATCTCTCTCTGCAATTGCCGACGATCAAATCCATCCTTGCTCCCGATGATTCTCTGGATAACTATTTCAAGGAGATTAACACTTTAGATCCCTTCTTCCAGGATCAAGAGATCCTGGTTTCAGTGAACACTGATTATGACCAATTGGGCATCTTTTCCTGCGAAGTAAATCTATACTATGGCCTTGACATAGCACGCATCAAACAAGACATTGACACTGGAAAAATCAAGAAAGATGAGTCTGGGGTATTAAAAGATTTTGACCCCACGCGGTATAACCTTGCTGTTAAAGCAATAGCTTTTAAAAAAGACAGCAAGGCCATCTCTGGCAAGATTGCCTGGCCTAAGGAAAAAGATGGAAATGGAGGTGGGATTAACACCTACATCTATAGCTATAAAATCAACTACAAGGGTAGCACCATCCACTATCTAAGTCCCTGTTACTACACCGACAGTCCAGTGTTGACCCTGTCTGTGGTTGATGAAGTGCTGCAAGTAGAAGCCGACGGACGTAACTTGGTCAACTGGGATATTGTTCAAAGCGTTCGGTTTGACTTTGAGTACGAAGACCAAGCCAAAAGCGTCAGTACACAACGGTATTTCTACCGACTGGATTCAGCTCATCAAGTTGTCTTCGAGCCTAAACCAATTGGGGCTAAGCGCCTCCAAGATGTTAAATACAAGTCAACTTTTTACATGAAGAACGGACGGGAGATTACTGTTCCCCAAAAAGGCTTGACTTCGGTCAATCAAACCGGCAAAATCGTTATCCCCATTGATGATCCATTTTCGGGTATGCGTACGTACACGTTATTGCCTTGCATGGGCGAGGTTATCGATTTTATTGGGATTACGGCCAATTATGCCATCACGGCGCTCAATTTCCAGATGGCGCTGGATTTTACCTTCACCAAACAGGAGAACCAAAGTTGGAAAGTGCCGGCCGTGTTGGATAGTAGTCAAGCTAATGTAGGACACCTGACCTATACAGGCAAAATGCGGGAGCAGGGGCAGATGAAGGATATTTCAGGAGATGATGGGAATTCAAATTTTGTTGCCGTCGGTCCAGCTAGTATTAGAATCGTTCAATTTAGTCCCGAAAAGATTGACTTCACTAAGTATGAGGCCGTTTCCCTGTATGTGAAGTATAAAGACAAATCGGGATCGTATGACTTTACGGCTGCCCTAGAACCAGCCTACAAATTTAGTGCTGTTCTGGATAAACCAAGCGACAAATTTCAATATCGTCTGGAATTGATAAATAGTGGAGACACCATCTACATACCCGGTGCCACTACCAATGATTGGACTGACACTGATAAGCCGAATGTCAAGTTGTTTCTGGATATTCGTAAGAATACTAAGTGAAAAAACTGGTCTTTAAAAAACTAAGGAGCGGATCAGTTCTGTTTTTTTAACGCAGCAGTGTGTGTTAAAATTGAAGTGCCTGGTTGGGCGAGATGTCCAGCCATTGAGATTTCTAAACGATCTGCCCTTAGTCCGATCCAGAATTGGGGGATAGGGCTAACTAGATGTCTGCCCTATCCTCTTTCCAACCCCCTGAAGGAATCATGCTGAGCTTTGAATCTCATAGTATTCAGATTGGTTTAGATAATTACACGCTTTATCCCGACTCTTTGAACTCATTGTATTGGTATTACCTGCCGCTCATGCCAAGGGTGGCTCAAATCGACGGTAAACTCCAACTCCAACTGATTAAATACCGTGCTGGAGCCAGTGAAGAGGGTCCAAAAGGAGGGATGTTGATCTTTACCGTAGATTTGAGCCTCTCCAATGAAATCAAGCAAGAGATACAAACTCAACTAAAAAAGCAAAAAAACCTCTCTGATGTTCCTACCCTGTCTCCGCCTCTCTGGATTGAGGGCAAGGTTGAGCTAATGGTTCTAAACCGCTCTCAATCTGTTCAACCCGCTCTGGTAGGCAACACGCAGGCTGTGTTTACCGTCGAATTGGCTCCTGAGGAAGTCTCCCTGCTGGAGAAGAGCCTCGAAAGTGGGAGACCGCCCCTTGGTATTGCTTATAACTTAGATTACGAGGAGATTCGACCAGCTTACAAATTTCAAATTGAGGCTGAATGGAATAAGGTACAGACCTACCTCGAACAACGCTTTCAGGTCGGTGTCGTTCTCTTCAGTGTAGATATCACAAATGTGATTGAGACCCTAGAGGAGAACAGTTTTATTAGGGTGACACTAGAAAATTATGAAACTGATGAAAGTTCGAAAGCTGAAAGAGACATAGCTTTGCAAGAAATCAAGCAGATGCTATTGAGTCAATTCTTTGAGCCAGCTATCGAACCAATAAAACCCGGAGTAGAAGCTCCTCCACTCTTCGGATTCCGCTACGTCAAGGTTAATATCCAGCAAATCCAAAAGCGATCGCTCAACTTAACTATGACCACCCGTGTAGCAATACAGCGTCGTACCTTTCCCCAAGGGATCGGCTTGGGATGGCCAGCAACACCTCAAGCCCTCGCGCCTTATGTTCAAGAAATATCCCTTGATGATACCTACTTCAAAAACCGCCAGCTTGAAGTGCTGTGCTATGCAAATTTTGAGCCTGACAGAATCGCGCAGATTAATGTGAATTTAAAGTATGGAGAAGGATCGAAAACCTTATCATTTACATCTACATCAACGGTCAGGTCACAAATAGCATCCTGGCCCAGCATAAAAAAGCAGGACGGATCAATCCAAAGAGAGATAACCGTTAGCTATCAAGTCATCTTCAAAATAGTGGATGGGAACCAATGGTCAGCGATCGAATTGTTTCCTGAGGTAACGACTAACGATCACTGGGTGCTCAACCCGTGCCAACTCTATAGGATTCAGACTGTTCACATAGGTAGTCTAAATAATTTCCCTTGGTCAGCATACCGTTCTGTTACGGTAAAAGTGGAATATCGAAATGACTCCAGAAATCTGGTTTTACCGAGTGTCTTTAGCCTGACGAAGGATACACCCGAAAAAGATTGGAAACTTCTAATACGCCCCTCACAACAATACCGGCTTCAGTACCAAATTACTTATGTCTCTCTTGACTGGAAGAACTGGGTGACATCCTGGAAAACAGCTCAAGGTTTCCTGATTGCTTACGATGAGTTTTTGCCCCGTGAGAAAACCTTGCAAGTTCGCGTTTCATCCTTAACTTGGTCAAACCCTAACTCTGATTCAGAGTTAGAAGCTTCTAATTCTACATCAGAAGCTTCGCCCGAAACGCCTGTTACTATAAAAGCCTATGTAACCTTGGAAGGCACTTCGGAATCATTAACTTTTACTGCCGACAAACAGCTTCCTCAATCATTGACGATCAAAACTCTAGAAGAGGACAATATTTTCAAGTATTTCGTATATATTCAATTTCAGGGAACACCAGATTTGAACCTTGGACCATGCTATACTCGAAAAGGCGTGCTTCTGTTATCTTCTAATATGAAAGCTCGCCAGGTTGTTGTTCTCTGTACTGGGAGCTTAAATTTTCAGAAAAACAAGATTAAAGAGTTAGAGGTAGCTCTCCGTACCGCAGCGGACTTGGAAACGAAGAACCAATACAAGTTTTTTGCCCCGAATGAATACAACTATTTTGAGTTTGAATATGAAGGTCAGTCCAGCTATGAATGGCAGATTACTACTACAATTACCGATGATGCATCAGGCTCTCGGACAATCTATTTTCCAGGTCCAACGGAGGATGACTGGGGTACAGAGACCAGCCGAGTATTTAACCTGATTGGATACATTCTAATACCAAAGATGTTTGAGTCTGGAGGAAAATAATCATGATTTTACTAGGATTTGAGTCTGTCGAAGAAGATGGCGTTGTCGTCTACCCGGATCATACTAATCCATATCAATACTGGTATATACCTGCTAACATTCATTTAGCTCAGCGAGATGGTAATGTCATTTTTACGCTGATCAAATATCGACCTGATCCACAAAAACCAGGAACCAGCGGAGGGGGATTTCTCACTTGCGAAGTTAACCTTTCCTTGGATGAGGATCTCAAAAATCGCCTTGCAAAGGAAATCCTGCATACTTTTAAAAATAAGGGAGTCACGAAAGACAATTTAACTTTGTCCCCTGTACTCTATGATTTAGGGAAAGTAGGTGTGAGTGCATTGAATGTAAAGCAAGACAATATTTGGACTGCTTCCTCACCATCGCTATCGGGTAATAACACTGCTATCCTTAGCCTGACGCTGGATCAAAATCAAGCTACGTTACTTGATGCAGCTTACAAAGACGAGGGGAAACCAGTTGGTGTTTCTTATCAATTAGAATTTACCGCTATGCGACCTGCACTTGAGGTAGAGGTTACGGCAGATTATAAAGCAATTAAGGATGCTTTCCAGACAAAATTCAGCGCGAGTATTCCCCTTGACCAAGCTGGAATAACAAGGTTCAGGCTCGGTTTTGAAAGTCAGTTACAGTGGCTACGAGAGCAGAATGCTCTTAACATTAAGGTGTTAAACTACTCTACTGACAAAGATAGAAATGAGCGCGAGAAATGGGCTTTAGATTTTGTTAAAGAACAACTACTTCGTGATTTCTTTGTCCGTAAATTGAATGATATGCCTGATTTCCCCGCTGCTGGAGATCCAAAGCTTGAGGAGCTAATGGATAAGCTGGCAAACAACATGGCTGCACAGAACAAAGCAAAGGATGCGGCACCCAAAGAGGATGCGCCGTCTGCACCATTGCTGTCTCCAGTAGAACTAGGGTCTTTACAATTTCGATACAACCGTCAGGACGAAGCGAGAACATTTACATTTTTGTACAATGAATCGAAGGTTGTCAAACAGTTCAATTTCCCGCAAAGTTTCTTCGGTACGCTGCTCAAGAACGTGTCCAAAGATAAACCTTATTTTATAGAAATTGACCTAAACGATCCCTTCTTCAAAACTATCGATATTTCAGTTCAAGCCCCTCTCGATTCCTATGGGGATATTGAACTTACCTCAGCGCAGGTTGTTCTTAAGTATGATGGTGACCAGCGCGATTTCTACTTTGATTCCCAGAAAACTGGCGAACAAAAGGCGAAATTTAATGTGAACCAGGCTGTGGGCACTGCCTACCAGTACCAGGTGCAATACAACTTCAAATCAAAAAATGCGTCAGGTTGGAGTGGTTCTGCCTCTTATAAAGACTCTGAGTGGCATACAACAGAGGCGCGGACGCTTACCCTACTGCCGCAGGAGCAAATAACCTTCCTGAACGTCGCAGTAAGCCTTAAAGATGGGTTTGAATGGAATGGAATCAACGCAACCAAGGTTGATCTTACTCCTGTGGATTCAAAAGAGACAGAAACGCTGATGTTCACGAAGAATAATTCTGCAACGCAACGTTGGAAAATGCGGGTATTAAAACCCGATGCGAGTTATTACACCTACCGGGTTGAGTATGTTATAGACGGTAACTCGATCATGGCAGGTGAAACCAAGACAATTAATGCTTCAAGTCTTCTTGTTTCCGATCCTCCCAATACCTTAAAGGTCAGCCTAAGACCCATGGGAATTGATTGGAATGTGGTAACCGTAGTGGAAGTCAATCTCAAGTATGAAGATCCGGTCAATGGGATCAATAACTCTTCAAACGCATTTGTTTTTGAGTCACAGACCAATACTGAATATTGGAGCGTGCGGCTTGCTAATCCTAATGCCACGAAATATAAATGGAAGGCTACGTACTATATGAAGGATGGGTCTGAAAAAGCACACCCAACCGGAGGGGCTTGGGAGGAACGTAGTGGAAGTGTAGTGTTGCTTAAAAATTATGTACCCAAAAGCTAGTGCTTCGATGGGATGAAGTGATAATGAAGTTTTCATTAACATCGACTTGAAGCTCGGTTTAAATCGGAATTCCTAAACAGTGTCTTGCTGTCAGCCTGGTAGTGCGTCTAGCGTCAAATTGTGCAAATTTTTTGGGCTATATGCACTAAATTAGCCGGGATGCGCTAAGCTGTTCTACATTTAAATTGTGTGTCAAGAATCAATAAAACAATGAGTGGGATGGGCTTCTAGCCCGTCCCGAATATGCAATTTAAATGCGCGACAGCTTACTAGGAGATTAATTCAAACCAATATATTACGGGCATAAAACTGATGGTACCTGTAGGAAAGTTAATAACAGATCGACCTGCATTGGCTCGCGCTGTTCAAGCGATCGCCTCCAAAAAACCTGCTCTGGCCAAACTTATGACAGCTACGCTTGATTGCTTGCTAGCTGGCATTCAGGCTTCTCCGCAGCAAGAAACTGCCTGGACTTTCAGTACCCTTAGCAGCAATGGTTACCCAGTTGAGTTTACCTTTTCCTCAATGGAAGAAGGCATCCGGTACGCAGTTGAGGTAAGCGGACCGGAAATCAATCCCAGGGAACGATTATCCCAAATTGAAGACCTCCTGAAAAAACTGAATGTCTCCCATGCTTGTACCGAAACCATCAATCGTTTTAAGCAGATCCAAGAAGACCAGTCTCTCAAATGGGGGGCCTGGTTAGGTGTCCGTCATATCGACGAAAAAACTTACTACAAAATTTATACTGAGGTACCAGAGTCCCAATCAACAATTATAGATCGAGAAATTTATCAAATTTTCGGAGATCGTCCCCTACTAGCAGATAGGGTAGTTTGCCCGACAGCGATTGGACATCAGCTAGGCTCATCTTGGACTGAATATTATTTTATTATTGAAGAATTTGGATTAGTTTTCAGACAGATTCAATCATTGCTTTGGCGCGCTGAATTGTATGAACGTTGCTGGGAATTATTAGAGCTAATTCAAGAAACGCGAGGATATTTAGATCCTGCTAGCGCTCCAGGATTTGCACCTGCAAAATATGGATTTAGTTACGCGAAATCCGGAACCAACCAACCAATTATCTTTTCTTTTTTTGCCTTCGCTCGCCGTCTTATTGGTAGCGATGCAGAAATCCGGCGCAATATATTAGCTTTAGCCAAACGCAGAGGATGGGATTTTGAAGCTTACGCAGAATTGACAGCCCCGCTTGCAACTTGGGAAGATCGTTGCGATTGCCATAATGTGATTGCATTTGTGGTGGCACCCAAGGGTCCATTAGGGCTGCATGTTTCATTAAGTCCACCCAACCCAATAATATAGATGGACATATCTACGGCTATTCAACGAGCATTTGCTTTTCTAGTGAAAGCTCGCGATCGTGCAGGTTTTTGGCATGACTTTGACCTGGCTCCGGGTTCCAGTGATGAGTGGGTAACAGCTTATATTGGTTTGGCTATAGCATCACTCGAAAGTGAGTCAGCGATTAATGTAGCTTTTGAAGCATGGCAATGGTTATTAAGCCGAAGAAAGGTTGATGAAGGTTGGGGCTTTAATCACTTGACTCCCCGTGATGCCGATAGTACGCTATGGGCTTTAAAACTAGCAGAAGTTTTGGGTTATGGTCACTGGAATTCTGCTCAACAAGCTTATGCCTTTTTGGAACAGCACGTCTGTGAGAACGGTGGGGTAACAACCTATGCCTCAGATGCACAGATTCGTCAATTCATCGATGCTCCTGCTAGTGCATCATTTGCAGGTTGGTGCGAACCTCATACCTGTGTTACTGCTGCTGCTGCAACTTTAAAGCGATTTCGCACCGCAGCCTGTAATTTTCTGAAAACACGGCAAGAAGTCAACGGTTGTTGGCGCAGTTACTGGTGGATAGAAGATGAATATGCGACTGCTTTAGCTGCTGAAGCTTTGTTAGGTTATTCTCCTGAACAAACACAACCTGCTATAAACTGGGCCATAAATCGTATTCGTCCAGATGGTTCAGTACCCTCTACTCTGTTTCCTTCAGGTTCTTCATTTGCTGTCGCCTGGATCGTTCGGATTTTGTTGTTGAGTTATGAGTGCAACCCAGTTGTTACTCCCCTCCGGCAAGCGATTCACTGGCTTTTGAGGCAGCAAAATGCTGATGGTTCTTGGACGGCATCAGCAGGTTTACGTGTACCACCGCCACATATTTCCCAACCCTATAATTTTAAGGAATGGAAATTAGATGGTAAAATAGAAGGATCTATCTCTTTAGATAAAAGAGGGTTGTTTACTACAGCAACGGTATTGCAAACATTGATAATTAGTTCAACCAAATTAAATCGGTTCTCCTAGCCCACAGGAGTTTAGGCTAGATTTCGGTGCAAAACTCAAATATAGGAAGTAATTTTAACCCACATTCCGCACGCTAAAGTGTCACATACGCTATCTATAGGGGAAGCCAAAGTATTTGTCCACTATAGATAGCAATTGAGTCTTTAGACTTACGCTATAGATAGCCCAGAAAGACCATGTGACACTACTATAGGTAGTGGGTGCGGAATGTGGGATAAGAGTCTTATCTCATGAGTTAAAACAGTATCTACCCTCATGACAACGTTCTGAAACTTTACCAAAATGGGAGATCACGATTATCCCATTTTGACTGGTATTTTATTTGTCCGCGAGTCCTTTATGCTTAAAGTTTTTTATTACGCCGGCCTCCGGGTTTCAGAACTTTGTGGGCTCAACTAGGAAGATTTAACGCCCAGCGGTGAAAGTGGCTAACTTCTGATTGGTTCTCCTAAGTTTATGGTATAGACGATATCATACAAAACATTTCGCAAGCCTGTAATGCCGTGTCCGCAAGCATCTTTAGCCGATTGCCAAGCAAAAGCCTGACAACAATATTTTACCCGACCGTCACGGCTGGCATAACGGCTGCTGCATTACCAATTTTCTCACACTTCAGAAAATTGATTTAATAGTCAACCTACCTACAAAAAGTTGACTATTAAATCAATGCAGTTTTGTCAAAAAACGTTAAAAAACAGCTAATTTTTGTATCCGCTAAAATCAGTCATTTGCTGTACATTAACAGTCATTTGCAGTACAAAATCAGTATAAATACAGGCATTTGCAGCAAATGTGCTCTACCTGTTTTTATACTGCAAAACCCCGCAAATGCCTGCTTTTTTATGTCAAGTTACTGCTTTTGTATGCAATAACTACTTTTGCCTGTTGGGGCTGGTTAGAGCAGTTCTTCGTTGGTAGCAAGCAATGCTTTTGTGATCACAAACCCCGACTAATAAGTGCAAAACGAAAAATAATGCCCATCCTTTTGCAGAATCCCAACCGCAACGGAGGGTTTTATACTTTCTTAAGCTTTAATGACAGATTGTAACTAACTGTACTACAGATTTACTAATATTATCGATTTACAATAAATTAAAAAGGAAAGGGGTGCTTCAAAAGTAAATCAGCAGACTGACTAATTATTAGACAAGCTCATCACTTATTCTTGGCGATCGCACCTAGACTTACTATTTCATACAAATAAATAAAATTGT
>Ga0209591_10004924_pt1 | contig 15002 bp, 12 predicted proteins | sample MAT01_FD_187207 | JGI IMG/M metagenome (GOLD analysis project Ga0209591, IMG submission 187207) | Freshwater microbial communities from Lake Fryxell liftoff mats and glacier meltwater in Antarctica - MAT-01 (SPAdes) (version 2) | ecosystem: Environmental > Aquatic > Freshwater > Ice > Liftoff... | reverse complement strand
AGTCGCTTGAACTCGATCATCCCGCGCACTTCCGGCCGCATCCGGTACCAGCCTTCCCCCCGCCCGTCGCCGCGCTGCAGAAACTTGCGGATCCAGGGCTCCGGCCCCTCCGCCGGAAAACGGTCCGCCCGGTACATCCCGCGTTCAGCCGCCGCCAGGACCCGTGTCGAGATGTCGGTCGCCAGAATGGAGTGCCCTTCGCTGGGCTTCCCGTGCTCGCGCAAAGTCATGGCAATGCTGTAGGGCTCCTCGCCCGTCGAGCTCGCCGCGCACCACACCCGCAGCGGCCCCGGCCGCTCCGGCAGGATCCGTTCGCGCAAAAAATCGAAATGCGCCGGCTCGCGAAAGAAGTTGGTGTGGTTGGTGGTCAGCACGTCGATCAACGACACCAGGGCCTCGCCCGTCGTGTCGCTCTTCACGTATTGCTGATACTCGCGGACCGACCGGAAGTTCAACTCCCGCATCTTTTTGGCCAGCCGCCCGGCCACCATCTGCTGCTTACCTTCGCCCAATTCGAGGCCAAAGGAATGGCGCGCCAGGTGCGCAATGTCGCGGTACTCGTCTTCGGTCAAGCGCACCGGGCCCAAGGCCGCTGCACTGTCTACGGCCGGGTTCAACCGGCCGCTCCCAAACGGAAGATGCGGTCCAGGTCCAAGATCAGACTCACCCGGCCATCGCCCAGAATCGCGCCGCCCGCCACGCCCGGCGTATCGCGCAAGCTCTCACCCAGGCTCTTGATCACCACTTCCTGCTTGCCGATCAACTTGTCCACCATCAGACAGAAGCGCTGATCGCCCGCTTCGGCCACCACCAGCAAACACTGGGTGGCGTCCTCCGAGCAAGGCGTCACCCCCAAGCGCTGGTAGAGGCGCACCACGGGCAGCAACGTCTCGCGCACCATCGCCATCTCCTGCCGGCCCTCCACCGTAAAGAGCATCTCCGCCCTCGGCTGCAAGACCTCATGCACCGAGAAGATCGGCAGCACGTAACGCTCTTGGCCTACACCCACTACCAAGCCGTCAATCATCGCCAAGGTTAGCGGCAGGCGCAGGAAAAACGAAGTGCCTTGCCCCGCCACCGACTCAATGTCGATCCGGCCGCGCAGCTTTTGGATTTGCCGCTTCACGACGTCCATGCCCACGCCCCGGCCCGACACATCGGTCACCTGCGCGGCGGTCGAAAATCCCGGATGGAAAATGAAGTTGAAGACCTCATGGTCCGATAAGTGCTCCCCATCGTCCACCAGACCCGTCCGGCGCGCCTTGGCCAGAATCTTCTCCCGCGCCAAACCGCGGCCGTCGTCGGCAATCTCGATCACGATGTGGCCCGCCTGATGGCTCGCCTTCAGCCGCACTCGCCCCTGCGGATCCTTGCCGGCCGCAACCCGTTCCTCGGGCGGCTCCAGGCCATGGTCCATTGAATTGCGCACCATGTGCATCAGCGGATCGGCCAGCTCTTCCACCACGTTGCGGTCGAGCTCGGTCTCCGCCCCCACCATTTCCAGCTCGGCCTGCTTGCCGGTCTTCCGGCCCAGGTCCCGTACCAGGCGATTCATCTTCTGGAACAGGCCGCTCACCGGCACCATCCGCATCGACATGGCCGTCTTTTGGAGTTCGCCCGTTATGCGCGCCAACTGCGCCAAGCTGCGCAACAACGCTGGGCTCTGCAAAGCCGCCAACTCGGGATGATGTCGCACCATGGCCTGCGCGATCACCATCTCGCCCGCCATGTCCACCAGGGCGTCCAGCTTCCCGGTATCCACCTTCACGGAGCTCGTCCCCGCAGCCGGAGTCCCAGCAGCCGGAGTTCCAGCGGCGGAGACTGCGATCTCCGGCGCCTCGGCCCTCGGTGCCGGCGAGGGAGTCGCTACCGGAGCGGCAACTACCGCCAGTCGAACTGCCGCCGGTGGAGCTACAGGCTGGGGAGCTTCAGGCAGTGCCTCTACCGGCAGTGCAGCTATCGGCAGCGCAGCTACCGGCTCGGGCAATGCCAATTCCGGCAGTGCATCTACCGGCTCGGGCAATGCCAATTCCGGCATTACCGGCGCCTCCGGTTCCGGCATCGCTTTGGGCACCGTCGCGCCTTGCCGCAACCGCTCGAGTAGGCTCCCGGTCTCCGGCGGTGCCCCCAGATCTCCACCGGCGAGTTGCGTCTCCAGCCGGGTCATCCACACCTTCAGAAAATCGGCCGCCGCCAGCACCAAATCCACCTCCCGCGGCGTAATCCGCAGTTGCTGATCGCGCGCCAAGTCGAGCAGCGTCTCCGTCTCGTGCGCCACTTCGCGCACGTCCCCAAAGTCCAGAAAGCCCGCCAGCCCCTTGATGGTGTGAAAGCCCCGGAAGACCGTATTGATGGCCTCGCCATCGTCCGGGTCCTTCTCAAGCGTCATCATCTGGATTTCGACCTGCGTCAAATGCTCGCGCGACTCCAATATGAAATCGCCGATCATCTCCGGGTCCTCGCCCAAAGGCACCGGAGCCGGTTTCGCCGCCGGCGCCGACTGGGTTTCCATTACCGCCTTCTGCAGCGCCAGCACATCGGCCGAAAACAGCACTTCGAAGTCGGCCGCGCCCGTCGCCGCTCGCGGCAGCTTCAGCAGGGCCTGCGCCGCCAACTTCGCCACCGCCGCCCGGCCCGTGTCCTCGGCCTGCTGGCGGACGTTGCCCAGCAGGGTCGACCACAGCGTCACGTCCGTTTCACCCAGCATCAGTCGCGTGGCCAGATCTTCCACGCGCTGCCGTAACAAATCGTCCTGGTCTACTTCTTGCAACATGCCAACTCCCTACGCAAACTCGGCCACCTTTGTGCGGCCTACCGCCCGGCCGCCTTCCACCATCGCCGCCAGCCCGCCCACCAAATGAAGCAAGGCCGAGGACTGCGCCGTCAGTTCCTCGGCCGCCGCGGCGCTTTGCTCCGCGCCCGCCGCCGATTGCTGCGTCACGCGCTCCATCTGCGCCAAAGCCTGAGCGATCTGCTCGATCCCCCGCGTCTGTTCCGCGCTGCCCAGGCTCACTTCTTCCACCAGCGTCTTCACCCGGCCGGACGTCTCGGTGAGCTCCCGGATCGACTGCGCCACTTGGTCCACTTTGTGCTTGCCGCCCTGCGAGGCGGCGATCGACTCTTCGATCAATGCCGCCGTCTCCTTCGCCGCTTGGGCGCAGCGCTGCGCCAGGTTCCTCACCTCGTCGGCCACCACCGCAAAGCCCATCCCGGCCTCGCCCGCCCGCGCCGCTTCCACCGCCGCATTCAGCGCCAGGATGTTCGTCTGGAAAGCGATATCGTCAATCACCTTCAACGTCTTCCCCACTTTGTTGCTCGATGCGCCGATGTCGTTCATCGCCCCCACCATCTGCGCCAGCGACTGGTTCGCCACGGCAAACTTCTCCTCCGAAGCGATCACCAATCCCGCCGCGCCTTGCGAGTTTTGTGAGTTTCTCCGCGCCATCGAGTTGATCTCTTCGCTCGACGCCGAAGTCTCCTCCAGCGATGCCGCCTGCTCGCTCGCACCCTGCGCCAAACCTTGGCTCGCCGAAGAAAGCTCCGCTGCCGCGCTAGCCACTTGCGCCGCCGTCTCACTCAACCCGGTAACCGTCTGCCGCAGTGACCGATTGATCCCCCGGATGAGCCACCAGGACATCCCGCCGCCCACCGCTAACGAGCACGCCATCATGATCCACACCCACCGGCGCGCCATCGCCACCGACTCGTCGGGGGCCACTGCCGCGTTTGCTGCGTAAGCGTCATTCCAGCGGCGCATTTTCTCGAGTAACAGTCTCAATTCCTGAAAAGACGGATCCACTTCGGCCATATACTTCCGCGCGGCGTCCGCCTTCTGGCCCTGCCGGCTCACTTCCGCCACCCCCGTCCAAGCTGAAAAGTACCGTTCCGCCGCGGCCCGCAGCCGCACAAACGACGCCCGATCCTCCGGCTGCGTGATCGCCCGCTCATAGCCGGCCAATCCCTCTTCGCCCCCGCGCCGCTCCTCGCTCATCCGCTGGTCGATGCCGTTCAACCCGGCGGGATCGGCGATGGCGATGTGCTTCCAGGCATCGCCGCGGAACAAATAGCTCTGCGCCGAGATCTCACCGATCTGTCGCAAGCCCGGCATCGCATCGGCCTGGATCGTCGTTAGCTTGCCGTCAATCGCGGCCAGATGAAACTGCATGATCCCTCCGAGCAACCCCAGCAACCCGCAGAGCGTGGCCGCGAGCAGCGCCATCTTTCGCCCCACCGTCATCGCGGTCATTGCGCCTGCCCCATCATCGCGTCGAGGCCGCCCAGTTCGTGCCCGCTCAACACCTGATCGATGTCCAGCAGGATCTTCACCTTGCCCTTCACCTTCGCCATGCCCAACAAGTAGGCCGCACCCGCCCCTTCGCCAAAGTTCGGCGTATTCTCGATGTCGCCAGCCGCCAGGTTCAACACCTCGGACACCTCGTCTACCACTACGCCCGTCTGCACCGCCACGCCCTCGCCCTGCACCTGCACCACAATGATGCACGTCCGCGCCGTATACGCGAGTTCCGGTAACCCGAACTTCAACCGTAAGTCCACCACCGGAATCACCTTGCCCCGGAGGTTAATCACCCCTTTGACATAGCCCGGCGTCTGCGGCACGGCCGTGATGTCCTGAATTTTCATGATCTCCCGCACCTTTACGACGCGAATGGCAAATTCCTCGCGCCCCAGCATAAAGGTCAAGTACTTACCCGCGCGCACATCGCCAGCGGCACCCGTGGCAGCCGTTACTCCTGGTCTTTCCATCGTGGTTGTTGACATCGCACTTACTCCTCGATTCGCGCCGCGCCTTTTCACTTTCCTGGCGAGCTCGACATTCCTAGTTATCGGCCACTAGTACTGTTTCGTGAGTCAGACGTTTCGCGATTTTTGCGAATACTCCCAGGAATACTTAGTCCAAGGCCAACGACCGGGCCATCTGCACCGGACGCTGGACCCGTAAGTTATACAAACACACATGGTCAAATGCCCAGAGATTGATAAAGGGAATACCTTCACTTACGGCTAGTAAGTATTCCTGCTCCCAGGCGCTATACGGGCGAAACACGGGCACCAGGTAACGCACACTCTCCCGCGGCCATCCCAACTCCATCGGCAGTCGGATCGCCGTCCGCGCCAGATTCAAATCCCGCGACCAAGCCCCGAAATCCAATGCCTCCATCTTGAGCGTGTCGAACCCGCTGCCCGGCTTCGTCTCCCATTCGGCGGGTAAGTTGACAAACCGGTTCAGCGCGCCCCCTAGGTTGAAAATTCCCACCGGCGTAGGATGATTGACGTCGTAGGGAAACAACAACTCAAACTCCGCCGTGGGATGCGTCGCCTTCACGTGCACAATCAAAGCCGCCGCATAATCCCGCAGGCGATTCCGCAGAAACACCGCATCGGCTCCGCCATTCACGCTCGGATCGTCAGTGGGCTGCAAAAACGTATGCAAAGGCCGGCCCAGCGCTGCCTCCGCCAGGGTCTTCGTCTCGTCATCGTAAAACGCCATCCCGCCGCCCGATGACGATTGATTCGAAAAGAACCACCACAGAAACTCGCCCAGTTGCAGCCGCGGCGTCAACCCAGCCTCTGCCATCAGATTCGCAATTGAGAGAAATGCCGCTTTCTGGTAATTTCGCATCGGAGTGACGAAAGAACAGTGCGCCGAACTCAAGCTGCCAAAGCCTACCGAAGTAATTACCGGCGCGTTGTCCGGAAAGCGCGCCACAAAGTCCATGGGCGGATTCACTAACTCCATCGAACAAGCGGTCACGATCGGCCGCGACCGGGCTTGGCACTCGCGGTATAAGTCGCGGTGCCAGTCGCGGGCGCCGCGATTCAATGCCGGGGACTGATCCGGGTCCACCTGCCATTCGCCCGCCACGCCATTATTGAGCGCGCCCGTGTAAGTCAACGTGCCCGTAGAACCCGAAACCAATACCGTCGAAGCCGCAAACGAAAACGCATAAGCCAGCGCCGGCGACCGGGACTCAATCACCACCGTGTCCCCCACCGCCTGCGCCCACACCCCCACGTAAGTCGCATTGATCGTATAAGCAAAGTGTCTTGCAAACAGCGCATTCGATTCGTTCGGAAACACACTCTTGCCGATCGACAATCCCCCAACATTCAAGAACAAAGAATCACCCGTCACAAAAGTACCCGCGCACGTCACCGTCACTTGCGGCAGCGTCGCGCCCACTCGCTTCCGTTGGTTCCACCAGAATACGCCGATATACTCGTTCATCGGCCCGGCAAAACCCAGCTGATCGAATATCCACATGAGGCGTGCCGGCGATAGTTTGTAAGTGTGATCCGTCGAATAGTCGAGCGCCGGCGATAACTCTGGCCGCGCCGGCGGCGGATCGGGTACTCGACTAGGTACGGCGGCCTCCAGGAAATCGAAGTAGAAGACCCCGGGCGTCGCCACCTCAAACGTCACCATATGTTCGCCCGCCGGCACGTTCGTCCGCATCCGCCGCCGCGTATTCACCGATGTCAAATTGGCCAAGTAGCAGTCAAATTCCGTCGCCGTGCCGCCATCCAGCGTCACGTTCACCTTCGCCCGGTCACTATAGATCGACGTCCCCAGGTAAAGATCATGCGTCGTCGAGCACGCGTACTTCACCGTCACCTTTGCCCCCACCGCATTTGCCACCCGCGCATAGCCATTCGAGAAGAAACCCAACTCGTCCACCCAGGTGCCCGTATAAGTGCACCAAACATCGTTGTGCTCCACGCGCACGCTATCGACGCCCGCCACCAGCAGTTCCTGCTTGGCCTCTGGACCTGTCAGCGTCCAATTCGAGTAAATCGCCCGCCACTCCGTCGATTCCAGGCGCGCTCCATTCGCCAAAGCCGGCGCATACGTAAACCACATCTGCCGGATCTTCGGCTCATGCCCGGTCGCGCGAATCACGGCCCCAAAGTCGAACGTCACCCGCCACATGGCATCGGACACCGCGCCCGCCAATTGCACCTGCGCCTGCGCCGTCCGCAAACGCGTATTCTTGGCTACCGCATACAAAGTCAGCATGTTCCCATCCACGCCCGTCCGCTGCGAGGTAATCGTCAGCGTTGCGCCCGTCGCCGTCGCCGTCAGCGGCATCAACACATCCGTCCAATTCACCGCGTTGATCTGCGCCGCCAGACTCGCCGCCACCGTCCCCGCGCCGATGCCATTGAGCGTATGCGACGCCCCCGCCGTCGACGTCACCGTCACCCCCGCATTGTCGTCGAGCGCAGCCCGGATCAGCACCTGATTCGGCGCCCCCGTATCCTGCGTAGCCGTCACCTGGCCATTTCCCGCGAGCGCCGCAATCATCGCCAGCGCAATGCTGGTATTGGTGTCCGTCCCGTTCTCGGTGTAGGTATAGTCCGTCCCACCTACGGTCACCCGGTGCACCGTCCCCGCGCCGCCGCCCGTAAATGCATACAGACACTCTACCGGCCGATCCACCAGATAGTCGAAGTTCAGATTCAGGTACCACAGCGTTAGCCGGTCGAACTGCTTCAGGCCGTTGTTCTCGATCGTAAATGACGCTGACGCCGCCGTCTGCGTCCCCCCCACCTGCGTAAACCGCGTCGGCTCGCTCAACCGGATCTGCAAGGGCGTGCTCGCCGCATCATCCAGAATGATCGACAGGTACGGCCAGGCGATGGTCTCGAACTTCGGCGAGTCGAGCGTCATCAGCCCCTCATAGCGCACGTCGAAGGCGAGCGTCAGGCCGTCGAAGTCCGAATCCGGCAGGTGCTTCAGCCGCGGATGCTCGTAGAAATTATCCATGTCGTGCAGGATCAGCACGGCGAAATCGGCCGGGTCGCGGAAAACGCCGCTCACCTCAAAGCTGGTTTCCGTCGCGGAGTGGAGCGCAGCGGCGGCGCCCAGGCTGTCAAAGCCACGCAGGTGCAGAAGACGATTGGGTTGGAGTTTGAAAATGCGATTGAGCACGGGTTTCCCTTCCTGATCAATAAAGTAGCTGGCGCCACGAAGAGTCCGAAGCCAGTTTTTTGACTAAGTGATTGACCAATTAGGGACTTATTTGCCGAAAAATCGTTGTGACCGCACTTTCGTCCAAACGCAAAAAAGGGGCTTGCCCGCCGGCATGCCCCTCTTCTCGAAATGAAACCGATTCTACTGTGCGGAAGCCTTCGCCATCACCGGCGCCGTGTAATTCAAAGCGACTTCCTCGCCCTGCGCCACGCCCGACTTCACCACTTGCTGCACATAATTACGCGGACCCAGTTCCACCGCCCGCTTCTCAAACTGGCTACCCTTGCGCACATACACGAAATGCTTGCCCTCCTCGGTCACCACCGCCGCTCGCGGCACCAGAATCGCCTCCGGTTGCTTATCGAGCAGTACATCGGCCGATGCCGAAAGGTCGGGAATCAAGCGCGGATCGCTGCCGATAATCTCCACGCGCACCGGAACGTTCCGGATATAGTTCGTCTGTCGGAAGCCCGCCGCCGCAATCGCCCCCAGCGAGTAGATCTTGCCCTTCAGCTTCACGCCCGGAAAAGCGTCCAAGGCAATCTCGGCCACTTGGCCCACCCGGAACTGCTGGCTATCCGCCTGGCTGATATTGCCCTCCACCTGCATGCTATTCGGCGCCACCACCTTCATGATGCTCTGCCCGGAATAGACCTGGTCGCCTTCCTGAATCTGGCGCGGCTCGGACCCCATATACACCGATTGCATCACGACCAGGCCCGAAAGCGGCGTATCCACCTTAAAGCGCTCCGCGTCCTTCTTGTGGCGATCGCGATGGCGCACATGGCGCTCCAGCGTATAGCTGAGCACCGCGAGTTCCGCCTTCTGCGACGCTTCCTTAAAATTCAAGTCGGTCTTCAACTCGTCGAAGGCGGCCTGCGCTTCGTCGACGGCCAGCTTCATCAGTTCCTGGTCGATCGTCGTGCGCACTTCGCCCGAAGCCGCGTCGAGCTTCGCCTTCTCGAGCGACGACTTGGCGACCCGCAACGACTGCTGCAGATTCTCCCATTCAATGCCCTGTTCCGCGCGCCGCTTCGTCACATCGCTTTGCGCCTGCAGAACGGTCGAGTGCACGTCGTCGATATGGTCAAGCATCGCCTGCGCGTCAATCTCCGCCACCCGCGTCCCCGGGCGCACCAACACGCCCGCTGCCGCCAGTTTCGTCAGCATCAGCGGCCGGTTCGCTTCCGGACCCGTCATGCGCGGCACGGTGACGTTCACGTAGTTCCGCGCCGAGGTCTGCCCGGAAACGCGCATTCGGATCTCAAACGGACCAGAGATCACCTTGGCGGTCTTGAAAATCGGTTGCCCGGCGGCCTGTTCTTCCGCCTTCCGCGACTCCATCCAGCGCCAGCCCAGCAAACTTGCCACCGCCACCAACAGCAACCCGATCAGCCATCCGCGGGACGACTTTTTCGGTTCAAGGGGCGCAATCTGCGGACCCGGATGCTGGGGAACCGGCGCTTGTGGAAGGGGGTTTAGTAGGGCCGACATCGGTGAAATCGCCTCGGGCTCAAGATTCTATCTGTTCAGTCTACCGTCCGGAAACGGAGAAATCCACAGGGAAAGGCGCGCGCGACGAACATTTCGTTACAGTTAGCATGCTATTCTGACCATCAACTTTGTCAATTTACTGGAAAGAACCCCGCTGGCGCGCTCTTTGGGCCGCCATGGTCGGCTACATGCTGGACGCCATGGACGTTCTTCTCTATGTCTTCGCCATGCGCGCCATCCAGGCCGAGTTCGGCCTTTCGAACCGCGAAGCCGGCCTCGTCAGTTCCGCCACCCTCATCGCTTCCGCATTCGGGGGCATCGCCGCGGGTATCCTCTGTGACCGCATCGGGCGCCGCCAAACCCTCATTCTCACCATCCTCGCCTACTCCCTCGCCTCCGGCGGCACCGCCTTCTCCACCGGACTCTGGAGCCTCATCTTCTGGCGCGCCCTCGTCGGCCTCGGCCTCGGCGGCGAATGGAGCGCCGGCGCGACGCTGGTCTCCGAAAGCTGGCCCGCCGAGCACCGCGGCAAGGCCATCGCCCTCATGCAATCCGGCTGGGCCATCGGCTACATGCTCGCCGCCCTCCTTTCTGCCCAAATCCTGCCCACCTGGGGCTGGCGTCCCCTCTTTTTGATGGGCACTATCCCCGCCCTGCTCACCATCTTCGTCCGCGTCGGCGTCACCGAACCCCAAATCTACCTCGACCAAAAAGCCATCGGCCACGGTACCCTCGGCGACCTATTCCGAGACCCCATTCTCGCCCGCCGCACCCTCATCGCCACCGCCCTCGCTACCACCGTCCTGTTCGGCTATTGGGGTCTCAACACTTGGCTCCCCAACTTCCTCGCTACGCCGGTCGCGCAAGGCGGCGCTGGCCTAAGCCTTCTAAAATCAAGCACCTGGGTGATCGCCATCCAATGCGGCGCCTTCGCCGGGTATCTGACTTTCGGCTGGATGAGCGACCGTTTCGGCAGAAGACCTTCCTTCGCCGGCTACGTCACGATGGCCGGAATTCTCTCTTTCTTGTATGGCACCGCCCCCCAATGGGCGGGCGCGAACGCCCCCACGGTCCTGCTGATTCTGGGCCCCTTCATCGGCTTCTTCGGCACCGGGTTTTTCTCGCTCTTCGGAAGCATGCTCGCCGAACTCTACCCCACCCGCATCCGGGGCACCGGCCAAGGCTTCGCCTACAACTTCGGTCGGGGTTTGAGTGCCATGGCCCCATTCCTCGTCGGCGCCATCGCCGACTCCCAAGGCCTCGGCGTTGCCCTCGCCCTGAACGCTGGCTTTTTTCTGCTGGGAGCCATCATCATTTTCTGGCTCCCCGAAACCAAAAACACCCAACTCACTTAGCGGAATATCCCTTGTCCGTAAAGGTCTCGACGAAATGCGGCAACGGCGGGCCATTCGGGGCCGCCATTCGGGGGCCATTCGGGGGCCATTCGGGGCCGTCCACGCGCATGCCTGGGTTTCCCTGTACGCGTATGATCCAAAATCATTTAGCCGATCTCGAAAGCCGGAAACTCGCGAGTTTCCGGCTTTTTGAGACTTCGCCCGCGCCCGCAGCCCCCCCTAAAAATGGGAGTCGAGCGCGCCCTCACCGCGGGTTTCTTCTTGCTGGGAGCCATCACCATCTTCTGGCTCCCAGAAACCGAAAACACCCAGCTCGCCTAATGCCGGATGCCCGTTCTGCGCGGATCAGTTCGCGAGAGATAACTGGCTGCTCAAGAGAACCAGACCAGACCAGACTAATCTGCTAGCCTATGGGTATGGTCATCCGCAATATATCCGAAGCCAAGGCTCAACTATCCTCTCTGATCGAAGAAGTGGCCAAAGGAAATGAAGTGATCCTTGCCAAAGCAGGGAAACCCGTGGCCCGGATCGTGCCCTATTCCGGCGCCGCATCGCCGCGCCGCCCCGGCTCGATGGCGGGGGAAATCTGGATCGCACCCGATTTTGATTGTTTGCCCGACGACATGGCCGAAGCCTTCGGAGTCACCGCCGGGCAGCCATGAAGCTTTTGCTCGACACCCATATCCTGCTCTGGTGGCTGGCCAACGATCCGGCGCTGCCGCCACTGGGGCGTCAGTTAATCGCCGATCCGAACCACGCCGTTTTCTTGAGCGCGGTTACGTTGTGGGAGATCTGGCTGAAGCACAGCATCGGGAAACTCACCCTACCGGTGGATTTTGAAGAGCGCTTGGCGAAAGAGCAATTTGAATCGTTGCCCCTGGCCGCGGCGCACACCAAAGCCGTGGCCTCGCTGCCCTGGATTCATCGGGATCCGTTCGACAGAATGTTAGTAGCTCAGGCTATGACGGCCAACCTGAAGCTGCTGACGGTCGACGATACCCTTGCCTCCTACGGCAGCATGACGCTGTTCCTTCATTGACCCAGACTTCCTGCTGGAAGCCATCATCATCTTTTTTATCCCCGAAACCAAAAACACCCACCTCACCTAGTTGCTTGGGAGCCCATTCGGGGCCGAGCCCATTCGGGGCCGTCCACGCGCATGCCTGAGTTTCCCTGTATGCACATGAACCAAAAGCATTTAGCCGATCTCGAAAACCCAAAGCTTCCGAGTTTCCCGCTTTTTGAGACTTCGCCCGTGACTACATGCCCAAAAAAAAGCGAGAAAACGCATTAAAGCGTCGCATCAAACGCCTTCGTCAACTCTTCCGCCGACGCACTCTACGCCCGGATAACGATCCTTCCAACTTACCCGATCCCCCGCAATTTCGGGGGCGCTGGCGGCTCCGGAAATTTGTAGGTCTCACCCAGCCTGTTTTGCAGCGCTTTTTCTGCTGTCCATCGTACCTGGGGATCGATGCTTGCATCGCCCGCAAGCTTGGTGATGATCTGCCGGGCCTTTTCCTGCACGGCAGTGCTGAGCGCGTATACCGCTCGGATTGCGGCCAGTTGTACGTCCTTATTCTTCGCGGTGAGGCCACTGATGACGTGGGCCGCAATGACGGGTGTTTCTGTCCGAGTCGTCGCAATGGCCTGGAGATTTGCCAACCGTACCTTGACCTCCGAGTCTTTGGCGAGATACGCCACCACCAGTTTCACTGCCTCAGGATCTCCTCGCTTCGGCGACTCCAGTAAAGTCCACATGACGGTGGACTTTACCGGATTGGGTACACCGTTCCTCTGAAGTTCCGACATCAGCAGCGGCACTGTAATGTCAGGAATCGTTCGCGTCAAGTTCTGCATGATCGTCACGGATCCGCCGCTTAGACGATCATCGAGGCTCGCCATTAAGCTCGCGATCGCTGGAACGTCACTTCGCAGTATCGTTCCCCCATCTGGGCGACGTGAGATCGCGAAGTAGGCAAACAGTGCCTCAATCGGAAGATTGGAAGTCTTACTTTTCATTGCCAAGCTAAGTAAAGGCAACGAGGATCGGATGTCGGCTTGACTGCTCTTTCCAACTGAATCGATCACGGCTAAGAGCGCTTCATAGGTTGGGGGCGTTGCGTCGGCTCTGTCCGATAGACGCTTCTCCAGGAAGCTTTTAAGATTGGACGTGGGTTGCGCGTTGCTCGGCGCCCAAACGCAGAACAACAAGCAGGATATGGCAGGTATTCAAACCTTCATCGTCTTCCTCCTCCCTCGAAACCAAGACCACCCAACTCGCTTAGCCCGTCGCGTCAGCCCTTTTTCGCTTCCGCATTAGCGCGGTTCATCAGCGCCCGCATATAGCCGAAGCCATACGCCGTCTGCGTGAAATTGCCGCCCACCATCGTCGGACTATGGTCAAGAATGACAATGCCGTCGTAATTCACGTCGCGCAGTCCCTTCATAATCTTCCACATATCGTAATATCCATTGTCCATAAAGGTCTCGACGAAATGCGGCAACGGCGCCGTGACATTGCGGAAGTGGATCTTCCAGATTTTCTTGGCGCCGAAGTACCGGATCATCTCTTCCGGATCCTTCCCCGTCAGTTGTTTTCCGCCTTCAAGCCACGTGCCGCAACAAAGGCAGATTCCCACATTGGGACTATTGGCAATTTCCAGCGCTCGCTGATAGCCTGCGAAGTTACTAAAGATACAGCGCGGCACGCCGGCCAACACCGGCACCGGCGGGTCGTCCGGATGAATTCCGATGCGCACGCCATTCTCCTCCGCCACCGGCGCCACCTTCTTAATAAAGTAAGTGAAATTCTCCCAGATCTCTTCTTTCGTAAATTCGCGGCCATGGGAGAGCGGTCCCTTAAATACCTTACCGGCCCAAACGCCTTGCGCGTTAGGGCTATGCTGGTCAAACTCCCGGGCGCTGGCGCCGCGGACGTCGGTGCGCCCACTGGTCCAAATGCCGTTCCCCATGTGGGCGTAAGTGGTGTAGCGTATGCCCGCTGCGCCTAAGTTCCGCAGATACTGCTGATACTCGGCCACCTTCTCGTCGCGGCCGGGTAAGTTCAGCGTCACCTCGGGCATGTTATGCACGCTGGTATTGCCGATATTCCACACTGTGATCCCCGCATCGGCGTAAGTTTTTTTGATCTGCTTAAAAGCCTCGGCGGTGCGGAGCTCGGGCGTCGAACCGACGCTTACATATTCCGCGCCCAGTTGTTTCAGGAACAGCAACTGCTCCGCGGAGGGCGTGGGTGTCGACTGGACGCACAGCTTAATCCCCGGCTTTTCAGGATGGACCACGCCTCGCGCGGAGCGAACTGCGGCCATGGCCCCCAGGGCGAAGTTTCCAAAGTGTCGGCGGTTAATCATCGGTACCTCTCAGTGTTGCGACGAAACTATATCACGCGCGCCAGTGTGATTCAAAAACCGCCCTCTCGCCCCATCACTGGATACTACCGGCGCCTGGCTTCTCCGAAGCTCGTAGTTCCGCGAAATCGGCGCCCTCGCCGTCGCGACGCGCTCATCTACTTCGACCAAAACAACCCGTCCGTGCTCTTGCCCTTCAACTAACCCGCTTGACCTCGGGCGCTTACCGGCATACAGTACCGCCATGCAACTCACCCGGCGTACCTTCATATCAGCGGCCGCAGCCGCCACGCTGCCCACCCGCCAAGCCAAGGTCGAAACGCTCTACCGCTCGCCAGGGCCCCACCCCAACGGCCTGCAAGCCACGCCCGATGGCCTCTGGGTGCTCGACCAAGGCGACAACCACGCCTGCCTCATCGACTACGCCACTGGCAAAGTCCTCCGCGACTTGAAGACCGATTCCGTCGCCGGCAGTGGCATCACTTTCGACGGCCAAGCCCTCTGGATCGCCTCCACCTACAGTTGCGAGATCCTCCGCACCGATCCCCACTCGGGCAAGACGCTCGAACGCCACCCCACCCCCGGCGCCGGACCCGTCAACTGGACCCATACCCGCCGCAGCCCCCTCGCCAAGCCCGCGCCCCCCGCCGCTCAGGCCGATGCCGCCCCCCGCAAACCCACCGGCGCCCACGGTCTCGAATGGAAACAAGGCCGCCTCTGGGTCGCCGTCCCGCCCGCCAAAACCCTCTACCGCCTGAACCCTAGCACCTGGCAGATCGAACGCCAATT
>Ga0209591_10004923_pt1 | contig 15006 bp, 13 predicted proteins | sample MAT01_FD_187207 | JGI IMG/M metagenome (GOLD analysis project Ga0209591, IMG submission 187207) | Freshwater microbial communities from Lake Fryxell liftoff mats and glacier meltwater in Antarctica - MAT-01 (SPAdes) (version 2) | ecosystem: Environmental > Aquatic > Freshwater > Ice > Liftoff... | reverse complement strand
AAGAAAGAGGATGCGGTGGCGCACCTGCACCGCGTCGTCGCCCCGGTGGCGCTGCCCAAACTGGGCACCACCGTGTTCTATGTGCAGACGACCCCCGGCGCCGAGCTGAACCGGCCGCTGCGCCAGCAGTTGTTTGCGCTCAGCCTGGACACCCAGGAAGCGGCGATCCGGCAAGACACGTTCGAGTTGCCCGAGCCGGCCGCTTTCGTCGATGCCCACAAGAAACCCGAGGCGCTGGCGCTGATGGCGGCGAGTGAGCCCAAAGCCACGGCCGGCTGCGCCGTGTACTGGCGCTTCAACCCCACCGACAGGGTCTTCGAAGGCCGTGTGCGACCCGGTCGCTGTGCTGCGGTGGCGCCTGCTGGCGCGGTGGCCGATCAGACCTTCAGGCTCAGCGAAGACCAACACTGGGCGCTGGAGCAGGTACGCGACAAAGCCGGTGTGCTGCTGGCCGGCAACCAGACGGACACGGCCTCGCGCAGCCGCAAGGTGCGTTACTTTCAAGGCTGGGTGTGGATCAAGCACGCGGGCCCGCAGGCCACCGTCGACGACAAGGTAGTCAGCTTCACGCGCCGAGTGCAGCTGCACTCGGAAGGCCAGCGCATGCCCGTGCTGTACAACGACGGCACCCCAAGCCCTTACCTGCTGGAGCTGGCCTTGTTGACCTACCAGAACACGAAGAAGCCGATCCTGAAGTTCGCGCTGCTCAACGCCGCCACCGGCAAGAGCGTGACCTACATCTGGGCCAACACCGAAGCGGCGCTGATCGGCATGAACCTCGGCTGGTTCCAGTCGGGCATGACGCAAAAGGCGGAGCGCGTGAATTTCGGCTACTGAGCATCGCCCTCGGACAGCGTCTCCAACCAGGCACCGGCCGAGATTTCGCGCAGCACCCCATCGCCGGCGGGAGCAGTCATCGTCACCCAGGCCAGCCCGGCAGGCAAGGTGCCCGGCGCGGCGCCGGGCTGCACCTGCGGGTCGGTCACCTCGTCGATCTCGAACAGGCTGCGGCCTGCAAACTGCGCCGTGGCGAGAGGCCAGCGTGTGTCAAGCGGGCGACCCAGGGCGCGGTTGAGCACCGTCACCTTGGTCTCGAAACGCAGCGTGGACAGGGCAGAAAGCGGTGCGATGGCACGCAGGGCTTCTTCACGCGACGGCGTGGACAGTACGGCGATGAACAACGGCCCCAGCGACTGCGACAAGGGCAACTCCGCCGACAAGGGCAACTCGAACGGCGGCACGGGCGCCTTGACCTGCGTGAGGTAAAGCATCTCGCCCGCGGGCCCCACCAGCTGCATGGCGCGGATGGCCGGGCTCAGTTCCAGGTCGGCCGGCGCGCCGACGACCGCGAAGTGGCCCGCCGGCAAGGCTGCGGCCAGGGCGTCGACGTCTCGCACCAGGATCTCCAGCGCCAGCCAGCCGTGCGACCAGCGCGTAGGCCGCGGCGGCGTGCCCGGCACCTCGATCAGGCGCAGCAGCGGCAGCGCCTGCGCGGCGGATGCCAGTGTCGCCACGCGCCGGCCTTGCAAGGCGGGCTGGCCCCAGCGCTGGGCCTGCACCGGACTCACTTCGCCGCGCGCCAGCACGACCAGGCCCAGTGCCGCGTAAGCCGACAGCATCGTCGCCAGATCGGGCACGATCAATGTCGCGTGTCGCAGCGGGCCTGCGCTGCCGTACGAGGAAGGGCCGTCGGGCGTCATGGGGGTGGCGGTTGCAGGTGACGGTTGCAGGTGACGGTTGCGGGTGGCGGTCAACTTGTACGGACAAGCGATCAAGTCTAATCTCGCCTGCCCCTTCCACGCCAAGCCGCACCCGATGATCACACTGCATACCGACGGCCCGCTGGCCAGCCTGCACATCTGCCGCGCCGCCAAGATGAACGCGCTCGACACCGCCATGTGGCAGCAGTTGCTGGGCCACTGCCAGGCCCTGGCGCAGCAGGTGCAAGACGCACCGGCCACAGCACCGCGCGTGTTGCTGTTGCGCGGCGAGCCGGGGGCTTTCTGTGCCGGCGCCGACATCGATGAAATGAGCACACTGGTGCAAGACGCCGCCGCGCTGGCCGCCAACAACCGCATCGTCGCCCAGGCCCAGCAGGCGCTGGAACGGCTGCCGCTGCCGACGCTGGCCGTCATCGATGGGCCGTGTTTCGGCGGCGGCTTCGGCCTGGCTGCCGCGTGCGACTTCCGCCTGGGCAGCGCGCGCAGCCGCTTCGCCATCACACCGGCGCGGCTGGGGCTGCTGTACAGCATCGAAGACACCCGCCGCGTGGTGGCGCTGGTGGGCGATGCGCGCGCGCGCCGGCTGCTGATGCGCAGCGAGCGCCTGGACGCCGCACAGGCTCTGGCGTGGGGCGTGCTGGACGCGTTGATCGAGGCCGACCTGCTCGAAGCTACCGCACAGGAATGGGCGCGCAGCCTGGCCGCGCAGTCGGCCACGGCCATGGCCGGCATCAAGGCCACGCTGGGCTGGTGTTCAGGCCGAGGCGCAGCCACCGAGGCCGAGATCCGCCGGGCTTTCGATGCCGCGTTCAACGGGCCCGACTTCGCCGAGGGCGCGCAGGCCTTCCTGGCCAAGCGCGCGCCGAAGTTCTAAAGCGTTCAGGGCTTCAGGGCTTCACTATAATAATTTGTCCGGACAACTTCAGCACAGGCGGATCGCTTTCCTCGGATAAGCCTCGCGCCGCAGCACCCGCCATGAGCACGTTCATGATCGTCCAGGCGCGCATCACGCAGCCCGAAAAGTTCCGCGCCTACACCGCGGTGGTGCCTGAACTGGTGGCGCGCTTCGGCGGCCGCTACCGCGTGCTGGGCGGCGCCACCACCGTACTGGAAGGGCAATGGCCCGAAGTGAAGACGGTGGTCAGCGAGTGGCCCGACCGCGAGCGCGCCCTGGCCTTCTGGCATTCGCCCGAATACACCGCCGCCAAGGCGCTGCGCGAGGGCGCCGGTGAATTCACCGTCGTGCTCGTCGACGGCCCACCCGACACCCTGGAGAACCCCCGATGACGCCCGTGGCCCCCTTCACCGCGTTGGCGCTGCAGACGCCTTGCCATGCCATCAACCGCGCTGCTGATACCGCCACCGCGCGGCAGTGGATGACCGACAACGTGGCCCGCGTGGGCTGCCAGATACGCGCTGCCAAATTGTTCATCGGGCCGGATGTGCGGCTGGTGGTGCTGCCCGAGTACTTCGCGTCCAGCTACCCGGCCGGCGAACCGCTGAGCCTGTGGGCCGAGCGCGCGGCCTGGGCACCCGAAGGCCCCGAATATGCCGCGCTGGGCGAGATGGCAAGGGCCAACGCCGTGTTCATTTCGGGCAACGCCTACGAGACCGACGTCCACTTCCCGGGCCTGTACTTCCAGACCAGCTTCATCATCGACGACGCCGGCGCCGTGGTGTTGCGCTACCGCCGCCTGGTGTCGATGTTCGCGCCGACGCCGCACGACGTGTGGCAGCGTTACCTGCAGGTCTACGGCCTGGACGCGGTGTTCCCGGTGGCCGACACCGTGCTGGGCCGGTTGGCCTGCATCGCATCCGAAGAAATTCTCTACCCCGAGATCGCGCGCGTGCTGGCCTTCAAGGGCGCGGAAGTCTTCCTGCACTCAACCAGCGAAGTCGGCAGCCCGCGCCTGACACCGAAAGACGTGGCCAAGCGCGCACGCGCCTACGAGAACATGGCCTGGGTCGTCTCGGCGAATTCGGCCGGCATCCTGGGCAGCGACTTTCCGACGCAAAGCACCGACGGCATGAGCAAGATCGTCGACCACAAGGGCGAAGTCCGCACCGAGGCCGGCTTTGGCGAAAGCATGGTGGCGCACGCCGAGATCGACGTCATGGCCGTTCGGCGCGCACGCGCCAAGCCCGGCATGGCCAACGTGTTGGCACGCCAGCGGCTGGAGTTGTTCGCCGACTTCTACGCCGGCAGCGTCTACCCCGCCAACACCATGCTTGGCGCCGATGGCAGCGTGACGGTGCCGGCGCGGCCGCACTTCATGGCCATGCAGCAACGCGCTATTGAGGCCTTGCGTGCGCGCGGCGTACTGGGCGCCGCCGATGAGCATTGAACTTCTGCCCACGCGCAACCCGCGCAGCGGCGCTGTAGACCACCAGATGCCGGTGTTCAGCCCGGCCGAGGTGGCTGCGGCCGCCGCTGAACTGCGCGCCGCCCAGCCTGCCTGGCGCGAGCGCGGCGTGGCTGAGCGTGCCGCCGTGCTGCGCCGCTGGGCGCAGGCCTTGCGTGAGCACAGGGAAGCCCTGGTGGCCGCGCTGCGCACCGACACCGGCCGCCAGGCCGAGGCCGTGCTCGAATTCGATGCCACGCTGGGCGCGCTGGAGCGCTGGTGCGCACAAGCGCCGGCGCTGCTGGCCGACGAGGCGCCGCGCCAGGCCAGCATCCCCTTTGTGCGCATCGAGCAGCGGCGCTGGCCTTACCCGGTGGTCGGCGTCATCAGCCCCTGGAACTGGCCGCTGCTGCTGTCGCTCATCGACGCCGTGCCGGCACTGCTGACGGGTTGCACGGTGCTGATCAAGCCCAGCGAATTCACGCCGCGCTTCGTCGAGCCCTTGAACGCCACGCTGGCAGCGGTGCCGGAACTGCAGGCGGTGCTGCGCTATGTCACCGGCGCGGCCGACACCGGCGAGGCGCTGGTGAGAGCGGTCGACGCGGTGTGCTTCACCGGCAGCGTGAAGACCGGTCGCCGCGTCGGTGCCGCGGCGATGGAAGCCTTCATCCCGAGCTTTCTGGAACTGGGCGGCAAGGACCCGGCTTTGGTGCTGGCCGACGCCGACCTGGAACGTGCTGCGCGTTCGCTGGCCTGGGGCGGCATGGTGGGCGCCGGGCAGAGCTGCATGTCGATCGAACGCGTGTACGTTCACGCCGCGGTGGCGCCGCGCTTCACCGAGGCTCTGGCGCGCCGCGTGGGTGCGCTGCGGCTGAACTGGCCCGACATCATGCAAGGCGAGATCGGGCCCATCATCGCCGCGCCGCAGGTCGACATCGTGCGCCGGCAGCTGGAAGATGCGCTGTCGCGCGGCGCCGTCGCGCTGACCGGTGGCCGCGTCGTGCAGCACGACGGCGGCTGGTGGTGCGAGCCCACCGTACTGGCGAACGTGACGCCCGAGATGGCTGTCGTGGCCGAGGAGACCTTTTCCGCCATCCTGCCGGTGATGACCTTCACCAGCGACGACGAAGCCGTGGCGCTGGCCAACAGCGGCGACTTCGGCCTCTCGGCTGCGGTGTTCAGCGCCGGCCTGGACCATGCGCGCGCCGTCGCCACACGCCTGGAGGCCGGCGCCATCAGCATCAACGACAGTAGCCTGACGGCGCTGGTGCACGACGCCGCCAAGCAGTCGTTCAAGCTTTCCGGGCTGGGCGGCTCGCGCATGGGGCCGACGAGCCTGGCGCGCTTCTATCGCCAGCAGGCACTGTTGATCAACGAGGCGCCCGCAGCCCCCTGGTGGTTCGGGGGCTGACCGGTTCCCGGTCGCGCCCTGCCTGCGCCTTTTTTTGATTCGTCAGGCCGGCACCGGCTCGCCGGCGAAGGTGGGGGCCTTCACCCAGCGCCATTCGCTGCTGACACGCTGCTCGTCGATCAGCGTGCGCTGGAACAGCCGTCCGTCGCGGAACCAGTGCCACACGCGCGAACGGAAGTTGCCGCAGTCGCTGAGCTGAATCATCTCGTACAGGTAGACGCCGGGCTCGTTCTTGCGCACCCAGTGCAGCATCGTGGTGCGGTGGTGGCTGTCCAGCGCCACGTCGGCAGCCCAGCCGTCGATCAGGTCGCTCTGGAAAGCGATGCGGTCGCCGGCCAGCACCGCCGGGAAGGGGCGCACGTCGGTGCGGCCGTCGGCCCAGCTGTAGTGGTTGGTCTGGTCGTAGTCGACGGCACCCGAGTCAGGGAAGCGGCAGACCAGACGCGAGCGGTGCTCGTCGGTCTTGTTGCCTTCGGCATCGTAGTAGCGGTACCAGCCGTCCCACACGCCTTCGTGGCGCGCCAACAGGGGCATTCTTTGACGGATGTCGGACATGGTCTGCTCGTTCTCTCTGTGAGGCTGCGCCGAATTCAGCGCGGGGCGGGTTCGTCGTGGCGGCCGAGTTCCGCCATCCACTGCTCGACGCTGGGCTCGGCGGCTTCCTGCATCGCCTGCACGTCCTGCTCGACGATGCGCAGAATGCGCGCCAGGTACTCGCGGCTCCAGGCGTCGCGCGCCGCCATCGCGGCAGCGTCGGGCACGAACTGCTCGATGTCCTGCGGCTGCAGCACGCCGCGCTGCACCAGCAGCCGCTCCAGCGTGTCGATGCGCTCGCGCGCCACCGCCAGTTCGGTGGCTACGCCCATGGTGATGGACAGCACGCGTTCGACGGCCGGGTCGTCCAGGAAGAAGGGCCGCTTGCCTTTGGCGCGACGGTTGGCCTGGGCGATGGGGTCCAGGTCTTGCGGTTCGGGCCGCCGGGTGCTTTGCGCGGCGCTCATGCGTTGGCGACCTCTGGTTTGACAGCGCCAAAGGCCGTCCACGTGGGTGTGCGACCGTAGTCTTCCTGCGTGCCACTTTCGCGGCCTGCTGCCGCCGGGAACAACGTGCGGTCGACCTTGGCCTGCATCGTGGTTTCGAAGTAGGCGCCGGGCGGGAAGCCGCTGCGGGTCAGCAGCGCGTCGAGGTCGGCCTCGTGCATGCGCGTCCAGAAAGGTTCGTTGTTGTTGTAGGCGTCCCAGTCACGCATGAAGGCCTCGAACGGGTCCATGCCGGCGTACTGCGGCTGCTCAAGGTGCAGCGTCAGGCCGCCCGGCGCCAGCACGCGGTGCACCTCGCGCATGATCTTCGGCATCGCCGTGTTGCTGGTCTCGTGCCAGAACATGGCGGTGGTGACGAGGTCGAAGCTGCCGTCATCGGCCGGCACCGCTTCGCCGTTGGCCTGGCGGAATTCGATGTTCTTCACGCCCAGCGACTGCGCACGCGCATGGCCGTAGCGCAGCACCGGCGCGGCCGTGTCAAGCGCCACCACTTGCGCTTCAGGAAAGGCCTGCGCCAGCGGCACGACGTTGTGGCCGATGGTGCAGCCGATGTCGAGGATGCGCCTCGGTTTCCAGCCCGGCTTGTTCTTGGCCAGCCAATCGACCACGGCCTGGCCGCCGCCGTCTGACCAGCGGCCCAGCATGCCGGCGGTGGTGACGAACAGGCCGGCGTCGTAGTTGGCACCGGCGGCGATGTCGCGTTCGACAACCTCGGTGTGGTAGCTGCCGGGCATGCAGTGGATGTCCACCGCGCGCATGTATTTGGGCTGTTCGAGATGCGGGTCGAGCTTCAGCGTGGGCGCACCCTCATTGAGACGGTCGGCCCTTTCGCGCAAATCGGCCAGCTGCCGGAACACGACGCTGCGGCCGGCCTGCTGGCGCTGTTCCATCGTGTTGCGGCGCAGTGCGCTCCACAGCTGGTAGTGCAGGTCGGGCTGCATCGCGCGGCGCACTTCGTGGCGGTCTTGCGGCGCGCGGCCGTGCTCCTCGGCGAAGGCTGGCTTGACACGTGTTTCGTACGCTGTACGCACGCCAGGCAACACCTTTTGCGACAGGTGCATGTTCAGCCGGGCCAGGAAATCGAAGCGCGCCGTCTCGTCGTGCGTGGCTTGCGGAAAGACGGCATGTCGGCCAATCTGGCGCCAGCTGGGCGTGGGGGTGGCGGTGGGGCTCATCGAGGGGGTCCTTCGGGCTGTCCTTCCGGCTGTCCTTGCGGGGTCGTTGCCGGCTCGCGCTGCGTCCGAAATCAGCGGCTTGCAGCGCGTTGAGGATAGCTGATAGCATCCGCAGCTGCAAGACTTGTACGGACAACTTTGACCGTCACGGCCCTGCGCAAACCGGCCTGTCGATGGGCCTTCCAACGGAGATTCAGGAGATCGCATGTTTCGTATCAAGTGCCTGCAACGCATCCTGTCCGCCCTGTTGGCAACGGTCCTGGCCGGGCCCGCAGTCGCGGTCGACACCAGTTCATCGGCGGGTCAGCTCGAGGCCTTCATGCGCATGCGCGCCGACAGCGGCGGCCGCGAGGTCTTTGCCAACTGGTGGGTGACGGTGTTTGCGGCCGTCCCCGGCGAACGCCCGCGCGAACTTTTCAGGCTCGACGGCTTCAACGTCGGTCGCTTCGTCAAGGCCGCGGACGGCAGCGCGCAGTTCATCTCGCGCGAGGTCGCCTACTACCGCGACCCGAAGACCGGCGAGTTCCTCAAGGAGTGGACCAACCCGCTCACCAATGAGAAGAACACCGTCCTGCACGTGACCAACGACCCCGTCAATGCGCGTTACGCCGCGCCCAAACCGGGCGAAGTCGGCCGCTTCCCGTTTATGCAGGCCGGTGAAGATGTTTTCCTGCGCATGGACATCCCGCTGAGTTACCCCAACCCGCTGCTGCCGGCCGAATTCCCGGCCGAGTCGAGCGGACCGATGTATGTCGCGTCAGAGCACTTCATCTTCTTTTCCAAGACGCGAGACCTTGTCGACACCAAGCTGGCCAGCGTGCCTTTGACCTACGCCTGGACGCGCACCGGCCCCTGGTTGCCGTGGATGAAGATGGGCGCACGGCCCGGCAACCTGATCTACAGCGGCCATGGCAAGAAGTTCGTCCGCTTCGAGGACCTGCCCGCCGACATTCGCGAATTCACAAAGGCCAACTTCCCGCAGTATCAGACGGCGCCAGCGAGTTTCATGACACCCAACGAAACCAGCTGGACCTTCTACAAGAAGCAGGCTGCCACGAAGAAGTAGGCCGACGCCGGCGGCCACGGCCATGGGCCACGGCATCACCGTCATCGACCGCCTCTGGCGCGACCATCTCGTGGCCGACCTCGGCCATGGGCGCGCCTTGCTGCACATCGACCGCATCTTCCTGCACGAACGCACCGGCCCGGCCGTGCTGGAAGGCTTGGTCGCTGCTGGTCGGGCGCCAGCGCATCCGGCGCACGTGTTCGGCATCACCGACCACACGGTGCCCACCCTGCCCGGCCGCAGCGAAGCCACGATGTCGGCCAGTGCGCGCAGCTTCGTCACTGCGCTGCGGCGCAGCACGCGGGCGGCAGGCGTGCCGCTGATCGACATCGACGACGCCCGCCAGGGCATCGTGCACGTGGTCGCACCCGAACAAGGCTTGGTGTTGCCCGGCATGACCCTGGTCTGCCCCGACAGCCACACCGGCACGGTGGGCGGCCTGGGCGCGCTGGCCTGGGGCATCGGCTCTACCGAGTGCGAGCATGCCGTCGCGACGCAAACGCTGGTGCGCGTCGAGGCGCCGCGCTTGCAGGTGCGTTTCGACGGCATGCTGCCGGCTGGCGTCAGCGCCAAGGACATGGCGCTGGCCTTGATTGCCCGCTACGGCGCCACCGGCGGCAGCCTGAACGGGCAAGGCTGTGCCATCGAGTTCACCGGCGCGGCCGTGCGCGCGCTGCCGGTGGAGGCGCGGCTGACGTTGTGCAACATGGCGGTGGAGTTCGGCGCCTGGACCGCCCTCATCGCGCCTGACGACACGGTCTTCGAGTGGATAGAGGGCCGGCCGCACGCGCCGCGGGGCGCGGCCTTCGACATCGCGCTGGCGCATTGGCGCACGTTGCGCTCCGACGACGACGCGGCCTGGGATGCAACACTGACGTTCGATGTCTCGCAGTTGGCGCCGCAGGTCACCTGGGGCACGAGCCCGGAACATGGCGACGCGGTGAACGCATGCGTGCCTGACCCCGCCACTCAGCCCGACCCCGGCCGCCGCGCCGCCTGGGAAGGCGCGCTGCACTACATGGGCCTGCAGCCTGGCGCGGCGCTGCAGGGCACGCCCATTGATGCCGCCTTCATCGGCTCTTGCACCAACGCGCGCCTGTCCGACCTGCGTGAAGCGGCGAGGCTGCTGCGCGGCCGCAAGGTGGCCGCCGGTGTCGTGGCCATCGTCGTGCCCGGCTCGATGCCGGTGCGCGCCGCGGCGGAAGCCGAGGGCCTGCACCGCGTGTTCCTGGACGCCGGCTTCGAATGGCGGCTCAGCGGTTGCTCGCTCTGCTTCTACTCCGGCGGCGACAGCTTCGGCTTCGCCGACGGCAGCAACAGGCGCGTCATCAGCAGCACCAATCGCAACTTCGAAGGCCGCCAGGGGCCTGGGGTTCGCACGCACATCGCCAGCCCGGCGACGGTGGCGGCTTCGGCCGTGGCCGGCTGCATTGCCGACCCGCGGGTGATGGGCCTGGGTGATGGGCATGGGTGAGCGGCTTGGGTGATGGGCACGCGTGATGGGCTGACGCCATGAAAGCGGTGAACCGCATCGAAGGCGTGGCCGCACCGCTGCTGCGCGACAACGTCGACACCGACGTCATCATCCCGTCGCGCGAGATCACGTCGCCGGCGCGTGACGGCTACGGTGCCAAGCTTTTCTCACCCTGGCGCTACAGCGCGCCGGGCGGGCCCGAGAACGCCGACTTCGTGCTCAACCAGCCGCCTTACCGGCAGGCCAGCATCCTGATTGCCGGCGCGAATTTCGGCTGCGGTTCCTCGCGTGAGATGGCGGTGTGGGCGCTGGCGCAATTCGGCATCCGCTGCGTCATCGCCGCCGGCTTCGGCGCCATCTTCCGCGACAACTGCATTCGCAACGGCCTGCTGCCGTTGGTGCTGCCCGCCACCAAAGTAGCCGCGCTCGCAGCAGCCGCCACGCTGCAGCCCGCCGGCTGGTGCGTGGACCTCACGACCTGCACCGTGCACGAGCCTGGCGGCAGCACCCACCCTTTCAACTTCGACGCACACGACCGCGCGCAATTGCTCGCCGGTCTGGATGCCATCGACCTGACCTGGCAGCACCGCAGCGCCATCGAAGCCTTCGAGGCTGCCGACCGCCAACGCCGGCCCTGGATCTGGGCCGCGCCCGACCCAAGCGAGGCACTGCCAACAAAGGAAGTCCCATGAGCAGCCCCGACCACGACCTGATCATCAAGAACGTGCGCGTCGTGCCCCCAACGGCAACACGGTGCACGAATCCGACATCGCGATCCTGCCTTGCCCCGCGCCGAAGCGCTTGCCTGGCACAGCTGCCCATAGACTTGTCATGATGTCGTCCTTCGATCAATTCCTCGCCGCCCATCCCGACTACGCAGCCGCAGCTGCTCTGGACGGCCTGCGCGAACGCGAATATGGCCGCCTGGACGCGCAGCGGCAGGTCTACCTCGACTACACCGGCGGCAGCCTGCACGCTGCTTCGCAGGTGCGCGAGCACGCCGACATGCTGGCCAACAACGTCTTCGGCAACCCGCATTCGGCGAGCCCGAGCTCCAGCGCGATGACGCTGCGCGTGGAAAGCGCGCGCGCTGCGGTGCTCGACTTCTTCAACGCCGCGGGCGAGTACACGGCGATCTTCACGCCGAATGCCTCTGGCGCGCTGAAGCTGGTGGCCGAGGCTTTCCCCTTCGTACCCGGCTCGCGGCTGCTGATGACGGCCGACAACCACAACTCCGTCAACGGCATGCGCGAGTTCGCACTCGCCAAAGGCGCCCAGGTCGACTACGCACCCTTGACCCGGCCCGAGCTGCGCATCGACACCGCCGCGATGGCCGGCGCGCTGGCGCAGGCGGCGCCAGACCGCCCCCACCTGCTGGCCTTTCCCGCGCAGTCGAACTTCTCCGGCGTCAAGCACGCGCTGGAACTCGTGCCCCAGGCGCAGGCCGCCGGTTGGCTGGTGCTGCTGGACGCCGCAGCCTACGTGCCCACCAACCGGCTCGACCTGCAAGCCGTGCAGCCCGATTTCGTGGCGCTGTCGTTCTACAAGATGTTCGGCTACCCCACGGGCGTGGGTTGCCTGCTGGTGCGCAAGGCGGCGCTGGCGCGGCTGCAGCGGCCCTGGTTCGCCGGCGGCACGGTGAACTTCGCCACCGCGCAGGGCGCCATGCACGTGCTGTCGCCTGGCGAGGCCGGCTTTGAAGACGGCACCTTGAATTACCTCGGCATCCCGGCGGTCGAGATCGGCCTGCGCCACTTGCAGCGCGTGGGCATGGACGTCATTCAAACCCGCGTGCGCTGCCTTACCGACTGGCTGCTCGCCGATTTGCTGGCACTGCGCCACAGCAACGGCCGGCCGATGGTGCGCCTGTACGGTCCGGCCACGACCGTGGGCCGCGGCGGCACCGTGACGATGAACTTCCACGACCCCGAGGCCCGGCTGCTCGACTACCGCCGGCTGGAAGAACTGGCCGGAGCGCAGGGCATATCGCTGCGCACCGGCTGCTTCTGCAACCCCGGCGCCGGCGAAACGGCCGAGGCCTTGACCGAAGACGACATGCGCGCCGGCCTGGCTGCCGAAGCCGGCGAGATTTCGCTGGCGCGTTTCGCGCAACTGATGCAGCAGCGCGGCAAGAGTGCTGGCGCGTTGCGCGTCTCGTTCGGCATCGCTAGCAACTTCGCCGACCTCCAGCATTTCCTGGCCTTCGCCGCCGGGCTGCGCGACCAGACCGCACTGATGCTGGGCGAGTTCAGTTTTGACATTGAGGGTTGCCGCGTCGTTCGCGACGGCGTCTGAGCGGGCGGCGGCGCGCAGACGGGCCGGAGTGACAACAGGGCTGACGGTTTCTCGCAAGTCATGTATGCAGTCGGCTCAGAAAAATGCATTCGCGCCCACTGACGGCTTGTGCATTGCGCCTCGGCGCCCATACAGATAGCACCGACTCCGCGTTCGGTCGCCTCTCATGGGGCCGAGCGGGTAGCGCGCCAGGCCGGCACTTGGGCCACCGTTTACCGGACTGGCCCTCGGGTTGCCCGCTTCAGACCACACAGTGAACGACAATGCGCGCCCAACGCTGCAATGCCGCTTCAATGGCGGCTTGAACGCTGCCATGAGCGAACTCGAACTCAAGTTGCGCATTCCCGAAGAAGCGTTGGCCTCGCTGCGGCAGGCCTTGCGCGCACACGGCGCCAAGAGCACGCGTCTGCAAGCGCGCTACTTCGACACGGCCGATGGCCTGCTGGCGCATCACCTCGTCGCGCTGCGGCTGCGGCTGGAAGGCCGGCGCTGGGTCCAGACGCTGAAAGCGGCCGGCACTGGCGCCGTGCACAGGCTCGAACACGAAGTCCGCGTGCCTGGCTCCTCGGCAGTAGTGCCTCAGCTCAATCTGAGCCTGCATGAAGGTAGCGAAGCCGGCATGGCCCTGCGGGCAGCGCTGCAGTCAGCGCCCGGTGCCGTTCTGCTGGAACGGCACGCCACCGACATCACCCGCCTGCACTGCCTGCTGCAGACATCCGGCGGTACGGTGATTGAAGCGGCGCTGGATACCGGACGCGCGATGGCGGGCACGAACGTCGTGCCCATCACCGAGTTGGAGCTCGAACACAAGAGCGGGCCGATTCAGGGGCTGTTCGACCTCGCCGCAGCATGGGTGACGCATGGTGGTCTGTGGCTGTGCACCATCACCAAGGCCGAACGCGGCCAGCGCTTGATGGACCCAAATGCCCACTCCCTTGAGCCCAAGCCAGCCATGCCCAAGCTCGAAGCTTCGGCCGATGGCCCGACGCTGCTGAAAGCCTTGCTGCAAGCGACACTCGCGCAGGTGCTGGTGCCTGCCAGCGAAGTGGCCGAAGGCGACACGGCGGAAACCACGATCCACCAGTTGCGCGTGGCACTGCGCAGGTTGCGCACGGTGCTGCGTGAACTGTCGGCGCTGTCCGCGAACATCGATCCGGGATGGGACACAGCCTTGGCGCACACCTTTGGCCTGCTCGGCCAGACGCGTGACCAGCAAGCGGTGACTGCGGCAGTCAAGCCCCTGCTGCAGGCCGCAGGCGCACCACGCCTGACCTGGCACGCCGAGAAGGCCGCAGATCCGGCCGCCGCCGTGCGTGACCCCGCGTTCCAGACCACCCTGGTCTCGATGCTGGCATTGGCCTACGCAGGCGTTGAGTGTTTTGCACCTCTTTCTGGAGAACAGGTGCTGGCGCATTTGTCCGCGCGGCTGCGCAAGCTTCACGGCCAGGTCACGCGTGATGGAACGCGGTTCGAGCGCCTACCGCTTGAACAACAGCACCGTGTGCGCAAGCGCTTGAAACGTTTGCGCTACCTGATCGACCTGACCGCTGCGCTGTGGCCCAGGCGCGCCGTCAAGCGCTACCTCAAGAACCTGAGCAAGGCGCAGAAGGCGATGGGCCTGCACAACGACGTGGCAGTCGCCGCAGAGGCCTTCCAAGCAGATGCCGCCAGCCACCCCGAAGCGTGGTTCGCGGCGGGGTGGCTGCAGGCCCATCTGGCGGTTACGGCACACAGCGCGCGCAAGACGCTGACCCCGGTGGCCAAAAGCAGCAAGTTCTGGGCGTGAAGACCGCGCCACGTTGAGGTCGGATGCCCGCACGGATGGCCCAGGATCGGGCGTTGTAGAGCGGGAAACGGCTGAGTCGCATCAGAACTGATGTAGCTTTGCATCTTTCTTGATTCGGACAGGCCCCCATGAGTACCACCGTGACGATCGACGATGCCCTCACCGAGAAGGCACTCGAGATCGCCGACCCCTCCATTTCGACCGCCTGCATCAGACCCAGCAAGCCAGCATGCGGGAGACGATGGCGTACATCGAGAGCGAACGCTTGTTCGGCATGGGATGTGGAGTCGTTGCCATGATGTTGCTGGCATCCACTCGGCTCTCGCCAGGGGTCGAGTTGTGGTCCCTCGACAGGCGCTTGTGTGCTTTTGCAGATCGATTCGGCGTGCTGCACCTGCCTGCAGTGCATTGATCTACAGACCGGGGTGCTCCCCTCGGTCAGAAGGCATCGTCACCGTCTCCGCGGTCACCACCGTCACCACCGTCACGACCTGGCTCACCCCGCGGTAGTGGAGATCAGGATCATCGCGACCAGGAACAGTTCTGTGGTCGTGATGCTGGGGATGCTCATGAGGCGGGGGATCGCGGAGTTGCGCGGACTTGACGTACTTGCGCGTTGCCGTCGACGCCGAACACGTGCATCGCGCTGGCAGGCAGCTGCAGCGGGACGCTGTCGCCCACACGCACCGACTCAAC
>Ga0209591_10004919_pt1 | contig 15013 bp, 15 predicted proteins | sample MAT01_FD_187207 | JGI IMG/M metagenome (GOLD analysis project Ga0209591, IMG submission 187207) | Freshwater microbial communities from Lake Fryxell liftoff mats and glacier meltwater in Antarctica - MAT-01 (SPAdes) (version 2) | ecosystem: Environmental > Aquatic > Freshwater > Ice > Liftoff... | reverse complement strand
GGATGGGCAAAGATGCACAAGTTTATCTCGGTTCGGCAGAATTAGCAGCAGTTTGTTCGCTGTTGGGTCGCATTCCCACAGTCGAAGAATACATGGAGATTGTGTCGAAGAGAATCGATCCTTTTGCTGGGGATTTGTATCGATATTTGAATTTCGATCAAATTGCTGGTTTTGAGGATGAAGGGCGAGTGATTGCTTTGGAAGATATGCCTCGTATTGAGGATATTTTGGGGATTCCTGATGGTGTGTTGAGTAAGTAATTCAGTTGACAGTTGACAGTTGACAGTTGACAGTTGACAGTTGACAGTTGACAGCTTGTAAATCAGCGAAGTCGAAGGGTTGACCGCTTGACAGCACTCGATCTGGAAGGAAGAGGATTGGAGTAATGAATAGTCGGATTTTAATTTCTCCATACAAGCGTTCCGGCTTTAAACCAATTCTTTTTGGTAACATGAGCGAAGCTTAGTGAGATGGTTACTTTGAACCGCCGATAAACGCAGATGAACGCAGATAAATTAATTTTATCTGCGTTTATCTGTGTTCATCCGCTGACATCTGCGGTTCAAAAAAATCCCATAATTTGGATGACTAATCGCCCGCATTTTGTTTACAATATGAGTAGGGGCGGGTTCACCAACAATCTCTAATTCCCATCCAGGATATCGATCAACCCGCCCCGGGTCTCACTTCATAATAAATCCGATAAAGGAGAAAAGTGATTATGCCTGAACAAGCTTTAATCAGTGAAAGTCCAGCGACAGCAACTTCAGCGCCAGAAACTCGCATTGGCAATGAAATTGTAGAGTTTCTCAGTGTAATTCAGCAAACTCCGAGAGCATATTGGCCGAATTTGCTTCAGATGATGCGGTTATTTCTGGAAACTGTGACAGTTAAGCCCGGATTATCGGAACCCGCCGAGACACCTGAAAATGTAGATTTTACTAAACTGTCGAAGGAGGAAAGGATCAAAAGAAATCAACCTGCGATCGAATTATTGCGATCGTGGCGAGAAGATGAGGATGATGAACAAGAACAAAAAGAAACTGCGGAATATCTTGAACAAGTGATAAATGAAGATCGGATGTCTAATCGACCATTGTTTCCATGAGTAGAATAATTATTTTGGATTCCGGCCCATTAGGGATGGTGACAAATCCTCAAGCCAAACCTCCTTATTTGGAATGCCAACTTTGGCTAGCATCGTTACTAGATAATGGCGCAATGGTAATCCTGCCTGAAATTGCTGACTATGAGGTGCGGCGCGAGTTGATTAGAGCCGGAAAAGAGAACGGTCTTAAAAAGCTTGACAAATTTAAAAATGTCCTGACATACCGTCCTTTGACTTCGGAGGTAATGCTTCTAGCGGCTCAGTTGTGGGCAGATGCACGAAAGAGAGGAAGGCCAACGGCAGAGCCCAATGCACTTGACGGCGATGTGATTCTGGCGGCTCAAGCAATATTGGAAGCAAATCAGGGAAATGAGGTGGTAATTGCTACGACAAATGTGGGGCATTTGTCTCAGTTTGTGGATGCTCGTGAATGGCGATTAATCTCCTAAAGTTCAAGTTGTGACGAATAATACCAATTTCTCAAATTTATGTAAAAGTATTTGTAGGGTGTGTCGCCATCGATCGTACCCGAAAAAAATCGAAAATCTCATAGCAGCGACGCACCGACAATATTTGAGGAAACAACTCGGACGTTCACTCAACCCAAAATTTGTGTTGTAGCAATAATGTTTCATGCTTGGTATAACAAATTTCAATATAGACAATTTTGCTAAACTAAAGAATAAGTGACACCAAGGAGATGATTATGCCTGAACAAGTTAAAGAAAGCGAACTCCCGCCAGCTAGCTCTGTTTCATCCCCGGAAGCATCCCCAGCTATTTCTGTAGCGGGGAAAGAAACCGCATCTCCTCAAGCTAGCTCTGTTTCACCGCCCAAAGCGTCTATGGAATGGCTAGTTTTGGAGATTGATAAAATTCCTCAAGCATACTGGCCGAATTTACTTGAGATTATTCGCCTGTTTCGCGAAAGTGTGATGATTAAAGGCGAACCAGTAGATGCTTGGGAAAAAGTTAAGTACGATTTGAACAACCCCGATCCAGTTGTGGATGCAGCAAGGCAGAAAGCTTTGAGCGAAATGCTGCGCTCGTGGCGAGAAGAGGGAGATGAACAGGAGCAGAAAGAAACCTGGGAAATTCTCAGTAAGGCTTTAGATCAAGGTGGCGTTTCTATCTAATAAACTATATCCATGAGCAAATTTGTAATTTTGGATTCTGGGCCTCTCGGAATGATCACAAATCCCAGATCCACCCCCCTAACTCTAGAGTGCCAACTTTGGCTGGACTCTCTACCGTCGCGCGGTTATAAAGCTGTGCTCCCTGAACTCGCTGACTATGAAGTTCGACGCGAGTTAATTCGTGCGCGTAAGGTGGCAGGTATCAGACAACTTGACTTACTCAAAACTCTCATTCAATACCTTCCTATTTCCACAGACGCAATGCTTCTAGCGGCTCAGTTGTGGGCGGATGCGCGACTGAGGGGAAGGCCAACGGCAGATCCCAATTCACTTGATGGTGATGTGATTTTGGCGGCTCAAGCTATATTATTAGCAAATCAAGGAAATGAGGTGGTGATTGCTACCACAAATGTGGGGCATTTGTCTCAGTTTGTGGATGCTCGTGAGTGGCGATTAATCTCGTAAAGCTCGATTCTGAGATAAAAAATCAGGAATGAGCTCGTTAGCGAAGCTTGCAGAAGCCGATCGCACTTACAGACTTACGCACTTACCCAGTCCCTGATATACTTTCAACTACAGATATTTTTACATACACCGTTAGCGAGATCAACAGCATGGTGGAAACAGTGGACACAACAGAAAAAACGGACGATCGCACGCAAACCCGATTTTGGGGTAAAGTTACAGTCATAGACGCAGGCGATCGTTACAAGATCAATCGCATCGAAGTCAAACCGGGACACCACATCCGCACCCAAATGCACTATCACCGCAGCGAGCACTGGGTAGTCGTATCGGGAACCGCTAAAGTTATCTGCGATGACAAAGAGACCATTCTCATGCAGAAACAGTCAACCTATGTTCCCATGAATACCGCTCACCGCGTGGAAAACCCAGGCGTTATTCCCCTGGTGATGATTGAAATCCAAAATGGCGAATACCTTGGCGATGATGATATTATCCGTTTCCCCCAAGATGCCGCCGACGAAGATTGATCGGGCAGCTTAACGGAAAATTAAAATTACACGCAATTAAAATTATAGGGGCAATTTCGGAAATTGCCCCTACACGATTATATTAAGGTTGTTAAACACTATAGTCTGATATAGCAATTGGCGATCGTCCTACGGCAAAGCAGCGTTTTTCAAATCTACATTTGCCATATTGGCATTCTTTAAATTAGCACCAGTCAAGTCCGAACCATTCAAATTTGCACCGTTCAAATTGGCACCGCTCAAATTGGCATCCCGCAAGTTGACTCCCTGTAAGTCGATTCCCGACAAACTGCCACCCCGAAGGCTGACATTCCCTAAATTCGCTACAGACTGGCGAGTATTTCTCAGGTTCGCACCCGCTAAATCGGCACTTTCTAAATTGGCGCCGATTAAATTAGCGCTGGTGAGGTTGGTATTTTTCAAACTAGCAATTACTAAACCCGCCAGACTCAGGTTAGCGCGGGTCAAATCAGCACCCTCCAAATTTGCCCCGTGCATTCTAGCTGCAATTAAACTCGCACCTTGCAATTTAGCTTCTTTCAGATTTGCTTTTTTCAGATTTGCTTCGTTCAAATTTGCACCGCTCAAATTTGCACCGCTCAGATTCGCACCGCTCAAGTCTGCTCCGCTGAGGTCTATACCAGAAAGTTGCGCTCCTGTCAAGTCACATCCGCTACATTTTTGAGTTTCTAATAGTTGCTTCACTTGTGATACGTTTTCTGCTTTGACTCCAGAAGCAAAACCGATCGCAATTAGCAGCCCTGTAGTTGTTAAAATTCCAAATTTCATATACTCACCCTCAGCGATATCTCTCTCTCTAATAATATCCAACATTTTTAGAGAGAGTTGGGTGATCAGTCTCTTCGATAAACTGTGACAATCATCACCCTGTTGTGCACAAAAGATGGTATGATTATGGACATTTCAACTCTTAATAATTATTGTAAACAATTATTGCTTTTTCAGGAACCAAAAGGGAAAGGATTGCGTCGGTTCTAGACGGACACCAGTAATGTTATTTTGAGCAAAAGTATAGTCCTTATCCTGCCAAAGAGGGATGAAAGGTACATCTCTACCTAGTATGTCTTGAATTTCGCCAAACAAAGCTTTGCGAGTTTCAGGGTTTGCTTCTTGGCGCTGTTTGGCGATCAGTTGATTTACTCGATCGCTATAATAAAACGAACCCTGCCCCTGACTAGCACCCTTCTCGCACCCGCTGGCCGCCGAACCCGTCGCACAATCCAAAAACGGCTGAATGTAATTGTCGGCGTCAAAAAAGTCGGCAGACCAATCCACTAACACCGCAGGATAAATCCCCTTCTCTAAGTTCTGGAATAAAGTCGGAGATTCAACACTGTTAATTTCTACCTGCATTATCCCGTCCATTTTCTGTTTAGCTAACGCCTCGATCATACTCGCCACTAAAGCTCGTTTTGTGGAACCAGTAGGATGCCAAAGTTGCAGGACAAAAGGATTGGCGGCCGAATATCCCGCTTTTGTTAACAATTCCTTCGCTTTTGCCGTGTTGGCGTCGCCGTACAGTTCTTTAAACACCGGTTTTTGAACGTCGAAGCTTGTGGGAATCAGACTGTACAGCGGCTGCCCTTGTCCCCCCAGTATGCGATCGCTAATCAGGGGCCGATCCATCACTGCTGCGATCGCCTGTCTCACTTCTAACTTGTCCAGCGGTTTAGACTTAGTATTCAGCGTCATGTAACTAACCGTACTGCTTTCCCCCGCAATTTCCTGCCATTTCCCTTTTTTTGCTCCCTCGTCCAAGCTGCGAAATTGATCGGCATCCAGAGATAAATAAGCTACATCGATCGCAGCAGTCCGAAAAGTATTGAACAAATTTGAAGAACTAGAAAGCAGCAAAATGTCAATACCTTGATTAACTGGTTTTTCCCCCCAATACTTGTCAAACACGTCAAACTTGAGAGAATCGCTACCGTACTTCGCCAACTTGTAGCGTCCAGTTCCCACAAACGTATCGGGTTTAAATTTGCCGTCCCCAATCTCATAAGCTTTCGGAGAAACAGCACAAATACCAGCAAATGTCAATAGGGAAGGAAAAGCAGCAAAAGGCTTTTTGAGTTGAAAAGTTAATTCGTATTCGCCCGTCGCTTTCACCGATGCTACTGCATCGCTCAACAAGAAAGACGGACGACCGCCATTTTTGATAAACCGCTGCAAGGAAAACTCCATTGCTGCGGCGTTAAACGGTGTGTCGTCGTGAAAAATAACGCCTTGACGCAAGGGGATTGTATATGTCAATCCGTCTTGGCTAACTTTTGGCATTGCTGTCGCTAAGCCGGGGATTAACTCAGTAGTTCCCGACTTGTAAGTGTAGAGAGTATCGCCCAAATTTCGCAGCAGTTGTCCTGAGATAACTTCGTAAGCGTCGGCAGGGTCGATCGTCCGCAATTTCAAGGTTGTGCCAATCGTGACGCGGTTATTAGCGTTGTTGGCAGAATTAGGCGATCGATTGGCCCGCTGTCCGCAGCTTGCAGTCAACAAGCAGCACAGACAGAACAGAGCTATAACTTTAATCACTGAAGGTTTTATAGATATTTTAGGCTGCCGCTTGTTGATTCCCATCGTCTTTTCTTGACACTCCAAATTACTAATTATATTACAATACGCTTGGGTTAAGAACAATCCGGCTTCTAAAAGATGCCTGTATTGCCCATAAAATCGTGAAATCAAATTAGTTTTAGAGCGCTAACCCAAGCGTATTGTCTTCTACAAAGGAAAGGACAAATGGTTTCAGCTTTTCTAGAACCTGATCAATGACAGCGCGATCGCATTCGCTCCACACTCGGGGATGCCCGAAAATACAAGGTTGCAGAATTGCCCACAGTAACCCCTCGTGGCAGAGGTGAGCGTGAATCAAGGCTCGATGTCCAAAGTATTTCCGCTCGAAATCAAGGTTCAAGACATCTGCACTCGCTAGCTCAACATCTTCTACAAAGATAGAGGGATCTGTACGCAGTGCTGCTGCAAACATCGGATCTTCCCGCTCCCACTCGATTTCTGGCTCCCAGCCCTTCGTACTCGTATCGGGAATTTGAGGGCTGCGCCGCCAACAGAGATTTTGATACATCCTGGTGTGTGGATTTCGCAAGTGAAGGAAACAGCGATCAGTTTGCAACACATCGCACATTGCTGGCAGTAAGGCAGCCAAGACATCCTCTGGTTTACTGTTGGCTACAAACACATTTTCTAGAACTTTCGGTAGGACTGTCTCTCGCGTCATAGGTCGGCTTTTAGATAGAAAAACATTGAACATTATAGCCGTAAATTGTTCATTTTTAAATTCTTTTATGAGAAATAATCTTGAAAATGTCTAATATTCAATTAAAGCGCAGCCCAACGCGATCGAGACAGGGAAAATTCAATCTATATTTTTTTTGATCAGCGTTTTCTGTAAATTTATTCTCCAGAAAAAAGATTGATTTTTTTGCTTGATTAAATTTTAGATCAACTTTAAAGTTATAATATTTTTGCTACAAAGGTAGATTTAAAAAAATCATCGGAAAATAGAGGAAGTCATGGAAAAAGTAATTATGGCCGCAAAAGCCGTCAATGTCATCGGAAAAGATAATTCTCTGCCCTGGCATTTACCTGCAGACCTGGATTTTTTTCTGCGAACAATCGAAGGTCAGTTTATCATTGCTGGTCGTAAATTCTTTGAATCAGTCCAGGGTAGAGAAGTCTTTCACAAAGGCGTAGAAGGTATCGTAATCAGCCGAGAAAAAGATTATCAATCCCCCACCCATCCAGTAGCTCACTCTATTGAAGAAGCTTTCCAAATGGCCGAAAAAACAGGCGTGCAAAAGGTATATATTCTCGGTGGCGGAGAAATATACAAGCAAACAATCGCTCTTGCCGATCGCTTAATTATTACAGAAATACACGCAAATTTTGAAGGAGACACTTTTTTCCCTGAAATCCATAAATCTCAATGGCAAGAAATGAGCCGCATCGATTGTAAAAAAGATGCCGTCAATCCTTATGATTATTCCTTTGTAGTCTACGAACCGGCAACAGGCGATCGCAGCGACGCTCCTGGCAATTAATTTCTCTTCTATCTCAGATTACCCACTCTCAGAAAAATGTGTTACCCTAGAATAACGTTAAATTCAAAAAAGTTGATGTTATCCAATCAGTTTTGGCGTTCCCAAATTTTCAAGCGCCTTGCCACGTTATGCTTGGTCTTGTTCGCTTCGATCGTCATCGGGGCCAATCATGCAAAATCTGCAATGGCCCAGGAACTCTACCCAGCCAGTAGAACGGGAGAGGTGAACCCCCTATTGGACGAAGCCCCAAGCATTGCCGTTGAAAAAAAACAATTTACCTTTGAGCCTAAAAGCGGGATCTTGGCAGAGGTCAATCAAAAATTCCACGAAGACTATAACAAACTGATTGCTCAAATAACCTCTACATTCGGAAAACCGGGAGGGCCAACGGTACTTGTCTTTACAATGAACAAGCTAATCCTATACCACAACGGGATTAGGGAAGAACAAGAATTTATCCCTCCTCTTTATCACCAGCTCAAGGCTATTGAGCATCACCCCCTCACCCTTTATGCGACTTTACAATCCTTTGAAGGTCAGAAACTCACAGATTCTCTTCGAGATTTTTTAGGAGAACGCTCCAACTTATTACAAGAAACTTTAAGGATTTTGAATGAACAAGATTGGTCTCCAAATGTCGTCGATAACCAGAAATTACTGCTTGCGGACTCGATAGAATATATCAATCAAGTTTTAGGAGAAGGGCGCATCAATAGTGAAAAACTAAACAACTATGCGCGCCTGGTTAATCCCAAGATTGTTCGAGGTGTGAATGAGGCAGCGGCAGCCGAATTAGAACTTATCAATGAGAAGATAAAAAAATTGCTAGCGAAGGAGAAATGGCGATCGCCCTATGTGGTGATTTGTAGCGTTCATCAAGCCCGACACGGTGAGGTAGTCACTCAATATTTCGAGCGCGTCTTTAACGAATTTCAGGGCGATGCAGGGGAGCGAGAAGATCGCATCGTCTATGCAGAGTCGATTTTTGACGACGAGCCAAAAGCACTCAGATTATTGGCAACCCACATCCTCGATCGGAAAATTGCTTCAGCTTTCTTCAGAGATCCAAGGCGGCTGCAAAGCGATGCGCTGATGGATGCCGCCAACTTCTGGCTGTGGGAACATACAATGGATATACCCAAATGGCCCTAAGCTAACTATTAGCATTCAGTAATTCTGAGGAGGTATCTGCTAAATGTTCGTGGATTAAAGAACGAACAAATTGGCTACGGATTAAACTGGGCAATAAAAACGGTATGTCAAACCATTGGGCGCTGGCAAACAAAGAGTGTGAAGCCAGCTTGGGCATAACAGTGGGAATAATTTTCTCTGAATATTCACGATTCAAACGGGGATTCCTACGTCATGTATGCGTCCTTCCATTAAGACTTGATTGATGTATTTTATCGAGTCTGTGAGAATTGATTTTTGGGTTTCGATGAGATTCAGAGGCGAATTTTAATCATTTAGATTTCTTATGCCATTTTTCTACAAGCATGATAGCCTCGATCCGGAGCATCCCGTTTTTGGAGTGCGGGCGAGACGCCCGCTATCGGACTTCTAGCCCGCTTTTTTTATAAGGATAGTGCGGAGGGAACGCCATTCCCCATGCGATCGCCATTCCTCACTCATTACCAAAGTCATGTTTTGAAAAATTCAACCGAGCTAGGGCTTGACAAAGCTGTAACCAAACCCTATCTTAGGATCAAATAAATAAAATGTCATCCCACTATGGAATAGCGACCGAAAAAACTCAAACAGTTTCTCCCTTCTCCTGAATTCTTTCCTCCTGACTTCTATGTTGGCAGTGAATGATGGGATAATTTTCAGCAAAGAAGCGTTAGACAATCCTGAAGCATCCATGAGTTAAAAATCAAAGAAGACTCGAAAAACAGAAAACTTTTTATAGCAAAAGTCTTCAAACCAAGATTTAAATAGTTTTTACGGAAGAAAAAATGCAAGCCAAATACGATCTATTAGCGCCTACTTACAAAGAAGTCTGTGAGCTATATTCTCTATACTGCAATTACATAGGTGGCTATACATTCTTTAAAATAATCGGTGATGTTACCGGAAAAGCAATCCTCGATTTCGGTTGCGGAGGTGGAATTAATTCCAGAATCTTCAAGCAGATGGGGGCAAAACGAGTAGTAGGAGTAGATATTTCCCAGGAAATGCTAAAATTTGCAAAAGAGGAAGAAGCCAAAGAACCACTGGGAATTGAATACATTCAGAGTGATATAGGTGAATTTGGGGAATTTGGAAGTTTCGATATTGGCGTCGCCTTTTCTGTACTTAGCAGTATCCCAACAAAAGAGCAACTGTTGAAAGTGTGTCAAGCTATGTATGCCAATCTGAAACCGCAGGGTCGTTACGTTGCCTTCGGATTTAATCCTGATTCATCTCGCGATATGTTGCAATTAGCTGAAGAGTATTCAGGTACAAATGTCAGAATTGAAACACCTCAAGAAGGTGCGTTTACATGGATTTATACTGTTGGTGAAAAAGAGTATAAGTATGAAGATTTTTTATTGGGTAAAGAAACCTATGAATGGGCATTCCGCACGGCAGGTTTTAAAGAGATTTGCTGGCATCAACTAATGGCCTCTCCAGAAGGTGATCAGAAATTTGGCAAGGAATTTTTGCAAGGTTATATCAACTATCAAACTTTATTTTTGTGTGAGTGTTTTAAATGAGGAAGTTTAATATCATGTCCGTCTAAATGCTTGTCATTACGTTAGCGATCTTCTGCTGAAGGGTTGACAACTATGCCCAAAAGCTTTACAGGATAGGGTTGTTAAGCCACTCACATCCTGAAAAATTGGCGGGAAAATATGGTGGTCAAAAACGAATCCATCAGGCTTGTAGCTGCCAGGATAATAGATGTCAATAAGACCCAAAAATTGAGCCATTTTTTTGAAAAGGCAATGTGCTACAAAATCGACTGTGCAAGGGGTTCAGCAATACTTGTCACCCCTTCATGAATAAAGCTAATCCTATCTGTCCTTTACCCCTAATTACAATGAAATTCGATCTTGATTTACCTTCTCCTAACTACCAAGTAGAATAAATCTGGTTTCCTTTGGCTGAAACAATTTTGGATTGGGAAGAAGATTTTCATCGCCTATTGTTAAACGATCGCCTGAGAATGGATGCTTATAAAAATGCGATCCAAGAAGTGGTTAAGCCAGGAATGGTGGTTTTGGATCTAGGAACCGGAACTGGAGTTATGGGACTATTTGCTCTACAGGCGGGGGCCAAACATCTATATGCCATTGATGTAAATTCAGCAATGATTGAGATTGCCAGCCATAGCTTTGAGACCAATGGATTTTCAGGACGATACAGTGTTATTAACGCTCTTTCCTATGAAGCCAATCTCCCAGAAAAGGTCGATGTAATTATCTCGGAAATTCTTGGCGCTCTTGGTGATAATGAAGATTTTGTTCCCATTTTAGCAGATGCGCGCCAACGTTTTCTCAAAGATGATGGAAAAATGCTGCCGTCTTATGTGCGCGACTTCTTAGTACCAATAAGCTCAGTCAAGGCTCACCAGCAAGTAAAAGCAAAAGAGTGTAAAACTCTAAATCAAAGCTATGACTTGGAAAAACTTTTGCAAAAACTCGGACTTAATAATCCGTTTGACCTTTACTATGAGGTAGTTATTCCAAATAAGTGTCATCTCAGCCAACATCAGATCGCCCAAGAATTCAAATTTGATGAAAACGATCGGGCAACTTACGAAGCCAAACTCACCTTTACAGTAGAAGTAGATGGTCTTTTTACTGGATTTAAAGGTTTTTTTGTCGCGCACCTTTCTGATTCAGTCGTTTTAGACACATCAGGAGATGACATTGCATCCAATGTAACTTGCTGGAAGCATGGCTACTTACCAATAGAATCTCCGGTAGAAGTCAAAAAAGGTGACGAGATTTACTTGCTGTACAGTCGTTACTATCCCAGTGACAGAAATTCGCCGTTTCGGCAATGCTATCAGTGGAGCGGAACTATAAAACGTGACGGCAAACTTATGGGTGATTTTCATCAAAGCATGAAAGGTTGAAAAAATAAAGCACTGAGATTATTGGCAACCCACATCCTAGAGGGGAAAATTGCTTCGGCTTTACTTAGGAATGACAATTAAATAACCTAGGCGACTGCCCCCTTCGCCCTTACTGGAAAAGAAACGGGGAAGCAGAGTTACTTAAGTTATTCAATTTTCATTCCTTAGCTGTAGCTGAAATTAATCGCCTTATTTTTCCACGGATGCAGAAATCATATCCCATCTGAATTCAGCCAATATTAGCAAGGAAAGCACCATCACAGTGCCAGTAAATAGAAACAGCCAACCCCCGACGTAGGGCAAAATCCCGATCGCGAATAGATGAACGAAACCAACACCAATTATGGCACGCGAATGCACGGCTAGCCCAGTACACCAATAGCCAATAGCGCATAACCCCAACCACAACGAACAAAGGTTGATTAACACCCCACCCCAACCAAGAAATATCGCCAAGTCGGTGAGTACAAGCCCCATAACAATCAGAATCACCCAGCAATAAAGCACCCAAATAACGCGCTGTAGTTTCACCCATATATGTGCAAAATATACCATCATCGCCAGTCCGACCAAGCCGCTCCCTGACGATAAAACAGCCATAGGCCTCCAACTCACGGAAAAAAACTGCGGTATAACAAAGATCGGGATTAGTAGCAAAGCCCAAAACAGGCAAGCCCCGTCAGGGCGGGTGTAAAACGTTGAATAAAATTGATGTTTCCCCATCGAGTAGGTGACATCCCAAAGTTTTTCGTGAGGAGCCAGCTTGAGATTGGTTGGCTTACGCCTGATAGGCGGGACGGAATCATCAAAAAAACTCATATTTATACCAAATCTTTCATATAAGATAGCATTTATTGGGTAGATGAGGTATGCAATCAAACTTAAAAAGCTTGGCAAAAAAGGTTTTAGTGTACCCCCATTTTTGTGATAAAGGTTATATATTAATACGCTTGGGTTAACGCTATTTTACGAATTTAAGCTCACGATTTTATGGGAAATACAGGCATCTTTTAGAAGTCAGATTGTTCTTAAACCAAGCGTATTGAATTATATGATCGCAACACTTCGGAAAGTTTAATGGTTTATTCATGGGGGCTACAAACCCGGTTTCTCGCAAAAATCATGGGTTTATTAACGACAAATATAGGAAGAAACCTGGTTTCTGAGGTCGCGAGTGCGATCGCCTCCGCTGGCGTTTTCAGTTCCTAGTCTGCAACCCTTGGTTTTCCTATATCCTGTGCCTCGGCAAGGGTTTCCCTCGTACCGATCGCCTTGAAACCGTCATTCTACGGTTGGCAATCACAAACTGTCCGAGGTTTTGACCAATGACTAATAACTAATGACCAATGACTAATAACTAATAACTAATGACTAATGACTAATGACCAATGACTAAGGAATCATGTAAAAATAAGTTGCGTAGCTTTTTAATTGGAGCCTTTCAATTAGATACGGTTTAGCAATGCACTTTATCAAGTTATTTTTACACGGCTCCTAATGACAACTGACAACTGACAACTGTCAACTGTCAACTGTCAACTGACAACTGACAACTGTCACAGGTCAACTGCCAACTGTCAACTGTCAACTGTCAAATTCCCTTGAGGAGCGATCGCCAATCCCGACAGCGTTTCAGATAAATGCGAGCTACCCGATCGCTCGGATTTGTCCGCAAACACTCTTCAAACAATTTTCCCGCTGCTCGGAACTCCTGGCGATCGCACAGTAACATCGCTTCATTATATACGGGCAAATTTTCTAGCTTAGCCGACCGAATTTCCGGCGGATCGGCATCAAATACCTCATAGACTGTGACATATTGAGATTTTCCTTTTACCTGTACTTTATCCACAATCCGAATAGCATAATCAGCCGGATTTCGCAACCGTTCCAAAGTCTGCTGAGAAATTAACAGAGAAACGCCATAATCTTTGGTCAATCCTTCAATCCGAGATGCCAAATTAACAGTATCGCTAATCACAGTGCTGTCCATTCGGCTTTTACCACCAACTGTCCCCAGCATCAAAGAACCATAATTTATCCCAATGCCAATTTGAATCGGGATGTAGCCGACACTTTGACGGTGTTGGTTGTAATTAGTCAGGATATTTAGCATAGCAATACCCGCTTTCACTGCATCATCTGCACAGTCGCTAAACAGAGCCATAATTGCATCGCCGATGTATTTGTCAATAAAGCCGTTATTGCTAGTAATAGCAGGCTCCATCCGCGACAGGTAAGCATTGATAAAATTAAAATTTTCTTGCGGCGTCATAGTTTCCGAAAGCGTCGTGAAGTCGCGGATATCCGCAAACAGCACCGACATTTCCTCCTGCACTTGGTCGCCTAAATTGACATCGAGAATACTTTCATATCCCAACAAATTTAGAAATTGATGCGGCACAAATCGCCCGTAGGCATCAGTTAATTCTGATTCAACATCTAGGGATTTTTCCAAACTTTGATTGAGCTCAAATAGTTCCTTAATAAATTTATGACGCTCGGACTCAGCTTGTTTGCGTTCCGTGATATCTTGAAAAACTGCGATCGCAAAAGCAACTTTGCCAGCGTCAAAAATTGGCGTTCCCCAAGTCTCAATGGGAATTTTCTTGTCGGGTTGATGAACTTCCAGATCGTCAGCAGTCGAACTTTCTCCGCTCAAAGCTCGCACAATCGGCAAATTTTCGGAAGGGTAAATAGTATTAGTTCCCGCGATATAAATTTGATAACTTTCTGACAAATCATCAACTGAATTCAACGTCAAAACTCCTTGACCGAGTAACTGCTTTCCGGCGTGATTGACGTAGTAGGGTCTGCCTTCAGAATCGAGTACAGCCACACCTATCGGAATTGCTTCGAGAAATTGAGCCAGCTTGACTTCACCTTCTCGCACCGCCTCCAATGCCCGATAGCGCAACTCACTTTCCACCGTATCGGAATGTTCAGCAGTATTTTCCAGCAAGATTTCCAGATCCGCTTTTTCCTCCTTCAAGTCTTCCACTTGCTGGCGCAATCTTTCTATCTCTAAAAGTAGCTGTTCTCTAGATGGTTGTTCTTCCAGCATAACTCGAGAATTTGCGCCTTGACTAACAAAAAATTGATGAACAGCTCGCACCCTAAAAGTAATTGTGTTTCTATAGAAATTCCAACTGTAAAGCCGGCATCAAGCGCTGCAAATTCTTCAAAGATTTACCTTGCCAAGCTATGCTTTGAGAGCCTTGCACCGCCATTTGCACCCTGGCTGTTTTGCGGACCTCGATAATAAACTTTGATAGCATATTGATGCCAGAACTGTTCAAAAATTCTAACTGCTGCAAATTGAGGGTAATTTTTGTCGGTTCCACGTCGGCAACCTCGCCCAGCAACTGCACTATCGGCGCGTAGTCTTCAGCCCCGCTCAGCCTTAGACAGCCAACAAAACTCACGGTTGCCGTTGCTGGATCGTAACAGATCCCGTAATCTTCTGTTTTAATTTCCATTGTCGCCAAAAAACTCCCTGAGATATGATCGATCGCCCACTCTTACCTATACTCTTAATTGCACCATAGTTGTCACCGTAATTACTTCCGGGTCTTGTTGCACGGTCTGGAACTTCCAGCCCATTTTGGCGGTATAATCGCTGAGCATCGTCAG
>Ga0209591_10004918_pt1 | contig 15013 bp, 12 predicted proteins | sample MAT01_FD_187207 | JGI IMG/M metagenome (GOLD analysis project Ga0209591, IMG submission 187207) | Freshwater microbial communities from Lake Fryxell liftoff mats and glacier meltwater in Antarctica - MAT-01 (SPAdes) (version 2) | ecosystem: Environmental > Aquatic > Freshwater > Ice > Liftoff... | reverse complement strand
TGGCGAAGGGGAGGAAAATGGTTCACAATGGTTCTTTAAGTCCCCTCTCTACGAAGTGGGGAGGGGATTTAGGGGTGGGGATAGAATGAAAACACTATCCGAAACTCAGGTCAGATTATGTATTTGTCGATGCGGGGTGAGAAAGGCCAGAAAAATTAGGGGCGCGAAGCCAGCCAGACTTCAGCCTCAATGCTGTGGAACCCTTCTTCAGCTAGCAGTATCAGTCCTGAGCCGTCGGCGCGGATGGCATACAGGTCGCTCTCGCCCCCATCTTTAGTTGCCGTAAACGCAATCCAGTTCCCATCTGGCGACCAGATCGGCGCATATTCATATCCCGGCATCGTCGTCAATTGGCGCGGCGTTTGGGTTTCTACGTTCATGCGTTTCCGATTTTGCGAGGCATTATATCTGTTGCGCTCAATCGCAGTTAAAAGCGGAGGGCAATCGGTGGCAAGATAAATCATACATACCTATAATTCCTAAAAGAGGTGTTCAAAATTCCAAGATTGGGGTGTCTCAAGACCCTTGCTACTAATAACTATTCAATTATATTCAGCAACATACTTAGTGTAGAGACTAATTTCTAGCTCAGATTAAATATTCACAGTAAAATAGGAAAAGTAAAGTTGGCTCTTATATTAGGTGGCAAATGAAATCGAAGAAAAATATAGAATCTCCCTTATATGGGGGCAGTCTTTTCAGTGATACATCGGTGCTTAATGTAGTGCGTGCAAAGTTTTTGGATTACGAACAAACAAAATTTGATGATTTAATAGCAGGTTACTCTTCAATGCGGGTGCTTACCTATTCCAATAGTGTTCCTATTATCAAAATGGTAGCCGAAACAATGGATGAGTTAGAGGTCATATTTGGACGCGAAGATATTTTAGGAGAGATGGCTCGGTATGTGCAATATCAAACTGCGTTAATCGAAGGTATACGGATAGAAACACAAGGAAGCGATATTATTGAACAGAAAATCACTCATGGGAAAGTTCGGCTGTATATCGTGAGAGAAATATTGTCTCATGAGAAAATGTTTTTACTTGAAGGCGCGTTAGGCAATAGGGTTATTACAGGCTCTGCAAATTTTTCGGAAAAAGCCTTTTCTGGTAACCAGAACGAAAGTTATGTGTGCTTTGATAATGACGAAGGTGCTTGGCAGTTTTTTAGCGATAAATATGAAAAGATAAAAGCAAATTCAGTTATGAGTATAGCTAAGAAAGCATTGCTTGATGACGAATTTAATTTCGAAAAAATACCTTTATTCGATGATACGCAAGACAGAAATAATATGCCACAAATTATTGTCGTGCAGGATAAACCTCCTACCCCTACAATAGTGCAAAAGATTATCTCGCAAAGACTTCCCAAAGTACTTGAGGGGTTAAGTCAAATTATTGAATCAAGAAACGGTGTAGCACGAATTGACCGTCCGACCAAAACTCGAGCTATTCAATATATAAAAAGCAATTCACGGACTAAAGAAGATAATCCGCAAGAATACCTGAGTATTCATTTCGAAAACAATCAGGTTGTGCTTTCAGGAAAGGTGTTAAACCTAGAGACCTCAACCCAAAATCTTGAACAAGATGTTAATTTGATGATTGAGTACTTTGAAGGATACAACAAATTTAGAGGCGACTGGAAAAAACTTGCGCGTGATTATTTTACATTTATGAGTTGGTTTTATATAAGCCCATTCATCTGTGATTTCCGCAACCGAGCATTAACAAATCTACAGGATGATATAGATCATCTGGATTATCCAATATTTGGAATTTTATACGGTAAAAGCAACTGTGGAAAATCAGAACTTATTAGGATGCTACTCCTCTCTATGTTTCAACATTCTGGTGAACCTCTTCCCAATGAGTGGTTTACAAAGGCTTCCGTCGCAAACCTAAGAGATGAAAACAAACGGTTCCCAATGTTTTTTGATGACTTAGATAAGACACGCTTTAGCAATCACGCAATTCCATTGATTAAAGAAGATTTCATTAAACCACGAGAATACCCTGGTATTGTTTTATCAATGAATGCTGATAAAGATACATTTGAAACGGAGGTGCGTAAGCGATGTCTTGTAATTTATACAGGGGCTTCTCTACCGGATCATACGCCTGAAAAGCGCGACTTAGGAACAAGAATTAAGCGATTAAAACGCAATATGGGAAACGCTTTATATCTTGAATATTTAAGTAGAGTCCTCTCTTCATTAAGGCTAGAAACACCAACTGATATTCTTGAATTTTCGTCAAGGATTTTGCATGAGATTATATCTGAGAATTGTAATTCAACCTTTCCTGCTTGGTGCAGAATTACGAGTATGGATGAGTACAGTAGAGGAAAACACGATAAAGTAAAAAATGAGTTATTGCAGCAATGGCAGTATACTCCGACAGCTTGGAACGAAAAAGGCAATAAACTCATTCTCAAACTTGATGATGTTCACAGTTTAAGAAAACTCAAAAAAGATGTTCCTGACTATCTCGTTTTTAGCGACTCAGGCGATGCGATTATTTTCTACAAAGATGAATTAGAAGCATTCCTCGAAACACCTCTATCCACAAAAAGAAAAGGCTTTAGTAATTTTTTTAAAAGAAGATAATTATCCGCTTGTCCTTTGGATGAAATCTGCCGCCAGATCAAAGACGGTTTCACGTTCCATATCTTGCGTCAGGATATGTCCGCTGTTTTTGAGTGTGTGCTTTTCTATGATGGTGCTGCCAAGCTGATTGGCGACCCGTTCTTGGTTGAAAAACGGTACAGTCTGATCGGCCTCAGAATAAATGAGCAATGCGGGGGCGGTGATTTTCGGGAGACCGATTTCGGCAGCCGACATCAACGCATGAAATTCTTGCAACGCCCGTGTCGCCCAACGATCATACCGGACTCGCCCGCGTTCCGGTTCGCCGCGCCGCGCTTGTTCCGCCCGTAAGCGCTGCGGGAAGTCGGTGGTATCGGGCAAATCAATAAAAGGCCGGGCGAACTTGAGCCAACGCGCCAGCGCTAAAGTGCGCTCCGACTGCGGAATCGACACGGGCGCAGCCATCACGATCAAGCCGTCCACAGCGACATGAGCGCTCAAAGCCAGCGTGAGTAAGCCGCCTGTCGATAATCCCGCGACAAAAATCGTATCACACTGCGTTTTAAGCAAATAGTAGCCATCCAACGCGCTTAAGTACCAATCCTGCCAGCGCGTCCGCTGCAACAGGCGAAAATCCGCGCCGTGTCCGGCTAAACGCGGCACACACACCGTCAGCCCTTGCGCGGCGAGATGCTGCCCCATCCACGCGACCTCATAGGGCGCGGCGGTGAGGCCGTGCAGGAGTAAGCAGCCAATAGTGCTGCCCCGATAGAACAATGGCTCTGCGCCGGGTAAAAGTGTGGGGAAATGATTATCCATGCCGGGCAGTTTACCCCGCTTCACGCGAGATCACAATTCCTGCTAGAATTAGCTTTCAGCCATCAGCAATCAGTTGTGAGCAAAATAAGTGGGTTTGTGAGAAATCGAACACCAAGCCTAGAAAATGGTAGATCAAATAGGACTTCGCAGTTAATTGGTTTTGTAGGGGCGACTCGCCGAGTCGTCCCTACGGAAAATCATGCTGAACTGCGTAACTTCTAATCAAATAGGTTTTGATAGAAGCACGATATGAGGTCTGCTGAAGGCTGACTGCTGAAATCATGAATCGGTTCTAATTATTCGCATTATTTTGGTGGCTTGGTGGTTCAAACAAAACAGGAGACTCAATTTATGAAAAAATGCTTTTATGCGATCATTCTTTTTTTGCTAGGGATTGTTTCTGCGACAAGTTTAGCGCAGGAAGATGGCTTAAACCTGCCGACGGAATTTTATGTACTGCTCAACAGCGGCGAGGTGCAGCGCTACGGCATCGGTGCGGCAGGCGTGACGACGATTACACCGGAGGGCGGCTTCGTGCTGGATTTCGCCATCGCGCCGGATGGTGATTGGATGGGCTATCGTACAGAAGAAGGGCTGTATCTGCTGCGGCTTTCAACTGATGTATCCAGCGTCGTCCAAGTGGAAGGTGCGACAGCGGATGTCCCTGCGATTCGGGGGCAGGGTGACACAATGGCATGGACTCCAACGGGTGATGCGCTGGCTTATACCACGCTCTACGGAGCGCGAGTCTATTTTCCCGGCGGCACGTTTACCGATATTGCTGTTAGTCCGCTTAAAAATCTGGTCTGGTCGCTCAACGGAACCTATCTGGCAGCAGAGGCAGAGGGGAACATCTGGTGGATTTACCGCCGCGATGGAACAAGCATGACTTTGACGAGCGCCCTCCCATCGTCGATTGGGTTGGTCTGGTTAGATAATACACGCTTTGTATTCGCCCCGGCAGAAGGCGGTCTCATTATGATGGACGTGGGCAACGCCAATTTTCAAACGCCACTGACCCCGCCCGATGTCGTTTACGCGCTCCCGGCCTTACGAGGCGCTCAGGGCGTGGACGGTTCACTTGTGGCTTTTGCGCGAGAGACGATTGACGGTCAGCCCTTCGATTTCTTCCAGACATTTACCACCAATGCTGATGGGTCACTCACACCTGCTGAACGCAGCGCGGCTCCGGTGGATTTAAATGATGTGCGCTGGGCACCCGGCGGCAACTTGATGATCGCGTTCCGAGGCGGGGCGATTGCGCTCGTGCTGCCGACAACGGGCGAAGGATTTGTGCTGCCTGTCACGGATGCTGTCGCCTATGGGTGGGGTGCGCCGAGGCCGCCGACTGTCACCAGTTTTACTTTGAGCGTTGATGGGTATTTCCGTGCGGTTGATGGCACTGGATTCTTGCAAATCTGGCGCTTGCCACAAAATGGCTTACCTGCGATGCCGATGACAAGTGCTGAAGAAGATGTTGCCGATTACGCGATTTCAAATAACGCGCTTGTTTATCTTAGCGCAGGCGAAATTTGGTTAGTAGGCTTGGAAGGTAATTCCACCGAAGCAATCGCCTTAGCAGCGGTAGATGCTTCCGCCCGTGAAGTGGCGATCAGCCCGGATGGGGCGACGTTGGCCTATACGACTGATAACGGCATTTTCATCCGTTCTACTGAGGCGGAAAATAACGCTTCATCCGACTCGACGGAAGAGGCATCCGCCGTCGCACAAACTAGCCCCACACTAGGCAGCAGCGCCGGGACAATTTACAGGCATCCCCAGTTTGCGACCAATATTAATGCGCTGCTCGTCACCGTGACGATTGGCGATGATACCGAACTCCAGCTTTACGATCTTGCTTCCGGCGAACTGCTCACGTTGGGCGGTTATGTTGGCGGCGAATGGGGATCGGATGGGCGCTTATTGGCGGTTGATAGCGTCGGTAATTCGATTTATCTGGTTGATCCACTTATGCCGCAGGCTACCACCGGCTCCGCCCTGACGTTAGTCGGACGCATCATCGACAGCCAAACCACCGACTCCGGTCTGCTGCGCGTGATCGAGGGTTCATTGCCTAAGCAAGGCCCCGCACCGCTGCGCCTCTATGAAACGCCTCTCGCGGGCGGTGGGTTAACGGATTTAGGCATTATTGGCTTTTTGGGTCAGCCGCAGCTTTCACCAGACGGGAATTTCATCGCGGGTTATGCTCAATCCGGCGCGACCAGCGGCACACTGGTGATATACGACGGTTCGGCAGGAACAGCGCTTTCGCTGGCACTGCCACCAACAGTGACGGATTTTAAATGGGGCGAATCATAAAAAACGCATAACATTGTTAAGGACATTTAAGTTGCTCTAATGCAACGCATGTAAGATATTCATCATGAAGACCTATCCTTTGGGACGCACGAGGTAAGAAAATACATGACTGGTGAACGTATTCTCGTCATTGAAGACGAGGCTAGAATCGCACAATTTATCGAGCGTGGCCTTATTTATGAAGGCTATCGCGTGAATGTCGCACGGGATGGACAAACCGGATTGGCTATCGCCCGTGATAATCCGCCTGATCTGGTGATCTTGGATTGGATGCTGCCGGGTATTGATGGGCTAGAAGTTTGCAAGCGGCTGCGGGCTGCCAGCGAAGTCCCCGTCTTGATGCTGACTGCAAAAGATGACATCAATGATCGCGTAACGGGGTTAGATGCCGGCGCGGATGATTATTTAGTCAAGCCGTTTTCAGTCGATGAACTGATGGCGCGAGTAAGGGCATTGTTTCGCCGATCAACCCCCACCAGCCGTCCCGAAGTGCTGCGCTTCGCCGATCTAACGCTTGATACAGGGACGCATCGCGCCCATCGTGCCGAGCGTGCCATTGACCTGACGGCGAAAGAATATGAACTGCTGGAATTGTTCATGCGGAATCCTCGCCAAGTGCTGACCCGCGACGTGATTTTTGATCGCGTGTGGGGTTATGACTTTGGCGGCGAAAGCAATATTATCGAAGTCTACGTGCGCTATTTGCGCCAAAAAACTGAATCGGAAACAGAAACACGCTTAATTCACACAGTACGCGGTGTGGGTTATGTGCTAAGAGAAGAATAAACGAAGCAGCAAGTGATGAGTCGTTAGCTTCTACCAAAGGTAATCGCCTAATTATCGGGCTAACGACTACGAACTAATCATTATAGACAGAGTAACCCATGACCATTCGCAAACGGCTCACCCTCTGGTATGCCGCACTGTTGACGATCATCATTATTTTCTTTGGTACAATCACCTTCGGCGTGATGCGCCTCTTGATGATTGATTCGATTGACACTACTTTAGAGGAAACCGCCCATCTCATTTCGACCAACAGCCGCTTGCACTATATCGCTGAAGATGATGCGCCGGCGCGGGTCGATATTCAGCTTGCCTCGCTTGAATTGTTCCGCGCATCGGGTGTCTATGTGCAAGCGTGGGAAATTGTGGAGGGCGAGCCAGTTTGGGATGCTTCCTCAGAGAATGTCGCCAGTTACGGAAGTCCGCTAGACCCTAGCGAACTCGGCAGCCAACGCCCAGTTTATTCCAACGTCCGCATCGAAGGCACCGATTTGCGCGTCCTCACTGTACCCATTATCCAAGCATCCGGTGGGCGACTGGTGGGCAATATTCAAGTTGCTGGATCGCTGGCGACGGTCAATAAAGCGACTGAAACACTGCTTTTGGTGATGGTGATTAGTTGTATCCTCGCCAGTGTAGGCGCGGGTTTACTCAGCATGTGGTTTTCTCATCGCGCCTTAGCCCCTATCGAACAAATTACGCAGGCTGCTTCTCAAATTGCTGTTGCGGATGACCTCCGCACACGCTTGGTTTGGGATGGTCCTAAAGATGAATTAGGGCGCTTGGTCGATGTGTTTAATCACATGATGACGCGCATTGAACATCTCTTTAAAGTGCAGCAGCGTTTCGTGGCGGATATATCGCATGAACTCCGCACACCACTTACGGCAATTCGCGGAAACCTAGAGATCGTTAAGCGCTACGGGATTGATGAAGAGTCGCTCAATGCGATTGAAAGCGAAGCCCAGCGCATGTCGCGCCTTGTCAATGATCTATTGATGCTGGCACGGGCAGATTATGGCGGCATGACGATTGACCTGATGCCCGTTGATATGGATACCATCGTGATGGAATCCTTCATGAAAGGCAAAGGGCTGGCGCAAGGGCGCGACCTCAAACTCCGCCTTGCCCATTTCGAGCCAGTGCGGGTGAACGGCAACGCCGACAGAATCAACCAATTGATCTTGAATCTGGTGGGTAACGCCATCAAATTTACGCCCGATGGCGGCGAAATCATTATTGGACTGCGGCGGCAAGGCGATCATGCTGTGCTGTGGGTGCAGGATACAGGAATCGGGATGCAACCAGAGGAATTGGAACACATCTTCGAGCGCTTTTATCAGATTGATCCGTCCCGCGCTCATGCCGGGAGCAGTTTCGGATTAGGGCTGCCGATTGCCAAATGGATTACCGAAGCCCATCACGGGACGATTAAAGCCATCAGCGAACCCGATAAAGGGACGTTGTTTACGGTTCATCTCCCGGTCTACGAAATGCCCACGACAGCGCCAGTGTACGAGCAGCCCACCCGTCCACGCCTGCCAATTATGCGGCGTACCGATACACCGCCCATCCGCCGTCCGGCGCATGAAGTCACCATCGCCAAACCCTCAGACGACGAATATCACCGTGAATAAAGAATTAAAAACAGGCACATTTTTAAATAGGTGTGCCTATTTTTATGTTATAAAGCCTGATATAACGGCGAAAATCTACTGACATTACAGTTACGAGAATTACTGTTGCCTATGAAAATTCCTAAACCTTCAAAAGCACATCGCCTTGCAATCGGGGTCCTTTTTAGCCTTGTCACCCTCATGACAATTTCGCTTGCTCAAATAAGGGGGCAATCATTAGGCGCTTTGCCTTTCATAGCGTTAACAAATGCGGATTTGGGCAATGTTTATCAGCTAAGTTGGCGACCTGATGGCGCAATCTTAGCTGTAGCATCCGAGTCGGGTGTATGGCTCTTTACCCCCGAATTACTTTCCGTTGGTCAATTAGTTGGTCACACGGACAGAGTTCTAAGCGTCGATTGGAATTCTACGGGAGCTAAATTAGCAACAGGTAGCAGCGATTCAACGGTACGAATTTGGGATATGGCCGAGACAAGCCCGACTTACTTAACCACGATAGAAGTTTTTCAACTCACCAAACCTGTTACTTATGTAGCATGGAATCCTGTTGAAGCTAAGCAAGAGTTAGCGCGCTCTATCATTGAACGAACTGAATTTTATTCGGATGGGGCAACTGTGTATTCTAGTGTGCAAATCTGGGATGTCACACAAGGTATTCTAAAGCATCGTTTAGATTCTGATGTGCCCGATTTAGCCTACTCTGTTGCATGGAATCCCAACGGCGAGCAATTAGTAACAGCAAGCCTGAAGATGGGACAGGGTTATCAAATAAGTCTGTGGAATACTACTTCAGGCGAATTAGGTTCATCATCAGAAAGCAGCCTTTATAGAATAAACAGCATCGCTTGGCGACCAAATCGTCGTAATTTTGCCGTAGGCACGGACTATGACCTTGCAATCTTTACGGATTCATTAGGTTTCATTTTTGCATTGCCCGATGGGCGAGACGATAGTATTGAGCCTATTTATGTTATTGATTGGAATCTTGAGGGTACGATAATCGCAATGGGGACTGAAACAGGCTATCTACAATTATGGGATGTAGCAGTCGGGGAACGCTTAGCAATTTTGCAGGCTCACACTGGAAAAGTAGATGATACGGAGTGGAGTCCAGATAACGTGTATCTTGCTACGCTTAGTTTGAGTGATGGATTACGGATTTGGGATGTTACGAACTTACCTTCCCTTGTAGGAACAGCAATGATCACTCCGTACCCTGCACCAACACCAACCACAGCGCTTAGATAGACTGCTTGGGTTAAATTCTCAGCAACGATTTCTTAAATGTAGCACGTTTCATAAAAACAAAAACGAGATCATGAGGATTTTGGCTCCCATGACCTCGTTTTTATAAACCCTATCAATGAGCGGAGTGCCGACTGATGCCAGCCTATCCGCTGCGCTTTACCAGAATCCGCGCCGTCCGTAGCGCTCCTCTTTAAACGGATCACCGTAATTGTGATAACCCGCCTGCTCCCAGAAACCCGGCTTATCTACCGCGCTGAATTCCAACGCCCGGACAAACTTGGCACTTTTCCAGAAATAGAGATGAGGCACGAGCGTCCGCATCGGGCCGCCATGATCGGCTTCCAGCGGTTTGCCATCAAACTTATAAGTCAGCAGCACCTTATCGCCCATCATATCTTCCAGCGGTACATTGGTCGTATAGCCATAATCGCAGTGCGCGATGACGTGCTGCACTTCCGGCGTAATGCCAAAGAGCTTGATGAAATCGCTGAACAAAACGCCTTCCCATTGGGTATCGAACTTGCTCCAGCGGGTGACGCAGTGAATGTCGGTGGTGATGGTCGTTGTCGGGATTTGGGTGAATTCATCCCAAGTCCAGCGCATCTCTTTTTCCACCAGCCCGAACACCCGCAAATCCCATGTCGCCGGGTTAAACACCGGATTAGGGCCGTATGTCAGCACCGGGAATTTATTCGTCAAGGATTGACCGGGTGGCAGCCGACCCGACTTCTTCATATCTTCTTCTTCGTTACGCCGCCCCAGAATATTATTCAACATACACTTTATCCTTGTCACTAAAGATGGGTTGTGAGGTAATGGTTGAAATTTAGTCTGATTATAGCGCCGATACGTTACAAATTGATGAAATCAAGCTGAGTTCTATTGAACTATTTATTCTTTTAAACGGACAATAACCCAAATTACTCAAACGAAGACCTGTTGGCCTAGGGGGTATGTTTCTTCAACAGCGCACGACCCGCACCCATTGACGACACGACATAAAATGCTTCCCGTAAATCAGCACTCCCCAGCTTCCATTGGAGCAGCAACCGCGTAAACGGATTCGACGCGGCAACCACCACAAGTCCCATATCGTAAGAATGGGCTGCGTGGATAGTTTGTGCCATATATTTAAATGAGCGTTGAGGAAATGGAAAGGTAAAAAAAGGGATTTGCATCAGACTGTGGGCTTTACCGCTTTCGCTCAATATCGCCATGCTTGCGGTCTCGTTGGCATAGCGCATATACTCAACAAGCCCGATAAACCCTCTAAACTCCCACTTAACAACGGTTTGCGCTTCATCATCCCAGGTCAGTGTGATCTTCATTGTGTCTCCGCAATCGATAAGCCGGATAGGATACTCACAATGTAGTCGCGTAAATATCTGGGGCATTTCTCAACAAATCCTGCATCTTATTCGATTATGCAAAATATGTTTTACGACTATATTGTAACACCATTGTACCATCTCAAAGGTCAACATAATCGCGCAAATTTAAAGAAATTGTTAAATCAGCCCTATAGTTCAAGTGTAAGATCGGCTACAATTAAGCCCTCTAAGTTCATGGTACAGAGCAATATCTTAGGAGAAAGTCCCACTGTGACTAACAAAATTCGGGTAGCCGTGATTGGCGTAGGCAACTGTGCCTCGTCGCTTATTCAAGGCGTATATTATTATCAGGATGCACAGGATGACGCAATTATCCCCGGCATCATGCACCCCAATCTGGGCGGATACCGCATCCGCGACATCGAATTTTCCGCCGCGATTGACATCGACAGTGAAAAAGTTGGCAAGGATTTGGGCGAAGCCATTTGGAGCGGACAGAACAACACTGTACGCTTTGCAGAAGTCCCCATGAAAACAGGTATCACCGTCGCACGCGGCATGACGCACGATGGCCTTGGGCCGTACCTCAGCCAGAAAATAACCAAAGCTCCCGGCAGCACCGATAACATCACCCAACTGCTCAAAGATACTAAAACCGACGTGGTGATTAATTATCTCCCCGTCGGCAGTGAACAAGCGACGAAATGGTACGTAGAACAGGTCTTGAATGCTGGCTGCGCCTTCATCAACTGCATTCCGGTTTTTATCGCCCGCGAACCGTATTGGCAGCAGCGCTTCCGTGAGCGCAATCTGCCCGTCATCGGTGACGACATCAAAAGCCAAGTCGGGGCGACCATCGTCCATCGCATGTTGACCAATCTGTTTAAAGATCGCGGTGTAGTGCTGGAACGCACGAGCCAGCTCAACGTCGGCGGCAACATGGATTTTTATAACATGCTGGATCGCTCACGTCTGGAAAGCAAAAAGGTCAGCAAGACCAACGCCGTGACCAGCCAGCTCCCCTATGATATGGGGGCGGATAACGTCCATATTGGGCCGAGCGATTATGTACCCTGGTTGCAAGATCGCAAATGGGCCTATATCCGTTTGGAAGGCCGTACTTTTGGCGATGTGCCGCTCAATGTCGAACTCAAGCTGGAAGTCGTGGACAGCCCCAACAGCGCCGGTGTCGTGATCGACGCGGTACGCTGTGCGAAGCTGGCATTAGATCGCGGCTTAAGTGGGGCAATCGAAGGCCCCAGCGCCTACTTCTACAAGTCGCCCCCCATTCAGCCGCCTGATGATGTCGCCCGCAATATGCTGGAAGCCTTCATCGCGGACGAGCCGTTCATCTGGCAAGGAAAAGACCGTACCCGCCCCAGCGGCGGACAGTAAACGATTTTAAGCCTCACAAAACAAAGGGCGTACCTTCACGGGTGCGCCTTTTTTATTTTGAATATGCTATAATAGGTAAGCATGATTAGAACAAACGGACATAACTGATGACAGAAAACAGGCTTTATTATGGCGATAATCTGGATATTTTGCAGCGTTATATCAAAGATGAAAGTGTTGATCTGATTTATCTAGATCCGCCATTTAACAGCAACCGAGATTACAATGCTTTCCTCAGCGATACGCGAGGTCAAAAAGCCGAGGCGCAGCTTCAAGCCTTTAAGGATACTTGGCTTTGGGATGATGAAGCGGTTACTGCTTATACCAATATAGTCGAGGCGGGTGGTCGTGTCTCGATGGTCATGCAGGCTTTTAAGATGATGCTAGGTGGAAGCCGAATGCTGGCCTATTTGAGCATGATGGCACCGCGTTTAGTCTCGTTGCGCCGTGTATTGAAACCCTCTGGTAGCATTTATCTTCACTGCGACGACACTGCCAACCATTATCTTAAGCTATTGATGGACGCGATTTTCGGCATTGAAAATTTCCGCGAAGAAATTCAGTGGAAGCGCACCAGCAGCCATAATGATTCGAAAGGGTATATGCACCTCAACGATAAAATTTTATTTTATGCGGGTGCAGATCATACTTGGAATCCCCTATTTCTTGGTCATGACGAAGATTATTTGAAGAAATTTTACCGTTTTAACGATGATCGTGGGCGCTATCGTCACGATCATATCATTCGCAGTAAATCGATGGGTAAAAGACCTAACCTCACTTATGAGTACAAAAACTACACGCCGGAATTTGGCTGGCGGATGCTTCGGGAAAAAGTAGAGGCCTTAGATCAAGATGATCGCATCGCATGGTCAAGTTCAGGTCGGCCTTATTTAAAGCGTTATTTGGAAGAACAAAAAGGCACTTTAGTCTCAAATATATGGATAGACATTCCGCCGCTTTCTGCCCAAGCAAAGGAAAAGCTAGGTTATCCAACCCAAAAGCCGGAAAAATTATTGGAGCGCATTATCCGTATCAGCAGCAACGAGGGTGATGTGGTGCTCGACCCATTTTGTGGCTGCGGTACGGCTGTCGCAGTGTCTCAGCGCCTCAAACGAAACTGGATTGGCATCGACATTACGTGTTTGGCGACTAACCTTATCAAACGGCGTTTGTCAGATTCTTTCAGCGCGGAGGCGGGTAAAGATTATCGCGTTATTGGCGAACCCACTACGCTGTCGGATGCGGAAACCCTAGCCAAAGAAGAACCTTTCCAATTTCAATATTGGTCATTGGGGCTGGTCGGCGCACGGCCTGAGCCGAAAGAAGAGAAACGCGGCAAAGCAGATCGCGGGATTGATGGTCGCCTGTTCTTTCATGATGAGGGTAAGGGTGGCAAGACCAAACAAATTATTTTCTCCGTTAAAGGCGTAGAGACCAATAAACCAGCGCATGTACGCGAACTGCGCGGCGTGATCGAGCGTGAAAATGCCGAAATTGGCGTATTTATTATCCTAAACGATTCGACCAAAGATATGCGTGCGGAAGCTGCCGAAGCTGGATTTTATCAATCCGCATGGGGCAAACATCCTCGTATCCAGATATTGACGATTCAAGACTTGCTGGACGGAAAGCGTATTGATTTTCCGCCTGCTCAAGGAGTAAATGTCACTTTTAAGCAAGCGCCAAAAGCTAAGGGAGACCAACCTGAAACGATGTCGCTGCCTTTTGATGAACCTGATGCCTAACGTTATTTTCCTCACCCAATTTTAAATTCACCCAAATCTCGTGTTTAGCGCCGTATCGTAACCTTACCTCATGCGGCGCTACCTCTTTCCATCTCCCTAAACCCGCTTTGAATCCCATAACAAAGCCGTAAAGTAAGAAAGGGAAATCCTCATGGCGACGAAGATTGTAAGTTTTTTTGATACTGAAGCCGATTTAGATAAAGCACTCAATACGATCTATAGTATGGATATTGAAGGCAAAAATGTGACGATTGTGCGCGGAGAAAACCAGATTGATCCAGTCCCTGCTATCGTTGTCCCCCTTGTTCCGCCAGCAACTAGCGGCGGTCAATTCCCCGCGAATCAGGCTGCGGCGACTGTGGTAGCGAGTGGTGCATTTAGCGATCTGAACTTTGGCTCCGAAGAGCGCGATTATTATCAAAAAGTTGCCAACGAGGGCGCAACCGTTGTGTTCGTTACAGCAGCCGATGAACAAGCCAATGCCGTGATGGATACCCTCAAGCACGGTGGCGCGACTCGTGTCGAAGCATTGCGCTAAACAAAGGGGAATATTAGGGACAAACCTGTGTGCGTCCTTAAAAACGGGGCAACACTCAGCTTGCCCCGGTAAAAATAATCTTTGATCGAAAGCCCTGTCATTTTTTATTCCCACCCTCTTTAAAGGATGTGCGGCGTTGGTCAATGATCTCTACGAAAAGACCAAACAGGTTTATGAGCGCCTTGTAGCGACGTATGGGGAACGTCCTTTATCACCCTGTCCTGATAACCTGCGTGAGTTGATCGTCACGATTCTTTCACATCGTACCAATAAGGCCGATGAAACCGAAGCCTTTAACCGTATGTGGCAGCGCTTCGGCAGTTGGGAGGGCATCCGTGATGCGCCGCTTGACTCATTAATTGAAGCCCTCTCGCCAGCACAGTTTCCAGAGCGAAAAGCGCCCTATATACAATCAGCGTTAGCGCGGATTTTTGAGGAACGGGGCGAATATTCAATTGAATTTGTCGCGGATTTGCCAACAGATGAAGCGATGACGTGGTTGATGTCGCTGCCGGGTGTGGGTATAAAAACGGCTTCGCTGGTAATGCTGTTTTGTTTTCACCGTGATGTGATGCCTGTCGATACGCATCTGCATCGTGTGA
>Ga0209591_10004911_pt1 | contig 15021 bp, 16 predicted proteins | sample MAT01_FD_187207 | JGI IMG/M metagenome (GOLD analysis project Ga0209591, IMG submission 187207) | Freshwater microbial communities from Lake Fryxell liftoff mats and glacier meltwater in Antarctica - MAT-01 (SPAdes) (version 2) | ecosystem: Environmental > Aquatic > Freshwater > Ice > Liftoff... | reverse complement strand
GCAAGGTCCCGCAGAATTTCCAAACGTTCCGCTGCGGTCTCGGGATCGGGCAGGGATTCCGCCGTGGATTCCATCTCGGGAAAGAGCCGCGTGACGGGAAACCAAGCTGCCATTTCGGCGGCAAAATTTTCCTGGGCCCGCACATTCGCGCAGACAATCCAGATCCGGCGTTTGGCGGCGCGGCGGGCGATCAGGGCCGCCAGGAAAGGGCGCGCGGAGTCCACCACCGCCGCAAAATCGGACGGCACCTCCAGCCGTTTGGACAGAAGGGAGGACGCCCGGTCGAAAACCGGATCAACCGCCGAGGATTTCTTCACGATAAATAGCGGCCAGGGCTTCACCGGTCTGGCGCGAAGGAAGCAAGCGTCCGTCAATTTCCCCGACGGGCATCACGCCAATCCGGCTGTTGGTCAAAAAACACTCCTCCGCGTTCTCAATTTCCTCGATCGCAAGTTGGGATTCCTCCGCCGCCAGGCGGCGCATTACCCAATCGCGCACCACCCCATCACGCGCCCCGAGACTCAGCGCGGGCGTGGAGATCCTGCCCTTGCAAACCAGAAAAACATTGGCCATGGCGGCGGAAATCAAGGCCCCCTGCGCGTTGAAAATCAGGGACTCATCAAACCCTTGTTTTTTAGCTTCGCTCAGCGCCTGCACATGCGGCCAGTAGTTTCCCGTCTTCCAGCCGCCCAGCACACAGGCAAGAGGGGCGCGGGAAAAAGCAAGGCGCCAGCGGGCATCAAGAGAAGGGAAATCCGCCCGGTCAAACAGCGCATAAGTCCGGCAGACATCCCCCGGATTCCCATCGCCCGCCGTGACGTAAAGCCGGAGCATGCCCTCCTCGCAGGAGAGCGCGGAAAGCGCGGAGGGAAGATCCGTTGGAAAAGAAAACTCCGCCGCGACACAAGCCCGTTGCAAACGCTGGAGATGCTCCTCGACGAAAAGCAAACGTCCGCGACGAACCGCGACGGTTTCAAAAACGCTCATGCCGTGACGAAAGCCCCGGTCCGTCACCGGCACCGCCGCGCCCTCGCGGAAAACTCCGCCGGATAGCGTCCACGCACGCGCGGCGTTCACTCGTCGTCCGCGCCGTTCAAAGCGCCATTACGTTCAAGGCGTTTGCGCAGGGTCGCCCGGGTGATACCCAGAAGTTTGGCGGCGCGAACCTGATTGCTGCCGGTCTTCTGCATGGCGCGCTGGGTGAACTCGCGTTCCAACCAGGGTAACAACTGAATCGTGGCATCCGCCGCCGCCGTGCTGAACAACGCCTCGATGGCCTCATCAGCGGAAGATATCGTGCCATTTTTTTCCACTGGATCCTGCAAGGAAGCGGAAACTTCGCCCAACGGAATGTCCTTGGGCAGGAGAACATCGGCGGTGCTCAATACGGCCGCGCGCAGCATGGTGTTCTCCAGCTCACGCACATTCCCGGGCCATTGATATCCCTCCAAGACCCGCGCGGCCTCCTCGGAAAGCTTGAGTAGGGGGCGGTGTTTCTGGTGAGTGATTTTTTGCAGAAAATACTCCGCCAGCAAACGAATGTCGTCCTGCCGCGCCCGCAAGGGCGGCAGATGGATGCGCACAACATTGAGGCGATAGAACAAATCCTCCCGGAAGGCTTTTTTCACGACCTCCTGCTCCAGGTTTTTGTTGGTCGCGCAGACGATACGGACATCGGTGCGGATGGTCTGGTTGCCCCCGACGCGGGAAAATTCCCCCTCCTGCAAAACGCGCAAAATCTTGCTCTGCACCGGCAGGGGCATCTCGCCGATTTCGTCGAGGAAAAGCGTGCCGTGATCGGACTGCTCGAAGCGCCCGACGCGCTGGCTGTGCGCGCCGGTGAAGGCTCCTTTTTCGTGGCCGAAGAGTTCACTCTCCAACAGGCTTTCGGGAATGGCCGCGCAGTTGATGGCGAGGAAACTCTTGCCGCTCCGCGCGCTGTAATTATGGATCGCGCGGGCGACCAGTTCCTTGCCCGAACCACTCTCGCCCGTGATCATGACCGGAGCCTCGCTGGCCGAGACGCGGCCGATCATTTTGAAAACCTGCTGCATCGCGTCGGATTTGCCCACGATCTCGTCCTGATGTTGCTCGACGGTGAGGATGGGCTGGAACGTATTGGCCGCCTTGAGTTCCGCCGAGGCCTTGAGCGCGGAATCCGCCACGATCTTGAGATTAAAGGGAAGCTGCTCCTTGCGGACGAAATCGAAGGCTCCCATTTTCATGGCCTCGATCACATTTTGGTTGGTGCTGAAGGCGCTGACGATGATCACCATCGCATTCGGCGAATGTTTGCGGATGCGGCCCAGCAATTCGATCCCCGAAAAAGGATGAAGATTCATTTCCGCCATGACCAAATCCGGCGACTCCAGAGAAAACGTCTTATAGGCGGCGTCAGCCGAAGTCTCGCACAGCACCCGCGTGCCGGATGCTTCCAGTTGATGTTTGGCCCAGTCGAGGAAGTCCGTCTCGCGGTCCACAAGGAGTATGGTTTGTTTACCCATGAGAGAGGTGTCTAAAAATATACAGCAGGGCACAACGCAAGGGAAGCGACGTATGAAGTCAAGGGGTTTCGTCGGTGCAACACACCTGGCCGCCCGTCACAATAAGGTTGCTGGTCGCACCCTTGCGCCGCTGCACATTGAGTTCCTCCGTTAAACGCCACCGAAACGCCGGGTGCGGCCTGCATAATCTTTCAGGGCGAGAAGAAAGTCCGCCTTGCCGAAATCCGGCCACAACTTTGCCGCCACATGGATTTCAGTGTAACTAAGCTGCCAAAGCAGGAAATTCGAGACCCGCATTTCCCCCGAAGTGCGGATCAGCAGATCCGGATCGGGCACGTCCCTGGTATAAAGTCTCCCGCTAAAAAATTCCGGGGAAATATCCTCCTCTGCCAGTTTGCCCTCCCGTGCTTCACGCACGATGCCCTTGATCGCGTCCACGATCTCAATCCGGCCGCTGTAACTGAGAGCCAGAATAACGGTGAGCCTGGTGTTGGCTGCCGTGGCCGCGATGGCCTCGGCCAGCTTGCGTTGGCAGATGGGAGGCAATTCCCCAACACGGCCAATCGCCTGCAACCTCACCCCCTCCTTGATCATTTCCTTCACCTTCTCATCAAGAAAACGCTCGAGCAGAAGCATCAATCCCGCGACTTCGGGCGCGGGGCGCTTCCAGTTTTCCGACGAAAAGGCGTAAAGCGTCAAACATTTCACGCCCGATTCCATGGCCGCTTCGACGCAGGCGCGAATGGATTTCGACCCCTGTTCATGCCCGGCCAGACGCGGCAAGCCACGCTGCTGCGCCCAGCGGCCATTCCCATCCATGATGATGGCCACATGACGCGGAGGCGCGGGATTTTCAGTTTTCGATTTTCGGTTTTCGCTGGCGGACATCGCGGGAGAATCCGTCAGCTTTGTCCCCCACTCCGAGCGGGCTCAAGATAAATCCTCCCGTTGCAGCGGATTCGACTTCACCTTAGTGTCTCCTTCATGACCACGGACCGCAACTTCGCCACCGCCGGAAAACATTTTTCCCGAGCCATGCGGTTGCGCTGTCCCACCTGTGGAACGAAGCCCATCTTCATCCCTTGGTACAAGGTGCGCTCGCTGCACGACTGGTTCACGCCGCTCGACGGCTGCCCGCGCTGCGGCTACGCCTATGAGCGCGAGCCGGGCTACTACCTCATTTCCATCTGGGCCATCAATTACGGATTCTCCAGCATCCTTGGTCTGTTGCTTTACGGACTGTTGGAGTGGTTTTTTGATTTGCCGGTCTGGACACTGATGGCCTGGGTGCTGGTGCCGGTGTTGGTCTTCAGCCTCCTTTTTGCCCGCCACTCCAAATCGCTGTTTCTGGCCTGCGATCTTTTCTTCGATCCTCATCATAAGGAAGGCGGGGAAGGCGGTGGTAATAAACTCCCCTCACCCCCGCCCGACAGCAGAAGCCCGGCAAGCCATCAACCGGTCAAACCTTGCGAACCCGTTGGCGCGGTGAGATAAACGCGCCGTAACATGCCGATATGCCGTGGTTTATTCATCCTGCTCCTCGTTCTCGCAGCCGCCCCGCTGCACGGCGAATCGCTTGATGACGTCGGACGCCCGGTGGACGATTCCCTGGCCGCAGGGTCCGAGGTCCGGTTCAAAGTCGAACTCGCCGGGGCCAAGGACAACGTCAAAATCGGCCGCCTCACGGACGGTTCGGTCATTTATATAGTAAAACGCCTCGGCGCGGGTTCCGACCGGATTTTGACCCCGGAGGAATTCGCCCGCTTCTATTACAGCCAACAAACTTCGCAGGGTTGGCTCTCCACCATTTTCAACATCACCAGCCCCGTCGGACTGGTCTGGGTGACAATTGGCCTGGGCGGGCAACTTTTATTCACCGGGCGCATGCTCCTGCAATGGCTGGCCAGCGAAAAAAGTAAACGCTCGGTCATCCCGATTTCGTTTTGGTGGATGAGTCTCATCGGCTCGACCATGTTGCTAATTTATTTCATCTGGCGCCGCGACATCGTGGGCATTATCGGACAGGCCACCGGATGGGTAATCTATATCCGTAACCTTGTCCTCATCCGGCGATCACGGGGTTAGCGCGCGGCGACTTCGCGATGGCGCGGACAGGAAACCAGATGATCGTTGACCATGCCGACGGCTTGCATGAAGGCATAGCAAACGGTGGGGCCGACAAATTTGAATCCGCGCTTCAGCAGGTCCTTGCTCATGGCGACGGACTCCGGGGAGTTGGCCGGTACTTCGCTCATTGTCCGCCAGCGGTTCTGGATGGATTGACCGTTCACGAACTGCCAGAGATAGCGGTCGAAGGAGCCGAATTCTTTTTTGACAACGAGAAAGGCTTTGGCGTTCTGGATCGTGGCGGCCACCTTGAGGCGGTTACGAACGATGCCCGGATTGGCGAGCAATTGGGCCACTTTGCGGGCGTCGTAACGCGCGACGCGCGCAGGATCAAACCGGTCAAAAGCTTCACGGTATCCCTCGCGTTTTTTCAAAATGGTCAGCCAACTGAGACCCGCCTGCGCGCCCTCAAGGTTGATCATTTCAAACAAATGCCGGTCGTCATGCACCGGCACACCCCATTCCCGGTCGTGATAGTTTTCGTAGACTTCACTGCCCAGTGCCCAGGGACACCGCCTGGTTTTCGCTGTCATAAATAGGCGGGTTTATCCGCGACAAAGGCCAGGCGTTTTTTCGTCAAAGGATGAATAAACTCCAGACGCCAGGCGTGCAGGCAGAGCGGCGATTGTCCGGGCGGCGACGTCAGCAATTGGCCGGCCTGATGGTCCGGCAGATAGGCCGGATCACCACAGATCGGAAAGCCGAGCTGCCAGAGGTGAATCCGGATCTGATTCGTGCGACCGGTGATCGGACGGGCCTCGACCAAAGACGTTCCGTCGTCAGGGCGTTCGATCACGCGAAACTCCGTCCGCGCCGACAGTCCATCGGTTTCATTCACACCGCGCAGCCCTCCTGCGCCCGGCTCCGCGCTGATGGGCAGGTCGCAGGCAAAGCGATCCGCGTCGGGCCGGCCCAGGACCCGCGCAAGATAAACCTTTTCCACCTCGCCATTCTCAAATTGCGGCTGGAGCAGTTTGGCGAAGTGCCGGGTGCGCGCGCAAACCACCACTCCGGTCGTGGCGGCATCAAGCCGATGAACCCCCCGGGGTCGCTGCGGCGCATAGGCCGCCTGGAGAAAAAATTGCAGCGTATTGCGGTTGAATCTTCCGCCGGCATGCATCGGAAGCGGGGCGGGTTTGTTGAGCACCACGATCGCCTCATCCTCATGAAGAATGTGGATATCGGGGTTCACCGCAGGCTCAACTTCGCCAGGCGTGAGGCGGAAATACCGCTCCCCCGCACGAACCACATGCCCCGCGTTTACCGGCGCATTGTTCCCGTCCACAAAAGCACCCTGTGCGCAGAGCTGAAGCAATTTCTCACGGGGGATGTGACCCAAAATCCCGCTCAGAAAATCAAGCAGCCCCCGCCCGTCATGCCTGGCAGGGACGCTAACCGGACGACGATTGTCGCACGGGATACTCCCTGGCAGCGGCGTGGCCATCCGGCGGATAATCTTGTGACGCGACGCAATATTTTGCGCCATCACTTCCGCGCTGCTCTTGAAGCAATACGGGCAGGACTCTCCCGCCACAAAACGGGGATCACGCTGCTCGTCCGCGTCAAGCGGCGTCTGGCAGACATAGCACTGGATGGAATCCGTCTCGCGCAAACCGGGGTCCACCCCTACCCTCTGGTCGAAAACAAAACACTCACCCTCGTAGTGGGCCCCGCCGCATTCCTCGAAATATTTGAGAATCCCCCCGTCGAGTTGCAGGACGTTTTTGAAACCCTCGCGCTGCATAAATGGACCAGCTTTCTCGCAGCGAATACCGCCGGTGCAAAACATGACAACCGGCTGGTCCTTCATCTCTGCGGGAAACCGGCTCACGGCCGCAGGGAATTCGCGAAAGTGGTCAATGCCCACCGTTCGCGCGCCGCGAAAGGTTCCCAGTTTCACCTCGTACTCATTGCGCGTATCCAGCAGTGTGAACGACCGTCCCTCGTCCAGCCATTGTTTGAGCGCGCGGGCGGAAAGTTTTGGTGTCGGGCGCGTGGCCGGATCAATCCCCTCCACTCCGAAAGCGATAATCTCTTTTTTGATCCGAACCAACATGCGGGTGAAAGGCTGGTCCACGCTTTCACTGAATTTCGGAGCAAGTTCTCCCAGGCCGGGAACCTCACGCAATTCCGCGACCAGCCGCGCGATTTCCTCCGCCGGTCCGGCCACGAACAAATTGACCCCCTCACCGCTCAGCAAGATCGTGCCCTTCAAGCTCCAAGCCTTGCACTGCGCCATCAGGCGCTCCCGCAAGGGCTTCAGATCGCATAGGTGCGCGAATTTATAAGCGGCGATATTGGTGAACACAGAACGGTCCAGTTTTAGCGGTGTTCCAGCGGCATCGCAAATTTTTTACATGGGCGGCGTCCCGGCCCAACCGCTACAAAGGACAAACATGAGTATCGCCCTGCTTTCCGCCAACGAATTGACCCTTTCCTACGGTTCCCAGCATTTGCTGGAAGCCGTGACTCTCGCCGTGGCTCCCGGCGAAAAAGTCGGACTGGTCGGCCGCAATGGCAGCGGCAAAACCAGTCTGCTGAAAATTCTTTCCGGCGAACAGGATCCAGACGCGGGCGAGGTCTCCCGCCGCCGCGGATTGCGGGTGGGCTACCTGCCCCAGGAATTCGAACTCGATGACACGAAAACCGTGCAGGAAAACATCGAGGCTGGCGCCGCTGATCTCATGGACTGGATCCAACGTTATGAAAATGGCGACGGCAGCGAAGCGGAGCAGAGCGAACTGTTGCACCTCATTGAAGTCGCCGACGGCTGGAATCTCGACAGCCGAATCAAAGCTGACGCCACCGCTCTGGATGTTCCCGCGCGTGATCTTCCGGTCGGTCCGCTCTCCGGCGGGGAGAAACGCCGCGTGGCTCTCTGCCGCGCGCTCGTCGCCCAACCCGATCTCCTCCTGCTCGACGAGCCCACCAACCATCTCGATGCGGAATCCATCCGCTGGCTCGAAACATTTCTGCGCTCGTTTCCTGGCGCCGTCATCTTTGTCACCCACGACCGCTACTTCCTCGACGTCATCGCCACCCGCATTATCGAACTCGACCGCCGCGCGTTTTCCCATCCGGGCAACTACACCGCCTATCTCGAATCCAAGGCCGCCCGCCGTCAGATCGCGGAACAATCGGAACGCCGCCGCCAGCGCTTTCTTGAGGCCGAACTGCAATTTGTCCGCGCCGGGGTGCGCGCCCAGCGCTCGAAATCCCGCCATCGGTTGGACACTTTTTATCAAATCGCAGGACAGGAAGCACCACCCGAAGAGCGCGAGATGGACCTCATTCTTCCTCCTCCACCACCGATGGGAAACATCGGAGTCGAACTGACCGGGGCCGGGGCCCGCGTCGGTGAGGGCGACACCGCCAGGTGGCTTTTTCGCGGCCTGAACCTTTCGCTGAAAGCCGGCGAATGCACCGGCGTCGTCGGCCGCAATGGCGTCGGGAAAACCACCCTGCTCCGCATCTGCCTGGGCGAACGCCAGCCCGACGAGGGCATCGCCACCCTCGGAAAAAAGGTCGCTTTCAACTATATTGATCAGGGCCGTATGCAGCTCGACGGCAGCAAGACCGTGATTGAGGAAGTGGCCGACCTCGGCGGCGAAACCGTGACGTTTGGCGAACAGAAAATGGCCGTGCGCGCCTACCTTCGGCGTTTTCTTTTCAGCGAGGACCGCGTGCGGGAACGCGTGGATCGCCTCTCCGGCGGCGAACGCGCCCGCCTGCTGCTGGCCAAAGCCCTCAAACGCGGAGGCAACCTCATCGTGCTCGATGAGCCGACCAATGATCTCGACCTGCCCAGCCTGCGCATGCTGGAGGAAGCCCTGGTGGATTTCGGCGGCAGTGTACTGGTCGTGAGCCACGACCGATATTTTCTCGATCGGGTCTGCGACCAAATCGCCGCCTTTGAGGAAGGCGGTCTTTTCGTTCAGCCGGGCAATTACTCCTACTACCTGGAAAAACGCAAAGAGCGCGAGAAACGCGGCCGCCGGTCCGCCGTGATCACCCCCACGACGGCACCATCTGCACCCGCAGCCCCTGTCGGCCGGACACGCAAAAGAAGTTTCAAAGAACAGCGGGAGTTTGAAGGCATGGAAACCGCCATCCACCTCGCGGAAAACCACGCCTCCGAACTGGAAAAAATGCTGGCCGACCCGGAGTTTCAGGTCACCCGATTTCAAGAAATTTCCACCCGGATCGCCGAGCTTGAGGACAAGAAAACCGAGATCGCAGGGCTCTATGCCCGCTGGGCGGAACTCGAAAACATCACGGCCTGAGCGGGCGAAAGAGCCTGTTGCCCTGTAAAACCCCTGTAAAAAGCAGGAAAAGAGACAGATTGTGAACTCTTTACGCGACTTTTACAAAATCCATGGTAAAAGAGTGCATGAACTCAAATTTCAGTTCTTTCTCGCGCCGGGGTCCGGATAACGTCACTGAAGAGTTAGTCGCGGTTCTTTCCGGCCCAAAATCCTACGAATTCAAAGCCCTTTTCCTCGTCGTTCACGAAGCTCTCCGTGCCCGCAACGCCGCCAGCGGTGGCGAAGAAATGCTCCGCTTGCGGGCCTACGAAAAACTCCAGAACCTGGTCGGCCAGGGTCAGGTGAAAAAAACCGGCAAGCAATACAAAGGGGTTCGCAAATCCATTCTCCTTCTGGCCGAAAGCCTGCGGGACCTGCGCAAAAATGGGCCTTCCTTCACCCCGCGCCCGCCTTACTCCCTCAAAAAGAGCGTGCCGGTCGAGGTGGAAAAAAGTCCGGTCAAAGTCATTAAAGTGAAAAAAGCCGCAAGCCCGCGGACGGCCAGAGCGACGGCGGCCGTTTAATTGGAAACGGATTGGAGGGCTGCAAGAGCCCTCACAATCTCTTCGGCGCTCCAACGCGGTGGCTCACTGCGACTTCTTGTTCTTGATATTGCCGAACGCCCCTGGCGTTCCCGTTTGCTTGATCGGTCGCAGAGTGACCTGGCGATCCTCCCAGGTAACAGTGTTACCTTCCGTCGATAGTCCCTGCGCAAAGGCTTCGGGCACTTGAGCGAAGGACTCGTTGGCCGAAAGCTCAATCATCCCGACTGCCCGGCCTTGAATTCCTGAGGTTCCGGCGATCAAGTCCACAATTTCCCGAGGCCCGAACCGGTCCTCGCGACCGACGCTGACGGAGACCCACTGGTAGCCATGGGAGGCTTTGCGCAAAACCGGTCCCGCCGCCGGCTTCTCTTTGAAACTCTTCTCCTTGAAACTTCTTTCTTTGAAGTCCGCCGCAGGCGCTGGCCGATCCGCCCGGCCAAAAGCCCCGGCAGTCGGTTTCTTCTTTTGTTCAAAAGCCGGGGCCGATTCACGAATAGGTTCCTTCCCGGCTGGGCGGGCCGCCGCCGCCGCCGGTTCGACTCCGCCCACCAGCAGATGAAAAAGCGCCGCAGAAATATCGGTGGAACTATAGCCTTCCTCCAGCAAACGATCCGCCAGGACGGCGGTCGGTTTGGCCGCGTCGTCGTCCAGCACCGCACGCACGCGATCGAGCAGGGTATCGGTGCGTTTTTCCACCACTTCACCCACGGTCGGGACCGATCCGCGACGGATCTTCGTCTTGGTGAAGCGTTCGATGAATTGCAGTTTGTAAATGTCGCGTCCGGACACAAACGTAATGGCCATGCCCCGCTTGCCCGCGCGTCCGGTGCGACCGATGCGATGGACGTAATCCTCCGCGTCGTAAGGCAGGTCGTAGTTCACCACCAGTTCCAGATCGTCCACATCAATGCCACGGGCCGCCACATCGGTGGCCACCAGAAACTCGAACTCGGCTTTTTTGAATTTATCCATCACCCGCGTCCGTTGCGCCTGGGCGATGCCCCCATGAAGACGATCAGCGGAAAATCCCTGCGCGATCAACATGTCGGCCAGTTCATCCACCATGCGCTGCGTGTTGCAAAAAATGATGCCCAGTTTGAAACCGTGGTAATCAATGAGCCGGAAGAGCGTGTCACTTTTCATCCGCCACTGCACTTCGTAGAACCATTGTTCGATGGCGGGTGCCTCGACCTCTTTTTGATCAATCCGCACCGTCTCGGGATTGCGCGCATACCGGTTGATCAGATCGCGGATCGCTTTGGAAACCGTAGCCGAGAAGAACACCGTCTGCCGCTCCTTCGGCGTGGCATCGAGGATTTTCTGGATGTCATCGCGAAAGCCCATGTCGAGCATCCGATCCGCCTCATCGAGGATCACCATCTTGAGCTGATCGAGATGCAGTGTGCCGCGTTCCAGATGATCAATCAGCCGTCCGGGTGTCCCGATCACAATTTGCACACCCTTCTTCAATTCAAAAAATTGCCGGTCGTAGGAAGCCCCGCCATAAATTGGCACCGAACTGATGCCCCGCTTGAACGCCGTGAGTTTATGAACCTCATCGGCCACCTGCGTGGCCAGCTCACGTGTCGGGCACAGAATGAGCACCTGCACCGCCTTGCTCGTAACATCAACTTTTTCGATGGCCGGAATGGCAAACGCCGCCGTTTTGCCCGAACCCGTCTGCGACTGACCCACCACATCGGCACCCCGCATTAAAACAGGAATGGCCGCGGCTTGAATCGGGGCCGCTTCCTCGAAGCCCAGTGCTTCCACCGCTTTAAGAATTTCCGGCGAGAGGCCGAGAGAAGAAAATGTACGTTTGTCCATGTAAAGAGCGGACAGTATCGGAAAGGAACTCGTTCGTCACTGTTTCGCTGCTGGCGGGGATTCCGCCCCTGAGGAAAAAGTGAAACTCGCCATTTTCCATGGCAGATTCAATTGGAATCCATCAGCGCAAATCTGGATTGACTTTCCGGCAATTTGCCGGATGATAACTTTTATGCCAGCCACCGCGAAAACCGAACGCCTGGAAGCCCGTGTTCCGATCTTTCTCAAGCGGATGATCCAACGCGCCGCCGACCTGCAGGGCCGGTCGCTCACGGATTTCGTCATCACAAGCCTCGACAAGTCGGCCAGCGAAACTGTTCGCGAACATGAGGTGATGAAACTCAGTGCCGAGGACAGCCTGATCTTCGCAAAATCTCTGATTGATCCTCCAAAACCGAATGCGGCTTTGAAGCGCGCTTTTGCAGCGCATTCAAAATTGATCGCCATGAAGTGAGCGATCTGTTTTCGGAACCGCTGGAAAGCCGCCATGACAGGGGATCCTTCCGGTGCGGCGTGGCGGAACTCGACTTCTACCTGGCTGCGCAAGCAACGCAGGATATTCGACGAAAAGTCGCGGCCGTGTATGTCATGGTGGATCGGGCGACTCCGGCGACCATCATTGGCTATTACACGCTTTCTTCCTTTGCCGTCCAGACCATCGACCTAGCGGAGGAAGCGCAAAGGAAACTCCCGCGCTATCCGCTTACGCCCGCGACGCTCATCGGACGTCTCGCACGGGATTTAAAATTTCCCGGCACTGGCAGGCATCTCCTTGTTGACGCCTTAAAACGCGTCCTTCTGCATTCGCGGAACGTGGGATCGGCGGCTGTCGTGGTGGATGTGAAGAATGAGGCCGCCCGGAAGTTTTACCTCAAGCACGGCTTTCTGGAGTTCCGGCAAAACCCGGATCGTTTGTTCCTGCCGATGAAAACGATTCAAATTTCTGTATGACCTCGGAAGAATGGATCGAAGAAAATGCTCCCGCGGCCGTCGAGCGTGCCCAGCGCACAGCTCTCGAATATGGATTGGATCCCAACGAGGCGATCTCGGCCGGTTTGGGGGCACTTTCCAAGGGAGCGCAAATTTCGACGGCATCGCTCCGCGCCGTCCGGATGACTACCTCTATATTCCAGATGTCTTTCACAAAACATTCGTGGAGATTGACGAGAAGGGCACGGAAGCTGCGGCAGCCACCGCAGTCGTGATGATGTGTGCAGCGGCGATGCCGGTTCCGACAAACCCCATTGAAGTCCAAGTGGGTCGTCCGTTTCTTTTCGCAATTCAACACCGTGCGAGCGGAGCGTGCTTGTTTCTTGGCCGGGTGGTCAATCCCGGTCTGTGAAACCTTCCGATCAGTTCGACGTCATCGTCATCGGCGGTGGGGCAGCGGGCTTGCTGTGCGCGATCACCGCAGGAAATCGCGGACGCCGCGTCGCCTTGCTTGAACACAATCAGCGCATCGGCCAAAAAATTGCCATCTCCGGCGGCGGGCGCTGCAACTTCACCAATATCCACGCCAACGCGGACAACTATCTCTCGGCCAATCCGGATTTTTGCCGCTCCGCCCTCGCCCGTTACACCCCGGAGGATTTTATTGCGCTGGTCGAAAAACACGGCATTGCCTACCACGAAAAAAAACTCGGCCAGTTATTCTGTGATCGCAGTTCACGGGCCATCATCGAAATGTTACTGGCGGAATGCGCGGCCGCTGGGGTGGAAATCCGCCATTCCTGCACGGTGCGCGAAATCCAAAAGCCGGATCGCTTCCGCCTTGCCACCTCCTCTGGCGAACTCGCATGTGAATCCCTCGTCATCGCGACCGGCGGATTGTCCTTCCCCAAACTTGGCGCGACCGATTTCGGTTATCGCATCGCCCGGCAGTTCGGGTTGCGCGTGACGGAACTCCGTCCCGGACTGGTTCCCCTCACCTTCACCCCGGAGGATCGCGAGGCCTTCGAGGAACTCAGTGGCGTAGCCCTGCCAGTGGCGGTGCGGCACGATGGGGCGGCCTTCGAGGAAGCCGCGCTTTTCACTCATCGCGGTTTGAGCGGACCGGCCATCCTGCAAATTTCCTCGCTGTGGCGGGAAAACCAAACCCTCATCTTTGATCTGCTGCCGGGCATTCAGGACCCCGATTGGCTCAATCGGGAAAGGGCGACGAAAACCAGCCTGCCCGCCATTCTCGCCCAACATTGGCCCCGCCGTCTGGCTGACGCATGGTGCCATCGTTATGCACCAGATAAACCGTTTGCGCACTACAGCCAACGCGATCTGACCGCGCTCGGGCATCTGCTCCACCACTGGCCATTGAATTTTTCCGGCACGGAGGGATATCCCAAGGCGGAGGTCACACTGGGCGGCGTGGATACCGGCGCCCTTTCTTCCAAAACGATGGAAGCCCGCGCGGTGGGCGGACTGTTTTTTATCGGAGAGGTCGTTGATGTCACCGGATGGCTTGGCGGCTACAATTTTCAATGGGCCTGGGCCAGCGGTCATGCGGCGGGGCTGGCTGTCTAAGCCCAAAAACGCGGGGCTATCCTGCGTGGCACGGAGAATTTTTAGAGGATTTCAGTCCTCCCAATTTTCGAGCCTCAAACCGGGAACGCGTTCGAATTCGCGCTGGTTTCGAGTCACAAGTGTGACATTCAGCGCGAGCGCCTGCCCCGCGAGCAAAAGGTCATAGGGGCCAATCGGCAGGCCGGATTTTTCCAAGATCCAGCGCACTTTGGCAGATCTCGCGGCGGAATCGAGGTCGAAGGGCAGAATGTGGAACGGAGCCAAAAAAACCTCAACCTTGCGGCGCTCAGATTCCGGGTTGCGGCACCGCTCCACTCCGGAAAAGAGTTCGTAGATACTGACGATCGAGACGCCGAGATCATCCGGTTTCTTCGCCCGCAGTTGCTTCCTCACCGATGCGTTGCCCCGCATGGCGGAAATGCACACATTGGTGTCCAGAAAATGGGTCATGGTTCGAGCGCTATGGCGGGTGGCGTGGAGCCTTGGGGCGGACGCTCAAACCGTTTGTCTTTAATCACGATTTTTTTAAAATATCCCTCGGGCCAGTCGGACTCCTTCAAAGGTTCCAGAAGAACTCCATCGCCCACCTTGCGGATGCTCACCAGACGCCCCGGAAGCCGGAACTCCTTTGGCAGGCGCACCGACTGCGAACGTCCGTTCATAAAAAGCGTTGTTGTCATATCTCGTATATACCATCGGGGGGCGACCTCGGTCAAGAGGGGCATTCGGACGCTGCTGAAAGGGTTTTGCGGGAGCGTGACGGAACGGAGGCGGTAGAGTCTTCATAACGATCAAGGCCCAGACTCACCGAAAACTCCGACTCTCCTGGCTCCTGACAACACCAAGTATCGCCGATCTTTGCCTGATTTCCGAACGTCATTGTGTCTAGGCCGAAGGGCGATACGTTCTCCCCCATGCGCCCGATCCACCAGCAGCACGATGCCGCCGATCCTCATTTCCAGGAGGTTCTCGATGTCTATGCCGATTTGGCGGCCCGGCCGATTGACCGTCAGTGCACGTTGCGCACGGAGTGTTGTCATTTCAAGCGGACCGGACTCACCCCGTATCTCACCCACGGCGAAGCCTTGCTGGCAGCGAAGGCTTTGCGGGCCACCGGACGGAGAAAACTTCCCGAGCGCAAGGACGGAGCCTGTCCCATGCTTCATCCGCAAACTTCGCGCTGTCTGATCTACCAGG